>Ga0268356_10651_pt1 | contig 44522 bp, 38 predicted proteins | sample BioMet10_FD_194415 | JGI IMG/M metagenome (GOLD analysis project Ga0268356, IMG submission 194415) | Sewage microbial communities from Oakland, California, United States - Biofuel 10 (PacBio Assembly) | ecosystem: Engineered > Wastewater > Sewage > Unclassified | place: USA: California | collected...
ACGTCTTTGAAAGAGCTCCCATCGCAGCCTTCGTGGACATTGGAACCGGAGCTGGTTATCCAGGCATCCCCATTGGAATCATGACTGGGTACCAAGGTTTGCTTATCGACTCGGTTGGCAAGAAGGTCGATGCGGTCAATGACTTCATTGCCTCACTTGAGCTCCGTGATCAGCTCCAGGCAAAAAAGATGCGTGCAGAAGAGCTGGACAAAAGCATGGTTGGCTCTTATGGTTGTGTAGTTGTGCGCGCGGTTGCAAAGACAAACGTACTGATCGAGTATGCTCACCATTTCTTGCCAACGGTGGCTACGCCGCTCATCGCAAAGGGAAACCCCGATGATGCTGAGATTATGCAGGCTTCTCAAGCGGGCCTCCATCTGTGGCATGTCTTTTGTTTCACGTGAAACATTTGAGCTACCGAGAAGCCTTGGACACAGAGAAATGCTTATATACGAGAAGACGGGCTCCTCCAAGGTGCGTCTCCCGAGACCGGTTGGCACGGCAAAGCTACAACCACTTGGTGCATAAATAGAGAATGTAGCAGCGCATATTGGCAAACAAACATGTAGTTGTACAGAGACGTTCTTCTGCCATCGGCGATTCCTGTAGCAACATCCCTCTTAACAATCTTAAGAACCCATAGTACGGTTTAATGTCATGCCTATGACGGTTCGCGCGCGGCCATACGAGGCAATTTATATCTACGGCAGAGCTACTGCGAAACGAGTAGAAAAGGCACCAAGGAATGTGTCAGCAAAAGCACAGTGGGCAACAAATATGGGTAGAGTATCGGCATTCTCGATGTTTCACGTGAAACAATCTCCTAAGATATTGTGCCAAGCATAGAGAGAAGAACGAAGCAAAAATGAAGACGCCCGGACGTATTGGAGGATCGCTTGAGCTACGGAGATGTAAAACGCGGCTACCCCAACAAGACGCACAGGTAATCGCAATAATTAACCAAAAAGGCGGTGTCGGAAAATCGACGACAGCGGTCAATCTCTCGGCAGCTCTTGGCGAATTAAACAAGAAGGTATTGGTCATTGATTTTGATCCACAGGGAAACACAACAAGTGGATATGGAATCAGCAAAGATGATCTCGAGAACGACATCTATGACGTAATAATGAACGAAGTACCTATTGAGAGCACTATTCAGAACACGATCGAAGCAAACGTTTTTCTTGTTCCGGCAACAATACAGCTGGCAGGCGCAGAAATAGAGCTTGTTTCAGTAATGGCACGTGAAAACGTCCTAAAAACGGTTGTTGACCGTCGATTAAAGACGAGTTTGACTACGTTCTAATAGACTGTCCCCCGTCTTTGGGGACTTCTTACGGTGAATGCTTTGGTGGCGGCAAATCACTCCTTATTCCAATCCCGTGCGGAAATACTACGCACTTGAAGGACTAACAAAGCTGATTGAATCAATGAAGATGGTCAAAACCGCGGCTAAATCCCGGTCTTCGTGTCTTTGGTGTGGTAATGACGATGTACGACAATCGCACAACGCTTTCAAAGCAGGTTTGTAGAAGAGGTAGAAAACTATTTTGGCAAAGAAGTGTTCAAGACCTACATACCAAGAAACGTAAAGATAGCTGAGGCGCCAAGCCACGGGCTTCCCGTGTCGATCTATGCCCATCTCAGTAAGGGGTCTCTTGCATACGCAAAGCTTGCAAAGGAAGTGACGCGACGTGGTTAAGAAGAGCGGTCTCGGAAAGGGACTAGAATCACTCATGGGCGAGGCGGATGCAGAAATAGGGGTTATGAACCCGGATTCCTCAATCCCCCTCGCAAAAATCAAGCCAAACAAAGGGCAGCCTCGAAAGAACTTCGACGTAGGAGAGCTTGCCGAACTAACGGATTCAATCAAACAGAATGGAGTGCTGCAGCCCCTTCTTGTAAGAAAGAGTGGCAGTGGCTATGAAATAGTTGCAGGAGAAAGACGATACCAAGCAGCAAAGGCGGCGGGACTCCAAGAAATACCGGTCATAGTAAGAGACGTATCCGACGATGAGATTTTCAAACTTGCACTTATCGAGAACCTACAGAGGGCAGATCTCAATCCAATCGAAGAAGCGCAGGGCTATAAGAAGCTCATTGAAGATGATGACCTGACACAAGAACAACTTGCCAAGCTTGTCTCAAAGTCTCGCTCCGCAATTACTAACAAGCTCCGACTTCTCGATCTCCCCGCAGAGGTCCAGACTCTCATGAGCGACGGGAGGCTGACTGCTGGTCACGCCAGGGCGATACTTGCCGTACCTAGCGATGAGGGACGAATAAGGCTTGCAGAAAAGGTTGTCGCAGAGAATCTTTCGGTCAGGCAGACAGAAAGCCTTGCTCCGCTATTTTCTGGCGGAGGAGGAGAACCAGCAAAGAGGGAGCCCCTCCCCCAGTCTTTCAAGAGGGCGGCGCGTCAGCTCCGCATCGCACTTGATACAAACGTCAAAGTCAAAAAGGTGCGGGGAAAGAACAAGATAGAGATTGAGTTTGCATCAGACGAAGAACTCTCAAAGATTGTGGACTTGCTCTCGGGAGAGGAGTGAACAGTCAGATGAGAAAGATTAAGAGTCTGCTCGTCCTGATGGTACTTATGAGCGGCGGAGCATATGTCGCCTACACCTATGTGCTCAACGATGAGGCAAAAGAGAGCATTAAGGGAGCAGTGCGGACCATCGAGGGAGCTTACGAAAAGTTCTCTGAGATGGCGGATGCCGCAAAGGGCCAGGTCATGGAGGATGATCAGCCACTCGCTAACGTTCAGGCCACGGCGAAGCAGTGGGAAAACCTGGGATTCTAAAACAAGAACACATGTACGCAAAAAGGGGGAGACGGCTAAGGCTAGCAGTCTCCCCCTTTTTGCGGAACAAAACTAGGATAGGGGCTATGCCCTGAGGGCCCGTTGGCGGAGTTGGCCGCAGGCTGCGTCAATATCCTGCCCACGGGAGTTTCTGACGGTGCACTCGACGCCAACCTGTGTAAGTCTGGAGACGAACTCCTGAACCTTCTCAGGTGAAGCCGGACGAAGCTTTGAGCCAGAAACCTCGTTGAGCTGAATGAGATTGACGTGAGCAAGCGTCCCGCGACAGAAGTCACAAAGTGCGGTTATCTCACTCTCTGAGTCGTTGATGCCAGAGATGACGGCATACTCATAGGTGGGACGACGACCTGTTTTGAGCACGTACTCACCCATGGCGTCGTAAAGATGGATGAGCGAATAGCGTTTGACGCCGGGCATGAGGATGTCGCGAGTCTTTTGAACTGCGGAGTGAAGGGAGACGGCAAGGGTAAACTGCTCGGGCTCCTTGGCGAAGCGTGCGATTCCGGGGATGATGCCACAGGTTGAGACGGTAAGGTGGCGTGCGCCGATGCCTGCGCCGTCGGAGGAGTTGAGCTTGCGGAGTGCTTCGAGAGTCGCGTCGTAGTTTGCGAAGGGCTCGCCTTGGCCCATCAGCACCACGCTGGTTACACGGATGTTGAAGTCGTCTCGTACGTGCATGACCTGCTCGTAGATTTCGGCAGCAGAGAGAGAGCGGGTAAGGCCTGCTGAGCCGGTTGCACAAAAAGCGCAACCCATTGCACAACCAGCCTGCGTCGAAGCACAGACTGCCAGTCGGTTCTTGGTAGGCATGCCCACACACTCAACGGCGACGCCGTCCGAAAAACCTAAGAAGGTACTTTCGACTACCATCCTGGGATACTTGGCGCGTCACCTCTTCGGTCCCCCCAAGAGAAAAACGTGCTGCGAGCTGCTCTCGAAGCGCCTTTGGGATGTTGGTCATCTCTTCGAAGGACGAGGCATTCTTCGACCAGACCCACTCTTCGATCTGCTTCGACCTAAATCGTGGTTGCCCAAGGGAGGCGATGATCTCCTCGAGCTCCGACTCGTCAACCGAACGAATGTCGAGTAAGGAGCCGGCTGAAGGGTTGGTAGGCTGATTGTTCTTGTCTGGTTGCATCTGCGCACCCCGCTCTAATGAAGTCTCCTGGGTGGAGTATTCTCAATTCGAAACGTATCATGCTGAGTCTACCGCAGGTAGCCGATTCAACAGAGGAGCACTCATGACGCGGGAAGAGGTTAAGCAGCTCAAGGTGGCCGTCCTCGGTGGTGGCTGGTCAGACGAACGTGGCATCTCCATGATGTCTGCCGCTGCATGTCGCGACGCGCTGCTTGAAGCGGGCTTCTCAGGCGTCGACCTGCTCGATGTTGCTTCCGAAGACTTCGTACAGTCACTTGCGACGAGCGGTTATGACGTGGCGTTTGTCGCAATGCATGGTCGCTGGGGCGAGGACGGGTGCATACAGGGCCTCCTCGAGATTCTGCACATGCCCTACACCTTCTCCGGGGTTCTTGCGTCTGCGGTTGGGACCGAGAAGGATGTCTCGAAGACCATCTACCGCTCCGCAGGCATTCCATGCCCGCGCGGTATCGACATCCCGGCGGGCGACATGTTGTCCGAGGATCAAATCGACGAGCTTGTAGCCGAATTTGGCTTCCCCATGTTCGTCAAGCCGGCTGGAAACGGCTCGAGCTTTGGCGTGACGCAGGTCAACGAGAGGGGAGAGCTCGCAGGTGCCCTCGGAGTCGCCGGGGCCGAAGGTGGAACGGTGCTCGTCGAGGAGTGCATCAGGGGCGTTGAGATTACGGTTCCCGTCATTGGCAACGACGACGCCCACGCACTCCCCATCGTGGAGATAGTGACGGGTGCGGAGTTCTACGATCTTAAGGTGAAGTATGAGCCATCCTCCATGCATCATGTGATTCCCGCAAGGCTTGAACCGGGCGTTTACGCAAAGGCGCAGGTTCTCGCCGAGCGCGCCCACAGGGCGCTTCGGTGCCGCGGCGCATCTCGAACCGACTTCATCGTCACCTCGGAGGGCGAACCCATAGCGCTTGAGACGAACACCATCCCCGGCATGACCGAGACCAGTCTCCTACCCGACTCCGCCCGCAATTGTGGCATCGAGTTCCCCGAACTCTGCACGCGCTTCATCGAGTACGCCCTCGAGGAGCACGCCGAGTACTGCAGGTAGCACATGACAAACAGCGACCCATCAAAGGGGCACGACAGTCAGGCCCTGCTCGAGGCTCTTCTGCTGCCGGGAACGCCGGAGAGCGTGCGTGGCAACTACCTGACCCTTGCCGATCGGGCGAGGACCACGGACTTCGGGCTGCTCGAGGACGATGTCGTGGTTCTCGACACCGAGACCACGGGCCTTTCCTTCAAAGACTGCAAGCTTATCGAGATATCGGCAGCGCGACTCTCGGGTCGTATCGTTACGGCGCGCTATCAGACCTTCGTTCATCCGGGCACGCCCATTCCCGAACCCATCGTCAGGCTCACCGGCATCACGAATCTCGACGTAGCCGACGCACCGGGTCCGGAGGACGCGGTGGCGGGTCTTGCTGAGTTTGTGGGCGGAATGCCCATTCTCGCGCACAACGCCACGTTTGATCGCACCTTCATCGAGGCGGTTCGCGGTGGCTACGGAGTCTCCGATGCCTGGATTGACACGCTCTCGCTCTCCCGCGTGGCTCTCCCGCGCCTCTCGTCCCATCGTCTCGCTGACATGGCGGAGGCGTTTGGCTGCGACTCCGTGACACACCGAGCCAGCGATGACGTCGACGCGCTCTGCGGGATGTGGCGCATCATCCTCTGTGCCCTCTCAGATCTTCCCCATGGTCTCCTCTGCCTTCTCGCGGACATGCACCCCGATGTGAACTGGCCGTTTAGGCCCGTGCTCGCACACTTGGCCGCCGAGGGGGGCAAGACGCCTTTCTCGCTCAAGTCGACGAGGCATGGCCTGCTTGCCGAGGCCCACTACACTCCGAGGCCCGATGCCGCCGAGAGGCAGATGCCCTTCGACGTGCCCTCTCGCGCGGAGGTAGAGGAGGAGTTTCTCCCGGGAGGCGCTGTGGCGCGCATGTATGACACGTACGAGCGGCGTCCGGAGCAGGTGGCCATGGCCACCCAGGTGAGAGATGCGGTCTCCACCTCGACGCACCGCGCCATCGAGGCAGGCACCGGCGTGGGAAAGTCCATCGCATACCTCCTGCCAGAGGCGCTCTTTGCCAAGCGAAACAACGTTACCGTTGGTGTTGCCACCAAGACCAACGCGCTCACGGACCAACTCGTATCGCATGAGCTGCCCGCCCTTGCGCATGTATTGCCTGGTGGACTCTCTTTCTACAGCCTCAAGGGCTACGATCACTATCCCTGCCTGCACCGCTTGGATCGCGCGGTGTTTGACGAGCTGCCCCTCGGACTCGTCTCCTCCGATGGACGATCTGGAAATGCCGTGTCCGCGGACATGCTCACCGCCATTGCGGTGACCTATGCGTTTTCCTGTCAGTCGCCCGACGGCGACATCGATGCGCTGGGCATTCGCTGGCGATACGTACCCCGCCAGATGCTCACCACTACGCCAGGGGAGTGCCTTCGCAGCCGCTGCCCGTACTTTCCCAACGAGTGTCTCCTTCATGGTGCGCGAAGACGAGCCGCGAGTGCCGATGTCGTGGTGACCAACCATTCGCTTTTGCTCCGTGACGTCACGGCGGAGGGGAGGATACTGCCGCCCGTGAGGCATTGGGTCATCGACGAGGCGCACGCCTTCGAGGCGGAGGCACGCCGCCAGTGGGCCGTCGAGGTTTCTGGCGAGGAGTCCAGGGCGGGCTTCGAGATGCTCGGCGGCGTGAAGACCGGCGTCCTGCACGGCACCATGGTCAACTCATCATCGCTCGAGGGCTCCGAGCTTATCATCCGTCTGCTCACAAAGGTGGCCGCCTCCGTGGCAAGGGCGCAGGTGTGCGTCGGTGACTTCTTCTATGCCGTGCATGACCTCGGGTCCATTGCGAAGGGCGACGGAGCCTATGACAACGTGACCATCTGGATCGATGAGGGTGCGCGCCAGACGCCAGAGTGGGCGTCGGTGTCCGAGGCGGGAAATACCTGCGCTGACCATCTCGAAGAGGCAACCAAACTGCTCAGCGAGGCCGTCGAGAAGCTCAACGAGGTCGCGCCGCAGCAGGGCGCGGACCTCGCGGAGTCAGGGCGCTTTCTGAGCGACCTTCTCGCTGGCATCGGGCTCATATGCGCCGGAGAGGACAAGTCCTATGTCTACTCCGCCCAGCTCTCCCGATCCAAACGACGCATCGGCCAGGAGAAGCTCTGTGCCGAGAAGATTGATGTGGGGGTTGACCTTGCAAAGCGCTGGCTGCCCGAGATGCAAAGCGTGATCTTCACGTCCGCGACCATCGCCGTGGGGGACGACTTCTCGCACTTCGACCACGCCGTGGGGCTCGACCTTTTGCCAAGCGGCGAGCACACCGACGTTCGGCTTGACTCCAGCTTCGACTTTGACTCGAGCATGTCGGTCGTTGTGACCCGCGACCTGCCGTCGCCCTATGAAGGCGGCTATGCGCAGGCCCTCGAAGACCTGCTCTTTGACGTACATGTTGCGATGGGTGGCTCCGTTCTCACGCTCTTTACCAACCGTCGCGACATGGAGCGTGCCTACGAGGGCCTAAGCTCGCGGCTGAGCGAGGTCGGGCTCGACGTGGTGTGCCAAGAGCGCGGCTCTTCTGCCCGTCGCATACGAGAGAGGTTCATGGCCGAGAAGACCCTCTCCCTTCTTGCGCTCAAGTCGTTTTGGGAGGGCTTCGACGCAACGGGAGACACCCTGCGCTGCGTTGTCATTCCCAAGCTTCCCTTCGCGAGTCCCAATAACCCCCTGGTGCGAGAGCGCGACCTGCGCGAAGAGCGTGCTTGGTGGCGTTACTCGCTACCCGATGCCGTGATCGAGGTCAAGCAGGCGGCAGGCAGGCTCATCCGCACCGCCAGCGATACGGGCGTGCTCGTGCTTGCCGATCCGCGGCTCGTGCAGAAGGGCTACGGAAAGACGTTTATCAAATCCCTGCCTTCGCACACCTGCGCAACGCTCGACGCCAGAAACGTCGGTCGCTACATAGAGACGTGGCGCAGCTCCCACAACGGCTAGCACGGGAAGTCACCCCAGTTAGCCGAGAAGCTCCTTTGCATACTCCACCGCGAGGCTATTGACCTCGTGGTCGTCTGTCGAGGCGGTTCCGGAGCAGGCGGCGACCATACGGGGGAGCCACATGCCACCAAAGTACGGTATGCGGGCGCTGATCACGCCGTCCTTGCGAGAGATGACTTCGAGGTGCTTCCAATGAAGGAGGGCGAGGTAGTGCTCGTCTCGTAAGGTTATCCTCACTTCGCGCGAGGGCGCGATCTCCTTCTCGGCAACCTCGCCCGCCGGCGTGACGACGCTGACGTTTGACATGTGGTCCACGCGGAAGGTGCGCTGACCCCCTCGTGCGCGATCGAAGCCATCGAGGTACCAGGCATCGTCTTCCAGCCTGACCGTAATGGGCGCCACATGGCGCTCGTCATGGTCTGACCCACCCACATGGCGATACGTAAAAACGAGGTCGCTATGGTCGCAGCGCGCCTTCGCGCAGGCCCTGAGCACGGTGGAGTCGTTTTTAGTGGGTGTCTGGGCGAGCATTCGGCGAAGCGCCGCCTCGTCAAAGCCCGCGGATGAGAGCGAACTTTCGATTGCCTTGCGCACGGGGTCGTCGGCCGGCACCCCAAGACGATCGAGGGCGGCGGTGATGGCGAGCATTTCTCCGCTCGTGAGACGAAGCCTTTTGCCATGCATGCCTTCGGCGAAGGCGAGTGACACCTCGGTGCCGTCGTCATTCTCTATAAGCGAAAGGTAGTCCCCGTCAGACGTGCTTGCGGTAAGAATGAGAGAGAGGAGCTTTCGGGCCTCGTCTGACGTGGTTCCAAGCCTTGTCGCAATCGTCTCGGCATCGAGCTTCGCGCCCTCGTCACTGAGGGTGGCGACAAGGGTGACGAGCTCACGCGCCTCTTCCACGCCACCAACCCGTCCTGCTCCGCGCCTAGCACACATGCGTGCTCACCTCCTCGAGCCTTTTTCGCCACTCATCAACGAGCTCACGCGGTGCGGTGGGGCGGACCCCGCTCGCAATCGCCCACGAGGCGGCGTCACCTACATCGCTCACGTCCACGGTCCAGGCCACGGCGTTCTCATTCACGACAAAGCACCCTCGGCCAAGGGAAAGCGCTTCGACCTCCTGTGCCGAGCAGGCGGGCGCCTCGAATGTGGCGACGCAGGCCGTGGGGCCAAACTGGAAGGGGAGGCGACGGTAGTCCTCCACCGAGAAATCCTGCGGAACCGAGAAACTCGTCCCGGGCTCCTCGGTCGCTGCTTTTACGCGCGAGACGTTGTACACGCGAACGGAGCCCGCGACCACCAAGCCACCCTCGACGAGCGGCGCAACCATGTAGAGGCTTCCGCGCATGCCGTAGAAGCCATAGGGTGCGACGAGACGTTCGGAGCGCTTGCCGGCGGCGTCGGTATAGGTTATGCGCGCGGCATGGCATGCGTGAGCGCAGGAGCGCAGCGCGGACACAACCCTGTCGTCATGGAGCACGCGCGATCCGGCGGGGTAGGTGATGTCGCCGAAGGCGGTGTCGATCTTGGCGAGCGCAAAGCGAAGCTCGTCTCTGAGGGGAAACTCCGGGTCTCCGAGAATCGGCTGACAGGCTATGTCCATGACGAGGGCATCCTTTACGTCAAGGTCGGCGCCTTGGGCGAAGGACGTTTCGCTGTTGGCAGACCAGCAGACATCCTCACCGGGGCCTTTCTCGCCCACGAGCGCAATGCCGATGTCACAAAGACTCTTGCGGTCGCGCAGGAAGGCCTTGCGAAAGGAGTCGGGGGAGAGCTCCGGGTAGATGTCGCGTGCGATGCGGGTCGAGCTTATCGCCTGCCGGGCATTCATGAACTCAAGGGCGAGGGAGAGAACCCTTCTCGCCTTCTCGTCATCGTCGTTGAGCTCCGCAAACTCGTCTTGTTCGGGGTCCATGACTCGGCTCCTTGCGTGCTTCGTGGATATCCGGGCGCATCCATGCGTGGTAAGAGAACGATAGACCATCCGACCTACGCGCCACGTCAAACTTGCCGTATATACACGCAAGCGGAGCAAAGAACAACCCCTCGCCTTGATATATCTGCGGTTTTATAACAATGCACGAAATCAAGACGTATACTCTGAACCATGTTTGTGTAAGGCGCTATGACTCCCAGTAAAGGACGTATCAGCATGGCCATGACACACGACTATCTGGAGTACCTGGACGAGCAGATAGGCATTTCTCCTGCCGGCAGCCAAGAGGAGCTCCAGGCGGCTCAGACCATATCGGATCTCATGAAGCAGCACGAGGTTGACACCGAGATCGAGGAGTTCGACGCGCGCACGTTCTCCAAGCTCGGCCCTGCGGTCTTTCTCGCGCTTCTGTTTGTCGGCGCATTCTGCTTGGCGGTCGGTTCTGGCGCCGTGACGATCGTCGGCCTGCTGCTTGTTGCCGTGGCCATGGTCGTCTTCGTTCTCCGCTACCTGGGTACCGACCTCCTCAATGGCTTTGGACCCACGTCACGCTCTCAGAACGTCGTGGCATATCATGCCGCCTCGGGAGAGCTTGCTGCCAAGGGAAACCGCCCCATCGTCATCGTTGCGCACTATGATGCGCCGCACGAGAGCTTCCTCTACAGCTCCGTCGTCGCTCGCTACGTGCCCGTGTTGAAGAAGTACAGCCCGTACTGCGCCCTCGCTGTCGCCTTTTGCGCGTTTATCAGGATCCTTGTCTTTATCCCTGCTCCCGCTCGTCGCGTTATCAGCTGGGTGGGCCTTATCGCCGCAATACCGCTGCTCATTCTTGCCATCGGCGTCTTCGTGGAGCGCTTTTCTCCCTGTACGCTTGGTGCCAACGACAACAAGGCCTCCGTCGCCGCCCTGCTCGGCGTTCTCGAGAAGGTTTGCCCCACCGGCGAGGCTCCCGTCACGCACAGGCCTCGCGTTACCCCCGCCCTTGTGGCTGCCCCCCCGGTACCCACGCCAGAGCCTGTGCTGGGCGTGCGACACGGTAGGGAGACCGTGGAATCTCTCGGAATCTTGCCCGAGGCCTGCGAGATCGAATACGTCGACGAGACGTCAGCGCATGAGCCAGAGAAGTACGCCACGGCGGAGCCGGAGGGCGACGAGACAGCTCCCATTGATGTGGGGACCGTCTCTGGCCCCGAGGAGACTCGGGTCGATCCTGCGGGCGTGCCCGGATTTGGGCTGGTTATGGACGATCCTGCCGACGAAACCCTTCCCGACAAGGATGCGACTGGTCTCTACAACTCTGAAGAAGCCTATGACCTAGGTGACACGCAGCCCACCACGAGGGCGCGCGCGCCAAAGCCTGCGGCTCCCGAAGATCCCGAATGGGGCAAGACCACCTACGCTCCCAAGGTCAGCAGCGTCGCGCGTCGCGCGTCCCTCTTTGACCTTCCCGACCCATCCGAGGCGACGGTCGATCCGTTTGCGACCGACCCAGACGCCACTCGCATCGCGACCTCACAGGCACCTCGCGATAACATGGCGCAGAAGCTCGCCCAGAACAACACCAACAACGCCCGCAGGATTCAGACCTCTGGCAGCAGCTCGACGTCCGCCTCGGATCCCGTGTCGTCTCCTGCGACTGGGGTGCCTGACATTCCTGTGATTACCTCGTCGGGCAGGAGTTCCGAACCGGCCGAGAAGAAGCACCGCTTTCGCATTTTTGGCAACAAGCACGGCGTCAGCGACAATGACGAGTGGGATGATGACCCCAACGGCTGGAAGGGCGGCGCCGCCACGAGAAGTGGCCTTCGCATGGTGGATGACGGGGAAGACGTTTCCGAAGAAGCCGCGGAAGGCGCCGTGGGTGAGGAGGAGCTCCGTGAAGCTGTCCTCTCCATGGCCGACGACGAGCTCATCTCGCATGACATCTGGTTCGTGGCCCTCGGTGCATCCGATATCGACCATGCGGGCATGAAGGCCTTCCTCGGCAAGCATCGGTCGGCCATCCGCGGCGCATTCCTCATCAACCTCAGCTGCGTTGGTGCCGGCAACCTCTCCGCACTCAACCGCGAAGGGCTGCTCAACGTGCGACGCGCCGACCGCCGACTCATGCGCCTTCTTTCGGGAACTGCCTCTGACCTGCATATCCCTCTGACTCAGGTGGCGTATGACCAGGGAACCACTGATGCCACCCTGGCCATGAGGCAGTCTGTCCGTGCGATTACGCTCGTCGGCATCGAGGATACTGGCATGCCCGCCCTTTCGCACACCGCCGAGGACACGCTCGAGAACGTGGACGCCGATCAGGCGGCCTCGGTCGCAGAGCTAGTCACGGAGGTAATCAGGCGCTCGTAGCTCACGAGTCATGTGACAGCGAAAGAGGGGGGCCATCGCCATGCGTGCGATGGCCCCCCCTGCCTTGCACGATGGCGCTAGCTGAGCTTTGCGAGGTACGCCACGATGTCAGATGACTCATAGAGGGCGCTTCCATCAATGATGAGGCAGGGGACCTGTACCTTTCCGCCGATTCTGATGAGGTCGTCTCGGTTGCTGCTGCCGTCGGTGATGTCATGGAGCGAGAGCACGATTTCGTTCTCGCTCATGAAGCGCAAGACCTTTGCGCAGTAGGGGCACCCTGGCTTGATGTAGAGCTCGAGGTTGCTGGTGTTCATATGTCCTCCGATTCTCGGGGCTCTCTCTGTTGCTCACAGCTTACCCAGTAGCACCTCCTCGCTTGCGGAGCCTTGGAAGAATGCCACCCAGGATTGTCGCAACCCCCACTACCGCGAATGTGCCGAGTCCGACGGCCGAGCTGTCACCCGTCGAGGGGGTTGTCTCCTGCGGAGCGGGACTCTCGATGGCGATGGTCTGGTTTACGTCTGATGCGTCTGCATGTACCGCAATCGTTCGCCCGTCGTGTGAGAGGGTCTCGAACGCGACGACCGATCGTCCTCCGAGACTTGAGGTGTCGACGCTAAAGGTCATGTCTACGACACCCGATGCTCCGTCGGGAACAAACCTCATCCCTGCAGCGGCAACAACGGCAGAGTCGGGGTCATCCTCACCAGTCAGGTGAAGCTCACCTGCGAGCGCGTACTCACTGCCAGGGGTAAGGCCCTCGTAGGATACGGCATCGACGATTGTGGCCTTGGCTGAGACGGGGGATGTGTCTGTTCCCGTCGTGGCATCGTGGGCGACGGTGCTGATCTTGGGCACGTTGACCGTCTGGAACTCGTCTTGCAGGTCGGCATGGACGGCTACGCCTGCTCCGTCGCTGCTGCAGGTCTCGAAGGCGACAACTCGCCGGCCTGCGACGAGCGCTGCAGGCACTTCGAAGCGCACATCAACCGAGCCGGATGCCTCCGTAGGGACGAACTCCGCCGTGGCAACGATGGGTGCGTCGTCCTCGTTCATGAGCGCGGCGCCAGAGGAAGCATCGACAAGCCTTCCGGTCATGACGTATGTGACGCCTGGTTTGAGATTGTCATAGGAGACGACGTCGACGAGTATGACTGGTTCGCTACTGCAAACTTCGTGACACCCCTGATCGTCAGTAAGCTCCGTGCCAAGTCTAGGGAAGGAAACGGTCTGGCCTTCGTCGGCGACGTCTGCGTGTGTGGTCACGGTGACTCCGTCACGTGAGAGTGTCTCGAAGGCGACGACCGCCTGTCCTGCCAGCGATGATCCGTCAACTACGAACGTCACTTCAACGACCCCCGATTCGTTTGTGGGAGTGAAGGACGTGCCAGACGAGGAGACCAAACCGCCGTCGGAGCCATCGTCGTTGACGAGATGGAGCTCGCCCGACGCGACGTACTCAACCCCAGGAACGAGCGACTCATATGAAACCGTGTCGATGATGGTGACGGACTCGTCCGCCAGCGAGGAGTTCGTGTTCATTTCCGAATCTCGTACGGACGTCCCTATTGATATTCGAGGCGTGTCGTACGTCTCGGCGGTGGACGTGAGATCACTCGTTACCGTGACGGAGTACCAGCCATCGTCGTCGTAGGTGCCGTCCGCGGCCGCTCCGTGCGAGCCATGGGTTGTATCGAGGAGGAAGCCCCTTGGCGCAGCGGTTTCATGCACGAGATAGCTGCCCGCGGCAACGTTGGAGAAAACGGCTCTGCCCGAAGCGTCCGTGACGGCGGTGAGGCCCGTACCTGTTCCGTCGGACCCCCATAGGCCATAAACGGCGCCCTCGAGAGAGAAGCTCTCGTTGCTGGCGGTGACCGCCACGTTGTCGGAGGCCTTCTCGACGACAATGGTTCCAAGCTGTGGTTTGGTGGCGAGCATCATCGTCTGAACGCTCGGGTCGGTAGGTGAGTAGATGGTTCCGTAGCCGGTCGCCTCACCACCGCTGCTTGCATATGAGTTACCATCCAGGTACAGCGCGTACGCGGCGGGGCGCAGCGAGGCCCATCTGTCCTCTGCGTTGATGTTCTCATCGAGCGAATGATATCCGTTGTTGTAGTACCAGAGGGCAATCTGCGTGATGGCACGAGCCTGACCCTCCGACCACGAAGACCCCGCAATGACCGTGGTGTAGGGATAGCCGTGCTGAAGAATGTAGCTTGTGCCAGGATCGGCTGCGACGGGATTAGAGAAGCTCGTCGAGTTGGCGTCACCCTTTTTTGAGTAGTCCACGCAGTAGGCGATGTGTGCGTCGTCATCGATGCCGTCGGCGTAGTAGCGACCAAACCATGACGAGGAGACACCCATCCACGTACCACCATGGACCGAGGTGAAATCGCGTTCCCCCGTCACTGCGAGCGTAGCCGGTGCCACTGACGCTGCCGGCTCCTCGGCCACGGCCACGACGCTCAGTGGTACTCCCGTGCAACCGAATGTCTGCCCGACGACGAGGGCCTATGCAAGCTAACATGCAGATGATTGCCCGTACGACGTGCCGAGTGCGTCGCCGCACGGACGCCTGATTCACCTTCGTCATACCGTTCTCCCTTCCTCTGGTTGAATCCGTCGCGAGCACGCTAGGGAAGTCTTCTGGAGCGCTCTGTGGGGTAGCGTTCGTAGCATGTGAGCAGGGCGCTGCTCTCTCTCCCCGCATGTCCGGGTGCCGATGGCCGACCGCCGAGGAGGGGATCTCCCCCTCGCAGCCGTGCCCTAGGGGCGGAGCTGTCACGCCTGCGCCGGCCGCTCGGTCCCCCCTGCCCCACCTTTCCATCGCACCCCATGAACCCCGTCATCGGACCTCCTCTGATTGCCGCTGGGAGCACAAGACTAGAGGGGTGACCTTGCTGCAACCTGACGCCTGGCAGGCCTGTATTACCTGGTTATCTGACCGTTGCCTGACGCGGCATTGTTGGATTGCCTGCTTCGGCCGCATGCTGCAATTGCGTCGAAACGCAGCTCATCTACGACGTCAATCAAATCGAGATTTACGGTGTGATAAAATCCACACACGCGCGGGCATCGCCAAGCGGTAAGGCAACGGCTTCCCAAGCCGTCATTCGCGGGTTCGAATCCCGTTGCCCGCTCCAGAGAAAACTAGGGGGTCTTCAGGGACCCCCTTTTTGTGGATGGGCGACGGCGGCCCAGCTGCGAACGCGCGAAAGGAAACACGATGACCGACATCCCGATGACCGACGAAGAGTGTCGCCTTGCCAGCGAGGCGCTCTCTGACCAGCTCGGCCGCTACGCCAATCTTCTCGTGAGGAAGGGCTGCGCCATCCATCGGGGGCAGGAGCTTGTTCTTTCGGCTCCCGTGGAGCGTGCGGATTTTGCTCGTAGGGTTGTTTCGGCAGCGTATGCCGCTGGTGCAGGCCACGTGACGGTCATCTGGGCCGACGATGCCATCACGCGTCTCACCTACGAGAACGTCGAGACGAGCTTCTTCGAGGTCACCCCGGCGTGGAAGGTCGAGCAGCTGAACTCACTTGCCGACCAGGGTGCGGCGTTTCTTTTTCTCGAGGGTACCGACCCCAACATCCTCCGTGGCGTCGATCCGGCCAAGCCAGCGGCGGACGCTCTTGCTCGCAACACCCAGTGCACGTCGTTTCGAAACGGCATGGATTTTGGCCGCAACGTCTGGTGTATCGCGGGTGTCCCCGTGGTTGCCTGGGCTTGCCCGGTCTTTCCTGACCTCTCGGCATCGGAGGCCGTCTACCGCCTCTGGCTTGCGATTCTCGAAACCTCGCGCGCTTCGGGAGAAGACCCCGAGAGCGCTTGGGAGACCCACAACGCGTCGTTCGAGAAGGCCAAGCGCTTTCTCAACTCCCACCACTTTGATGCGCTGCACTATGCGGCCTCAAACGGGACTGACCTTACGGTCGGCCTTACCAGTGCCCACATCTGGGATGGAGGGGCGGCGCGCACGCAGGATGGCGTGGCCTTCTTTCCCAACATCCCCACGGAGGAGGTCTTTACCTCGCCCGACCGCATGCGGGTCAGTGGCGTGGTGCACTCTGCTATGCCGCTCATCCACCATGGCAATATGATTCGTGACTTCTGGCTTCGCTTCGAAGATGGTCGCGTGGTCGAGTTTGACGCACAGCAGGGTCACGAGGTGCTGCGTCACATCATTGAGACGGATGAAAACTCATGTCGTCTCGGCGAGTGTGCGCTCATCTCAAAGAACACGCCCATCCGCCAGTCGGACATCCTCTTCTACGACACGCTCTACGACGAGAATGCGAGCTGCCACCTCGCTTTGGGCATGGGATTTCCTGAGTGTCTCGAAGGCGGAATCGACCTCGATAAGGATGGGCTTCTCGCCCGCGGTGTCAATCAGAGCGCCACGCACGTGGACTTCATGATTGGCACTGATGACATGGGCATCGTGGGCATTGGCGCCGACGGCACGCAGACCGACGTCTTTGTCAACGGTCAATGGGCATGGGAGTAGAATGACCCAGCTCGCGTGGTAGAATAGCGCCGTTTGCGCGGAGCGAAACGTGCCGTTAGCTCAGTTGGTAGAGCAGGGGACTTTTAATCCCAAGGTCGTGGGTTCGACCCCCACACGGCGCACCACTAATGCATATGCAGGCTGCAGGCCAAAAGTGTCTGCAGCCTGCATTCTTTTTGCCGACTCGTTCTTTGCGGCGTAAAACAGACTGAAAATGAAGCACAAGACCAATATTTTATGACATAATTGACGAAAGTTTTCTGGATGCGGCGATAGGAGACGCATGGGAGACGCCATGACCAAGGCAAAGGGCAAGGATTTTTCCAACCCGCACAAGATGGGGTTCATGCGCGTGCTCATGGTGTATTACGCAATCTCTCTTCTCCTGATGATGGCGGGGCTGTGCCTCGTACCAGGTCAGGAGATTGCCTACAATTGGGAGACGGCACGCACAACGACATCTCTTATCATTGATGTCATAGGCCTCTGGCTTCTCTCCAACCGGATGCGCGCTGCGCGTGGGTTCAGCATTGTCGTCTATGCGGCAAATGTCGCCCTCTCCGTGACGTTGGCCGTGATATCTCCCACCGACTTCTCTTCACTGGTGCTCGCCGTAGTGCCCGACCTCGCTATCGTTGCGTACTTTGTCTTCTCGCGCCGAGTCAAGGCCGTCCTTATCGCCCCGTTTTCTCTGGAGCCCAAGCGCGATGCACCCTTGCCCAAGCCCAACGAGCTCGTCTTCTGGCGCAACCTTATCATGTATTACTGCATTTTCGCGCTTGTCGGGCATTGGATGGAAGCAGGCTTTGGCATGCTCCATCCGCTGGGGCATCGTTTCGGGGACATATACGCCAAGCGACTATTCCCTCTGGGAGGAATGGTTCTATCCGTTCCCGACCGAAGGCTTCGGCTTTGTCATGTGCGTAGTGCTCCTGTATCCCGCGCGTCGTTGGCTGCAGGCGCACATCCATGACCGCATCACCCCCTTCGTCTTGAGCTTTCTGCTCAACTCCTTTGTCTGCGGAGCAATCGAGTTCTTCCTCGGCCTTGTGGTTAACGCGCAGCTGCAGCTCTGGGACTACTCGGATTTGCCGTTCAACATCATGGGACAGGTCTGCCTGCAGAACTCGCTTTGCTTTGGCGTGATATCTACGGCAATCGTTTGGATTGTCTACCCACTTATCGAGAGGGTTGTCGGTCGCACCTCGAAGGACGTGATGAACGTCATATTCGTGGGCAATCGTCGCCTTCTATGCTCTGCTGCAGTGTCTCTACATGATAAACATCGTTATGCCTGCCACTGCGGTATAGGGAAGTCGGTTCCTGACAAAAAAGGAGCGGATCGCCGCCAAGTCAGTCCTTACCGCGGGACGGTGATCGTCACGCGGGTGCCCACGCCCTCCCGAGAAAGGATGTCGATGGTGCCGCCGTGGTTATCCACGACCCACTTTGCTATCGAGAGTCCGAGCCCCGACCCGCTCGAGCCCGACTCGCGCGCGCTGTCGGCCCGGTAGAATCGCTCGAAGGCATGGCTCGCCGCCTCGGCGCTCATGCCAATGCCCTCGTCGGTCACGGAGCACGCCGCCCCGCCATTGGTCTGCTCGACTCCAAAGGTGATTGTGGTGCCCGCTGGCGAGTACTTGGCGGCGTTTTGCACGACTATGCGAATCGACTGCTTGAGCATCGTTGCGTCTCCGGTAACCAGATACCTGGCGTCATCCCGACACCTCTCGTCAAAGCCGAGGACATAGACGTGAGACGAGTCAATCATCAAGGACTCCTCCCAGACGTCGGTTGTGACCTGGGCGAGATTTACGTCGACTCTTTTCATCGTGTTTCTACCGGAGTCACCGCGGGCGAGAAAGAGCAACTGCTCCACGAGGTCCTGCATGTGTTCGCTCTCCGACTTGAGAGCCTCAATGGACTCGTTGAGCACCGCCTCGTCTGACTTGCCCCAGCGGTCAAGCATGTTGACGTACCCCTGGATGACGGCGATGGGGGTTCTCAGCTCATGGCTCGCGTCGTTGACAAAGCGCATCTGCTGAAGTTTTGCCTCCTGCATCTGTCGGAGTAGTCGGTTAAGCGCTATCTCGATGCTTGCGAGGTCCTCGTCACCAGTGCTCACCTGCGGGGAGTCGACATTTGCGCGCTCGACGGCCTGCTCGAGAGTTTCGATTTTGTCAAAGCCCGTAAGTTCGGTGCCACCCAGCTTCTCGGCACGGAGCGCGAGCTCGTTGAGGGGGAGGAGCTTTCGCCGTATGCGGCGCGTGTCACCCCAGATGCCGAGAAGATCGATCACCTCAAAGGCGCCGAGGCACGCAAGGACGGGCCAGAGTCCGATGATGTCTTTTGCCAAGAAGAACTCATGCGTCTGGCCGTTTTCCATCGTTACGACGTAGTGCATGTCCCCAGGGCCGTTCTCGCGGGTTGGGGGAGTGACGGCGACGCTTACGCCCGGGGCAGGGTTAAACCAGCCCTCGATAGTCCCCTCGGGAAGCGTCTGGTTGTAGCCGTGGATAAGGGTGACCGCTATGCAACAGACAGCCAACACGTCAAAGAAAAGCCAGCTCACAAGCTTGCGCCACCAGAAACTCCAGCTGATGGACCAAGCGGTCGATGCAAATCGCCTGCTAGGTTTCTCGGATGACATACCCGACTCCGCGTACCGTGGCGATGAGTTTGATTCCGAAGCGGTCGTCAATCCGTGCCCGCAGGTGCGCGATATGCACGTCGACGTTGTTCGTCTCGCCGACAAACTCGTAGCCGAGGGCCTCCGTCGCCAGGCGCTCGCGAGACATGACAACGCCGACGTGCTCCATGAGCAGGCGCAGGACCTCAAACTCCCGGTTCGTGAGCTCGACGGACTCCCCGTTTACGGTCACCTCGCGTCGGTCCACGTCGAGAGAGACCCCCTTGACCACGGCCGTCCTGCTCGGCACCTCCTGGGCCTCGCCTGCGGACGCCTCGCGACGCTTGAGCGCAACGCGTATTCGCGCGAGAAGCTCCTCGATGGCGAACGGCTTGGTGATGTAGTCGTCTGCGCCCGCATCAAGTCCGGCGACCTTGTCCATCACGGCGTCTCGGGCGGTGAGCATGATGACGGGCGTCGAAGACTCCCTGCGAATACGGCGGAGGACCTCCATGCCGTTAAGCTGGGGGAGAAGGATGTCCAGGAGAATTAGGTCGTAGTCATGGGAGAGGGCCAGCTCGATGCCGGCCCTGCCATCGGCTGCCTTGTCCACTTCGTAGCCCTCGTGCCTGAGCTCGAGTTCGACGAAACGGGCGATCTTCTCCTCGTCCTCTATGATGAGAACCTTAGTCATTCTTGGAGACGTCGTTCTTGAGCGATTCCGCCGCATCGGCAGCCTTGTTCATTGCGTCGTTTACATCCACGGTAACGGGACTTGCGCCGTCGATGCGGTAGCGCATACCAAAGAAGAGTCCGATGATGAGCAGCCAGATGGTGGCGCCCCAAGCAAAGATGCCGATGATGGGAACGATGACCGGCACGTTGAGCACGACCTCACCGTGGCGCTTTGCGATGAACTTGTAGTCGATACTCTTGCGGAAGAGCCTCTTGATGGTATCCCAGAGGGAGTCCATGTCCTCGGAGAAGTGACTCTTCTTGCTCGACTCCTGATAGGCGGCCTGTGCGGCGGCCATTTCGGGAGAGACCGAACTCGCAGCTGATGATGAACCGGTCGTATAGCTGGCCGTCTGCTTCCGAGCCTTTCCGTTCTTCTCAAGCCAGATGATCGCGTCGAGCACGTCATCGCTGCTCGCGTCCAGTGCCGCCTTGGCGTCTTCATAGCTGACGCCACACTTATCGCGAACGAGTTCTACCTTATCGAGCTTATCCATGACCATGCATCCCTTCGGTGGTGCCGGGGCTCCTGCCCTCGGTTGATTGTATGGTCGAGCAACAAGATTAACCGTTCCTTGGGCTTGGGTTAATCTCAGGTGAGACTTTTCTACCGTCTGCCGATTGTTACCATAATGATTCGGACCTCGCGCTGTGGCGCGAGCGTCGCCGACCTCGGCCTATAGTCTGGAAAATCAACAGACCCGCGCCAGAGAGCAGAGAGGGAGGCACGAACGACATGCACATCAATGCAATCGCCACCCTCCGACGCCAGAACCGACGAATCAGCCCCGCGATGCCGTGCGTGCTGCTCAAGGTTCTTGTCTGTCGATAACCTCAACACCAAGAAACTTATGCCTGGCACCCGGCGTCGTCGGGTGCTCATTGTCCCGTGAGCCTTTCTGGCTCGCGTGCGTATCGCGTGTGTAAGGGGTATCAAGGCCCAAACAATAGAAAGGTAACAAAATGGCTGAGAAGGAAAAGGTAGTTCTCGCGTACTCCGGCGGTCTCGACACGTCTGTCATCGTTAAGTGGCTGCAGGTCGAGAAGGGTATGGACGTCATTGCCATCTGCGGCAACGTCGGTCAGGACGAGAAGGACCTCGAGTGGGTCAAGCAGAAGGCGCTCGACATGGGAGCCATCGCCTCCGAGGCCGTAGACATGCGAGCCGAGTACGCTGACAAGATTCTGACCAAGGCGATCTGGGCCAACGGAAAGTACGAGGGCGTCTATCCGCTGCTCTCCGCCTTGTCTCGCCCCATCATCTCCAAGCATCTTGTTGAGATCGCGCACAAGTATGGCGCAAAGTACATCGCACACGGCTGCACCGGCAAGGGCAACGACCAGGTGCGCTTTGAGACCTCCATCCGCGCGCTCGACCCCACGATCCAGCTTATCGCTCCCGTCCGCGTGTGGGACCTCACAACGCGTGACTCCGAGATGGAGTGGGCCGAGCAGAACGGCGTGCCCGTGCCCACCACCCACAAGAAGCCCTACTCCATTGACGACAACCTCTGGGGTCGCGCCATCGAGTGCGGCGTCCTCGAAGACACCTGGAATGAGCCCCCCGCGGATATCTGGACGATGACCTCCAACCCCGAGGACTGCCCCGCCGACCCCGAGACCGTCGTTATCGGCTTTGAGGGCGGCGTCCCCTCGTCCATCAACGGAAAGAAGATGGAGCTGCTCGACCTCATCATCGAGGCAAACCAGATTGCTGGCCGCAATGGCTTTGGCCGCATCGACATGATCGAGGACCGCGTTGTGGGCATCAAGAGTCGTGAGTGCTACGAATGCCCCGCCGCGCTGCTCATCATCCAGGCACACCAGTCGCTCGAGACCCTCTGCCTTGACGCCGAGACGCTCAAGCAGAAGGCCAAGCTCGACGTCGAGTGGGCCTCCACCGTGTATCGTGGCCTCTGGTTCTCGCAGAACCGTAACGCCATCGACGCCTATAACGCCTACACGCAGAAGTTCGTGACCGGCGAGGTCCGCATCAAGCTCTGCAAGGGCGGCCTCTTCGTCGACGGTCTGCGCTCCGACTTCAGCCTCTACGACTACAACCTCGCTACGTATGATGAGGGTGACACCTTCGACCACACCGCCGCCCGCGGCTTCATCGACCTCCATGGCCTGCAGTCCAAGACCTGGTCGCGCGTCCAGGGACCTGGCTCTGGGTTCCAGCCCGTCGAGTAAGGGCGCCTGGCATCGAAGCCGATGTGGGGCCGCGGTCTTTGGGCTGCGGCCCCTTCGATCACTCGCTCTGGATATGCTTTAGAATATGATAGTGCGCACTTGGCGCTGAGAAGAAATTGCCAACTGCGAAAACGTGAGCGCTCGGCGCAGAGTGCGCACTATCAAAGTATGAAGTCCGTCTCATTCAGAAGCGTTGCGGTCGCAAATCCCCGTCTGTCGGCTGCGGCAGCGGCACGCGCGAAGCCCTCGGCCTCCGCCCAAGGAAGCAGCGACCACACGAGCTGCTGCCTGCGACTCCGCAACGCCTCGCTCCTAAGAGCGACTCGTTGCGGCTCCATGTCAACCCGAGAGAACCGTTCGATGGCGAGCATGGCTTCGAGCATGAGCGCGTCGAGGGCACCAGGAACGAAGAGGTCCTCGCTCGTTGCGGGCAAGATGACATAACCCATGGCAGCAAGTTCGCGGTCGCGGCGCAGGTCGTCGATTGATTTGTGCCGAACGCCCTCGACAACTCCGGAGAGGTCTCGCCATACGTCGTCGCCGTCCCGTGCAGCGCGGACAATTGCATCGAGGTCAAGATGACCTCTCCCGTCGTAGTTAAACCCGACGTCGGTGCCGTCGAACAGCATATCGGGGACCCTGGACTGTCGTGTGCCGAGCTCGACGAGCGCGGGGCTCTGGTCTAAACGGGGGTTGAGCGTCACGCTGCCCATGCCATATCCCAGCTCCGAGATGGGCGCCATGGCCATCGCGGCAATGACCGTCTCCATCGGAGACCAGGCGTTATCCCGTATGACCCCGAGGGCTTGCTTGGCCTGGTCGTGTCCACGGAGCCTCGTTGCAGCGCCCAGAAACCCTTCGATCTTCTCCACTGTCGTCGCGGGCTGTATCCCATAGGTAACGGGACCAAGCCTGGGATCGATGGGATCTCGGGAGAAGGTTCCGCAGAGCTCCATGCCAAGAAGCGCTTGGACCATCGGGGGCATCAGGGTTCCCATCTCGACAAAGAGCAGCTCGGGCCCGCTCATTGCAGAGCCTTCCGCAAGCGCAACAAGGGAGTTTCGTGGCAGCCCGGTTCCGTAGACGGTGTTCTTGACATGCGAGTTCCTGACGCGCTCGTCTGCACTGGGTGTCGCGACATAGGTCTTGACCGGGTCCTTCTCGCCGCCGAATCGTTCGGGACTAAGCCTGCCCCGCGTCCATCGCCTACACATAGGAAGGGAGGGAGCAGAGAGGTCGGTTCGTTTTTGCATGGGTTTTCCTGCGGACCTCATGGCTCGCATAATCTGAAGGGCCGTGACCTTGTTGTAGACGACGCCCACGAGCACCTCCGCACCTGATTAATGGATTGATAGTGCACATTCTGCGTCGAGAAGAGATTGCCAACTGCGGAGATGCAAATATCAGGCGCAGAATGTACGTTACTGGCTGACCAGCATCCTCCATCGCTACGCGGCGCCCGCCGTCGATGCGATAAGCTGTACACACATTCGGCGAAGGGACGCTTTCATGGCTCTGTGGGGCGGTAGGTTCGAGAAGGGCGTGGATGCGTTCACGCAGGAGTTTGGCGCCTCGCTCGAGGTCGACAAGAACATGGCGCAGCAGGACATTAGCGGTTCGCGCGCGCACGCCCAAATGCTCGCCGAGCGGGGCATCATCTCCAAAGATGACCAGAAGGCCATCGATGCCGGTCTCGAGGACATCTCGCGCCAGATTTCGGACGGTACCTTTGCGTGGGACGTCAACGACGAGGACGTTCACATGGCCGTGGAGTCCAAGCTCATCGACGCGATTGGTGCCCCTGGCGCCCGTCTCCACACCGGCCGTTCTCGTAACGACCAGGTTGCCACCGACATGCGCCTTCTCGCCAAGGACCTCTGCGCGCACCTCATGAAGGGCAACCTCTCCCTGCGTCGCACCCTTGTCAGCGTTGCCGAGAAGAACATCGGCGTCGTGATGCCAGGCTACACGCATCTTCAGCACGCACAGCCCGTGCTCTTCTCGCACCATATGCTCGCATACTCCTGGATGTTTCGCCGCGACTTCGGACGTCTGCGCGCCGCCTGCGACGAGGCCGACGCCAACCCGCTCGGCGCCGCGGCGCTCGCCGGCACCACCTACCCGCTCGACCGCCAGCGCACGAGCGAGCTGCTCGGCTTCTCGGAGACCATCCCCAACTCGCTTGACGCCGTCTCTGACCGCGATTACCTGCTCGATCTTGAGTATGCCTGCGCGGTGGGCATGATGCACCTCTCGAGGCTCTGCGAGGAGATCGTCCTCTGGAGCACCACGGAGTTTGGCTTCATCACGCTCTCCGATGCGTACTCCACCGGCTCGAGCATCATGCCCCAGAAGAAGAATCCCGACTTTGCCGAGCTCACACGCGGTAAGACCGGACGTGTGTACGGAGACCTCATGGCGCTTCTCACCACGATGAAGTCGCTTCCCCTTGCCTACAACAAGGATCTCCAGGAGTGCAAGGAGGGCCCGCTCGACGCCGCGAAGACGCTCTCTGACTGCATGGAGATAGCCTCGGGCATGCTCGAGACCATGACCATCAACGCGAGCGCCATGCTCGCCCAGGCGGGCAGGGGCTTTACCGCTGCGACCGACGTTGCCGACTACCTCGCCAAGAAGGGCATGCCCTTCCGTGATGCGCACCGTGTGGTGGGCGAGCTCGTGCTTTATTGCGAGCAGAACGGAAAGGGGCTCGAGGATCTTACGCCCGGGGAGTTCAAGGAGGCGAGCGACCTCTTTGAGGATGACGTCGCCCAGGACCTCGATCCCGCAGGCATTGCGAACGCGCGCAACACCTATGGCGGAACCGGACGAGAGGCCGTGGAGGCCCAGCTCAAGGAGGCCAAGGCTGCCCTCGACGTCGATGAGGGACTTGCCGAGCAGGCAATCCGCTAGAGAATGCTTGCAGATGACGCGCCCGCAGGTGACCGTGGGCGCGTCCGCGCTAGAATCAAGGTGCTGGTCATCTGCGCCAGGCGGCGCCACCCTCGAAAGGAACCCCTGATGATCGATCGCTACACCCGTCCCGAGATGGGCCATATCTTCTCGCTCGAGAACAAGTACGCCATCTGGCAGGAGATCGAGGTGCTCGCGTGCGAGGCGCATGCCGAGATAGGCGAAAGCGGCATCACGCGTGACGAGGCGCGATGGATTCGAGAGCATGCCGCGTTTGACAAAGACGAGGTGGATGCCATCGAGGCCGTGACCAATCACGACGTCATCTCCTTCCTCACCAACATGGGCTCCTACATCGACCATGACGTCCCCGAAGGCGATCCCAAGCCCAGCCGCTGGGTTCATTACGGCATGACCAGCTCAGACCTCGGCGATACCGCCTTGTGCTACCAGCTCGTCCAAGCGACCGACATCCTCATCGAGGACTGCCGCCAGCTCGGCGAGACCTGCAAGCGCCGTGCCTTCGAGGAGCGAGACACCCTCTGCGTGGGACGCACCCACGGCATCCACGCGGAGCCCATGACCTTTGGCATGAAGTTCGGAAGCTGGGCGTGGGAACTCAAGCGCGACCTCGATCGTCTCCGCGACGCCCGGGACAACGTGGCCTTCGGTTCGATCTCGGGGGCCGTGGGCACCTACTCGAGCATTGACCCGCGTGTCGAGGAGTACGTCTGCGAGCACCTTGGGCTCGTGCATGACCCGCTGTCAACGCAGGTCATCTCTCGCGATCACCATGCCTATCTCGCGGGTGTCCTCGCTACGACGGCAGCCACGTGCGAGCGCATCGCCACCGAGGTGCGCAACCTCCAGCGAACCGACACGCTCGAGGCCGAGGAGCCGTTTCGCAAGGGACAGAAGGGCAGCTCGGCCATGCCGCACAAGCGTAACCCCATCACCGTGGAGAAGGTCTGCGGCCTCTCGCGCGTGGTCAAGGCCAACGCACAGGTCGCCTTCGATGACGTGGCCCTTTGGCACGAGCGCGACATCTCGCACTCGTCCGCCGAGCGTGTCGCCCAGGCCGACAGCTTCATTGCCCTTGATCACATGTTCCAGTGCCTCATCCGCATCGTGGACGGCCTGATTCTCTATCCGGCGCAGATGATGGCCAACCTCAACAAGACCAAGGGGCTCATCTACTCGTCCAAGGTCCTGCTCGCCCTCGTTGACACGGGCATCGCCCGCGAGGAGGCCTACAAGATCGTTCAGTCCAACGCCATGGCGACCTGGCACGAGATTCAGCAGTGCCAGCCAGGAACCACGTTCCGTGAGAAGCTCGAGGCCGATCCTGCGTGTACGCTCGGCGTCAAGGAGCTTGATCGCATCTTCGACCCCTGGTCGTTCCTGTCTCGCATCGACGTGGTCTTCGACCGCCTCCAGGAGCTGAGCTTCGACTAGGAACCGCCTGCTCGGGGTATCCTTCTGAGCACTCGCGTGAAAGGAGCGACATGTATCACTATGACTTCAGGCCGAGGGGCGTCTGCTCCATGGCCATCCATCTCGACATTACCGATGACGGAAAGACCATCGAGAACGTGGTGTTTGACGGAGGGTGCAACGGCAACCTGCGAGCCATAGGCAAGCTCGTGAAGGGCAAGCCCGTCGATGACGTTGCCGACCTTCTCGCTGGCAACACCTGCGGACCACGGCCCACGTCATGCGCGGACCAGATGTCCATCGCCCTGCGCGAAGCCCAATTGTCCGCCCGGGCTTGCTAGACGACCATGACGGGGCTTCATCGCACAGAAAACGCGCGGCACGGCATTACCAGGCGCGGGTTCTTCAAGGCGACCGCCGTCTCGGTGCCCGCTGCGGCAGCAATGGTCTCAATCCTCTCTGGCTGCACGAACTCCTCCCAAGAGTCCGTGGACTCCGACCCCGTCGTCGTGGATGAGGACTCTGCGGTCAGCGTCACCGACTCCTATACGTATGTCGACTCGACATACGCTGCCGCTCACGAGTGGAGCCTTCCTCTCGGCAACGTCTTGCACCCCGGCGAAGGAACATGGATTCCCGTGACCACGGCCGGCGCCTCGGCCTCACCCATGGTGAAGGGCTCAGCGCTGTCGCTCGCCTCCGGTACGCTCTCCGAGGTCGTGCCGGAGTCCATTACGAGCTCATCGACGGCGGTCATCTATGACGCCCGCTGCTCCGATTCGGTCTACGCGTGGCTTGAGCTCGATCTCGTTACACGCGACTGGTGGCTTTACGCATCATCCTTCTCTGATGGTGCGCTCACGGGCGAGACCAAGACGCTCTGGCAGGGCACCTCTGACTACGATCCGGCCCCCTTCGCCTGCAGCGGAGCGAAGGTGATCTGGCAGGTGCAACCCTCCACCTCGGGTGCAAAAAACCTCGGAGAACTCCTATTGCTACGTCTGGACGTCGGGTGCCGGGGATGCAACTGCCGCAGTCGAATCGCCTGGCAGATTTGCCACCAAGCCATCCGTCTCCAACGGGTACGTGGTGGTCTCCCCGCGCGTTCACGCCGACGAGGGAGTGTACTACGGCATTACGGCCTATACGCTTGACGACGATCTTTCCACCAGAGTCGACCAGCTCGTCATGCCCAAGAGCGTCAAGCCCTTCAGGGCTTCGTACGTGGGCGGCCGCTTTCTCGTCTCCGTGGAGGCGAGCTATAGCTCGGGTGGACTTCTCGGACAGATGGGTACCTATATCGGAACCGAGTCGGCTGGTTTTGTAAAGCTCGATCGCGAGCCTTCCGAAGGCGGCTGTGGCAAGGGAAGCGTCTTCGTGATCAAGAGCAGGTCATCGTACTTCGTTATTGACACCGACGCACAGACCTACACGGGCATATCCTCGGTGGACCGTACGGTTGACTACGGGGAGTATCCCGCCCGCGACGGGGAGTGCACCACCTTCGTGACCTTCTCCACGGTCAAGGATGCCACCACGGGATATCCCGCGACGGTTACCGTACGTACCTTTGACCTGTAGAACGCCGGCAAATAAAGAGCGTCCTGGGGTACACTATCTTAGATGTATGCCGTAGATTTGACCGTCAAGCGTCTACAAGGAGGCCTGTATGGCTTCGGACGAAAAAAAGATTCTGCTGGTTGAGGACGAGAAGGCCATCCGCGATGCCGTGGCCGCGTATCTCGAGCGCGAGAACTACATCGTGCGCGGGGTGGGCGATGGTCAGAGCGCCGTCGAGGAGTTCGAGAAGCACTCATTTGACCTCGTGATTCTTGACCTCATGCTCCCCAAGCTATCTGGTGAGCGCGTGTGCCGTGCCATTCGCGAGACATCCAACGTGCCCATCATCATGCTTACCGCCAAGGGCGAGGTCGAGGATCGCATCATCGGTCTTGAGCTCGGTGCCGATGACTATCTCATCAAGCCCTTCTCCCCGCGCGAGCTCGTGGCTCGCGTCCGTGCGCTGCTTCGACGCGCCCACACCGAAACGGAGCCTCAGCTCGAGGTTCTCGACTTCGGAGACCTCGTGATTGACATCTCGGGTCACAAGGTGATGGTGGAGGGGCAGGAGATCGACCTCACCGCATCCGAGTTCAAGCTGCTTACCACCCTCGCGCGTTATCCGGGCCGCGTCTACACGCGCATGGAGCTCGTGGAGAAGGTCCTCGGCTACGATTTTGAGGGCTACGAGCGTACCATCGACTCGCACGTCAAGAACCTGCGTGCCAAGCTTGGCGACGACCCGCGCAACCCACGCTGGCTCTACACCGTCCACGGCGTCGGCTATCGTTTCGAGGCCCCCGAGAAGACCGAGGATTCCTCGGAAAAGATCTAGGAGCCGATCTTGACGGCTCAATACGATGCGCCTGGCGATACGGCGAATGACGAGGACGGCTCCCCCGACGTCGTCGCGTCTCCGCGCGGCTCTTTCAACACGATACAGCCCGCCCCTAAGAAGTCATGGCCCTACTCCACGCGAATGACGCTCTCGTTTGCGCTCACGGCCGTCATGACAGCAGCCGTTCTCGTCGTTGTTCTCGCCTGCGTATGGGAGGACCAGTTCAAGGCCTATACGCGGCAGAACATGCAGGATCTCGCACAGTCCACCGCCAACGCCATCTCCGAAGCCTACGACATCGCGGGCGACTGGACCCAGGAAGTCCTCGCCAACGCCTCGTCTGCCTCGGCGGCATCTTCTGACGTGGGCGTTCAGGTACTCAACGCAGACGGCGATGTCCTCTATGATGACGCCTGGTCGCGTGCGCATCATCTGGGCGATTCTGGAGCGGAAACAGACACCACCTCGACCTCCACTTCGACCTCTTCGCTGGTGCCTACCTCGGCGGATTCGATAGTCACTGCCGACGTGATCGATGACGATGGAAACGTGGTCGGCATGGTGCGCCTCTGGGCCTTTGGCTCCGATGCCCTTCTCACGAAGGCCGACGCCGCCTTTCGTGCGAACTCGTATGGCGCCATCCTCGCAGCTGCCTTCATTGCGGTCGTTCTCGCCTGCATCATCGGCTACTTCGTATCCCGCTCGCTCACAAAACCCATTCTGCGCATCACGTCCACTGCGTCGCAGCTTCGAAACGGCGACCTAACAGCCCGCTCGAACGTGCGCGGCACCGACGAGATCGGTCAGCTCGGAGAGACCGTCGATGACATGGCGACCCTCGCTCGAGAAGGACATAAAGCTCGAGCATCGCCTTACGAGCGACGTGGCTCACGAGCTGCGCACCCCGCTCATGGCCATGCAGGCAACGGTCGAGGCGATGCAGGACGGCGTGTTGCCTGCTGATGACGAGCACTTCGAGACCGTGGCGTCCGAGGTCCGTCGTCTGTCTCGCCTGGTCGATGCCATGCTGCGCCTCTCTCGGCTGGAGAACTCCTCCAAGGAGATGAAGACCGAGCGCACCGACATGGTCTATCTCGTGCGAAGTCTCGTGAGCTCGCAGCACCAGCTCTTTCATGAACGTGGGCTGCACCTGCGCTTTGTTGACGAGACTCCCCATGGCGAGTGCAACGCTGACGTGGATCCCGACATGATTCGCGAGGCCATCGTCAACCTCATGAGCAACGCCATGCGCTACACCAACGAAGACGGCTGGGTGAAGGTCTCCGTGGGCGTAGACCACGCAGACGTCATCGTGTCGGTGCAGGATACCGGCATCGGCATCGCCAAGGAGGACATCCCGCAGACCTTCTCGCGGTTCTGGCGCTCCGACGTCTCGCGCGAGCGCGTCTCCGGGGGCCTCGGCGTGGGCCTCTCCATCACAAAGGAGATTATCGATCGTCACAACGGCACCATCGCCGTGAAGTCCGAGCTTGGCAGGGGCACCACGTTCACGCTGCGCATCCCCCAGAACCGCGGGCGTCGTGGAATCGTGCATCCACGCCAGGAAAAGTAGTCACCAGGCTGGTTTGCATGTGACGATGCGACTGCAGCATATATGGGCGAGCGCGTATCCACTACAATCGTTGTGCCTGCGCTTGCGGGCAAATGGGCAGGCATCTAGGAAGGTTGAGGCACATCTTGGCTAACATCGAGCTTCGTCCGGACTCTCACGGCAAGGTCCGCGACATCTATGACTGTGGCGACAGCCTTCTCATGGTTGCGTCCGACCGTATCTCCGCGTTCGACTTCATCCTGCCTGACGAGATCCCGCACAAGGGCGAGATTCTCACACGTATCTCCGCGTTCTGGTTCAGCCGCTTTGCCAGCCTTATGCCCAACCACATGGTCTCGCTGGACGTCTCTGACTTCCCAAGCGAGTACCAGCGCTACGCCGACTATCTCATCGGTCGAGCCATGCTCGTCAAGAAGGCCCAGACCATTCCCATCGAGTGCATCGTCCGCGGCTACCTCACCGGTTCCGGCAAGAAGACCTACGACGCAGACGGTACCGTGTGCGGCATCAAGCTCCCTGGAGGTCTCGTCGAGGCATCGCAGCTCCCCGAGCCGATCTTTACGCCGTCCACCAAGGCCGCTCTCGGAGACCACGACGAGAACATCTCGTTCGAGCGCTGCGCCCAGATCGTCGGCGAGGACATCGCCGCACAGCTGCGCGATGCGTCGCTCTCCATCTACAAGGCCGCGGCCGAGTATGCGGCGACGCGCGGAATCGTCATTGCCGACACCAAGTTCGAGTTTGGTATCATTGATGGTCAGCTCACCCTCATCGACGAGTGCCTCACGCCCGACTCAAGCCGCTTCTGGCCTGCTGACGGCTATGTGCCCGGCAGAGTTCAGCCCAGCTACGACAAGCAGTACGTGCGTGACTGGCTCGCGGCCAACTGGGACATGACGGGCGAGGCGCCCCACCTTCCGCAGGAGGTCGTCGATGGCAGCTCCAGCCGCTATCAGGAGGCGTTCCAGATTATTACCGGCAGCGAGTTCAAGCCTATGAAGGAGAACTAATGTCCCTGCGTGATACCCTCGAGGGCGCCCAGAAGGAGGCAAAGGAGAACGTCTCATCGCTCTCCAGCCCCAAGACGAAGGAAGCCGACGAGAGCGACGAGAAGGTCGCGGTAAGCTCAAAATCTATCGGGCGCAAGTCTGCGGCGAGCGGAAAGCCTGCTCGCGAGGCGGCCTCGTCCGTCCGCACGATTTCTTCGTCCGCAGCCTCCAAGTCTAAGACGGCCACCTCGTCCGGACATGCCGGTGGTTCCTCCGACACGTCCAAGGAGGCCAAGAAAGCCGATCGACGCAAGCAGCGCGAAAAGGAGGACTTCCGCAACCGTGGATATGACCTCGTGCTGCGCTCCAACCCTGAGTACAAGAGGTCGGAGAAGGTCTGGTGGATACTGCTGGGCATAGGCTTTGGCATGACGATTATCTCCCTGGTCATGGTCTATGTGTTCCCCAGCGCAGATACCGAGCTCACGACGTTTTCCGGGGTTGTCTCGGTGGGCTCGCTCGTGCTCGCGTACGGCTTCATCATCGGCGGCTTTATCTACGACTGGATCAAGCGTCGCCCCATGCGCAAGGCTGCCGAGAAGAAGGTCCAGGGCATGACCGACAAGAAGCTTCTCGATCTCTTCGAGAGGGAGCGACTCGAGGAGTCCAAGCGTTCCACCGCGGCCGCGGCTGCCAAGCGTGCCAAGAAGGCCGAGAAGGAGCGGAAGTAGCACGTCACGTTCGTCTCATGCGCAGGTCTGCATGATGGTAGAATGTGAACCCGCGCCCTCGTAGCTCAGGGGATAGAGCACCGCTCTCCTAAAGCGGGTGTCGGCCGTTCGAATCGGCCCGGGGGCACCAGACAAAGCGCAGGTCAGACGGGTTAAATCGTCTGGCCTGCTTTCTTCTGTCTGAGATTGTCTTGGGTGTGATGTGACCCACGGATCTTGGGCGCTCAAGGCCCGAGAAGTGGAGGGAGTACCCCCCCAAGAACTAGACATACCGCCAAGTATTACCCCAATAGGTTTTGACCTCCTCACCCCCGACCTCGTGGTGGGTCGCGCCTCTGTTGTCTCGTCTTGTCGATGGATGCATCGCAGGACGGGGTTTATTGCGCTTGATGGGCACCGCCTTTCGTCATGCATTCCCTGCCGCTTACGATTGTGTGATTCAGTGAGGCGCATTCATGCTAAGACTGCTTTAAGTCTTATGCTTTCTTCCTGTGGAGTTGGTACTGGTACTATGAATAAGCGAAATCACCGCAATGGTGCAAAGTGCTTCCCCATGCTTTTGCTGGGTCTGCTTATCGTAGTTTGTGCCGGATTCTCGACAAGAACCTATGCGTTCGGAAAGACCAGGACAGACAACCAGGTTGCATTCGCGGCCAGCGTTGCCCTCGATCAGGCAAACGAACTTGCCAGCTCGCCTGACGAAGGCAAGGATCTGCATGCAACGAACCCAATCGGCTATTACGACCTGGACGGCAACCCAGCAGGTTGCATGGTCAATTATTGCAACGCCGACGGATCTCCCCATGGCTTTGCGACTTATGACATAAACGACGGCTTGCAACTTGTTGAGCTCTTCTTTGCAGGCAGTGATTTCACAAAGTTCACCGATACCGGGGGCGTGCTCTATGCGAGCTAAAGCCGCAAGGGTACGCGGGATTCTTCTTGGCGTCCTTGCGCTCACGCTTGCTGGCGCCCTCTTCGTCAGCTGCGGAAAGCACGACCCGTCGGGAGAGGGCGACATGCTGAGGAGCGGCCCCTGCCATGTGTTGACCGTTCGCGGCTCCGTCGTATCCGTCGACAGCGCAGGTGAGACGCTGACGCTCGTGCCACTCTCCCCCTCAGGCGGGGGTGACACGAGCCGGGTGACGTTTCGCTACGCCGGCAGCCCCTCACGCTGGGAGTCGATAGTGGACAAGGCTACCGCTGGCACCGAGGTGTGGGTCTCCTATCACGAAGGGGACACAGACGACTCCGGCCTCACCTGGGCAGGTGGAATATACTTCCAAATAAATGATTTGCAGGACGGAGCCCAGGGCATGCATTCCTGGGAGGAGGCAATGAGCTAGCCGTCACCGCTCCTAAGCCCGCCTCCTTTGTGCGCCTCCGCATGCCATTGCACATGCGGGAACCTAGAAGCATAGGCAGCTTTCACCCCATTGCCCTTCGTCGCGAACGCCGCATCGGTGGGAGGAAAGGTCCGAGGCTGAGGTCTCGTGATATGCATGTCATCGAACCCGTATCCGCGAAGAAGAGAAGCATAGTCTCCAGCTTTTAGGGCGCATTTCCACCTCTCCAGCGCTGACCTAGCAACGCGTCAAAGTTCCCTGGGCCACATCAGTTGTCCTTATGAAAGCGGCTATACTCAAAGTTGAAATTCACTTTCATCTCTAGCCGTCGAGAGGTACGCAATGGGTGATGTTCAATCAGGTTTTGGCGAGAACCCGAGCGAGAGTCTCATCACGCGTATACTCGCTCTCGCTGAATCCATGTCGGCAGGCGAGAAGCGCATTACCGATTTTCTGATCAAGCACCAATCCTCCGCCGTCAGCCTCTCGCAGGCCGAGCTTGCCCGAAAGTGCGACGTCTCGGCTCCAACCGTCTCTCGTTATGTCAAGCGCTTGGGCGAGAAGGACTACCACGCCTTCCAGATGTCGCTCGTGCAGTCGTCGATGCAGCTGCATGGAGGCTTTCTCGGAGGTTCTGGGCATCTCGAGCGCAAGGTCAACGAGGATGATCTGGAGGGATCGCTCCAAACGATTCTTGATGCGCAGGTCATGGGAATCACCTCGTCAATCAACTCGCTCGACCGACGTCAGCTTGCCGAGGCCGTAGACCTCATCTGCTCCGCCCGCATGATGGAGGTTGCCGCGGCGGGAAGGTCTACCTGCGTCGCCATGGACGCCGCATACAAATTCGAACGATTGGGCATTCTTGCATCTACGAGTCAGTACTATGAGAAACTGCTTTCCATGGCTGCCCTCCTCACGCAAGAAGACGTGCTGCTCGTCATCTCCCGCTCGGGCTGGTCGGGCGTGCTTCAGCAGGTGCAAAATGCCGCACGAGACCACGGTGCCAAGGTCGTGCTTGTAACCAGTAACGCCAAGGGTCCTATCGCCGAGAAATCCGACTACGTCTTTCTCGCTACGATCATGGATGACATCCTCGACGGCAGTCGCGGTAACTCGCGCGTGTGCGAGTTTTCGATAATCGAGGTGCTGTATGCACTTGTCGCATCGCATAAAAAGGATTCCAGTACTTATCTCAAGATGCATGAGGAATATGTATTTTCAAGAGTCGATTTGCCCTAGCCCAATTCCTCAGTAATGCCATCCGTCTTTTGTATACAAAAGTAAATTTCATAAGATGTTTATTATATAGAAGTTCCGTTCACGTTCGCCATGATATAAGTACCTTTCACAGATTAGTATTTGGATGAAAGTACCTTCCATAGCTATCTTGCGTACGACATGCTCGAGGGGTTCAAAATTGCGTGAAAGCAGACCCCGAGAGCGAAGAGCGAAGGGGGAAGGTATGGCGTCCAAGAACTACCAAGAGACAGCAACAAAAATTGTTGAGCGCTTTGGCGGTAAGGAGAACATCGGCTATCTTAATCACTGCGCTACAAGGCTTCGCATCAATCCTGTTGATAAGGAAAAGGTTGATCTCAAGGGTCTCGAGAAAGTATCAGGAGTCCTAGGTGTCGAAGATAATGGCGCTGAGATCCAAGTTATCATTGGCCAAGCGGTCGAGCAGCTATTTCCCGAGGTCCAGAAGCTGGTTGGCAAGACGAACGGTACCGCAGCACCAGAAGAGGGGGGCAAGAAGTCGATCAGCCAGATGACCTCAAGCTTCCTTCTCATGATGGCAGGCATCATGAGCCCTGTCGTTCCGGCCCTCACTACCGCCGGATTCATCTCGGTCCTTCTTGTCCTGCTACAGCTCTGCGGCATAATCACTTCAACGAGCACCACCTATATCATTCTCAACGGATTCGCACAGTCGGCCTTCTATTTCCTGCCCGTCTTCGTCGCATATACCGCGGCGCGCAAGTTCGAGACCGAACCCGTCCTTGCCATGCTGCTTGCGGCGGCGCTCCTCTATCCCAGCTGGGTTACGCTCGTAGGCACTCTTACTGGGCAGGGCCAGGCGTTTGCCAACTACTTCGGAATTCCCGTATACCTCATGACCTATAACGGCGGCGTCATCCAGATCGTGCTCTCCGTGTGGGTCATGTCCAAGATCGACCACTGGCTCGGGCGCGTGATACCCGAGGTCGTTCGCTATTTCCTCAAGCCGTTCGTACTCATCGTCGTGATGTCAGTAATTACGCTCGCCGTGACCGGCCCCATTGGCGGTTTCATCACCAACGGTCTTGCTGCCGGCATCACGTGGCTGCAGAGCAACATTCCATGGCTCGCGGTTCCCGCCGTTATCCTGTTCTCCGTTACCGTCGGGCAGCTTTGCGCCGGCTTCCACCTCGCCCTCATTCCGCTTGCCACCAACGCCATCGCAACGGTTGGCTACGACACCGTCGTCACCATCTGGTTCTACTGCTTTACGCTCTCCGCTGGCCTTTGCGCACTCGCTGTTGCAACCAAGACCCGCAACAACACCTGCCGCCAGGTTGCCATTCCGGCAGCACTCTCTGGTCTGATCGGTGGCATCTCCGAGCCCTTCACCTACGGTGTTGGCTACAAGATGGTCAAGCCGTTCTACGCGGTCGCCGTTACCTCTGTGCTCGGTGGTCTTGCCGCTGGTATTCTGGGACTTAAGTCATATGGTTATGGCTCAAACTCTCTTCCCGGCATGTTGCTCTTCTTGGGCACCAGCAACGATGTTACCAATATGCGTAATGCCCTTATCGTGCTGGCAATCATGGCCGTGCTTGCGTTTGTGACCGTCTATACCTTTGGCTTTGATGACTCGGTCTACGACGAGGAGGACGAAAACGGCGAGAAGCTTCAGTCTGCCTCCGCGGCCCACGGCGACCTTGAGGTTCATATGCCCGGGAGGGGCGAGTTTATCCCCCAGGCAGACATTCTTGACAAGACCTTTGCTGCTGGCACCCTTGGACCCTGCTTTGGGATGAGACCTGAGTCTAACTCCATCAAGGCACCAGTCTCTGGTACCGTTACTATGATTGCTGCAACTAACCATGCTGTTGGTATCACTACCGATGACGGCGCCCAGGTTATGGTCCATATCGGGATCGACTCCGTAAAACTTGGTGGAAACGGTATCAATATCTTCGTTTCTACAGGTCAAAAGATTAGCTCTGGCGCAGAAATTGCCAAGTTTGACAAGATGCTCTTTGATAAAGAGGGTATTGACGACACGGTTGTCGTTGTCTTGCTCAACAGCGATGAGTACTCAGGTACGTTGAGTACCGCCGAGACGCCTCTCGTGGCAAAGGCCTAGCCTCACACAATGGGATGCAGCGATGGTGGCCTCCCAGGAGATAGTTCCTCGCGGACCCGGCCTAGCTTTCTTGGCCGGGTCCGCGATGCGGACAAGGAGACGACATGGACAATCGAAAATACGACAAAGAACTTGTTGAGGCAATAAGAAGAAAGGAGCATGTCGAAGATGTAGGTGGCATGCCAATGAATATGAAGCCCATTCCCGATGACGATCGCGAATGCGTACTTGATTCGCGTGTCAAGGCGACGATGGAGCGAAAGCGCGTGCTGTTTACCGAGAGAGCGAGTATGCGGAGCGGATATAGTCTGCTCAATGAGCGTTGGCGCCCCGACAAGTTTACTTATGACCTGTGTAGCGGCGGTATTACTGAGACCGAGCAGCTCATTGACGTGGATGGTACGCACCTGATCGACGTCTTTACTTATCGTGAGGCTTTGTCGGCAAAAGGGAATACACCTGCATATATCTTCCTGCACGGAGGTGGATTCACGTCGGGTACAGAGCGTATTTACCATAACCAAATGCGATTTCTGGCTGAGGTAAGCGGTGCCATAGTTATCTTTCCAGATTACCGCCTGGCTCCCGAGGCGCCCTTTCCCGCAGCTGTTGATGACTGCATGGCATGCATTCGCTGGGTGTATGACAACGCTGGCTCGCTGGGCATCGACACAAGCAAATCATGCTCGGCGGTGACTCGGCTGGCGGAAGCCTTACCTGCTCGTGCATCCTCAAGGATTCTGAGCATGTTATTGCTCGTGCATATTTGCTTTTTCCTGCATGCGATAGCAGCAACTACCATACTCAAGATATTTATGACTGGAGTTGGGAGTTGTTTCCAGTGGTAGAGGATGAACGTGAACTGGTTCGGAATCGCATCGAGCGCATTCGCAAGAGCATAGAGATTCCTGCAGAGAAAAGCGTCTATATCCAAGGAAAGACTACCTATGAGGACCCTTTGGTCTCAGTCGTCTATGCAAGCGACAAACAACTTGAGGAGTTTCCACCTATGGTGGTGGCGGTCTCGGAGTACGACTATCTGCGCATAGGCGCAGAGTACTTCTCTCGAAGGCTCTATGAGCTGGGTAGGGAGATACGTCTCATATGCTATCGCGGGTGCGACCATGGGTTTCTCGACTTGTTTGGCACGGAGCCGCAGGCTGAGGAAGTGCTTCTGGACATGGCTGACGAGATTCATAGGATGTAGCTCTGGAGCGGAGCTTGATATAAGTGCATTTTGTATGCATTCGCGGCTGTAATTCGGGGGGGGGGGGTTAGCGATGGCAATGCTGCACGTGGAGTTCAAGTCAGAGTGTCTCAAACGTGACGTCTCTGTGAGTGTGGTGCTGCCGTTCGACAGGGGAGGTCGTGCTCCGTATCCGACGCTCTATTTATTGCATGGCCTACAGGGCAACTGTAATTCATGGGTTTCAAACACGCGCATTGAGCGCTGGGCATGCGAGCGCAATCTCGCTGTGGTCATGCCGCAGGGCGAGAATAGCTTCTGGTTGGATACGAGGCCACACGGCATCAGCTATGGCGACTTTGGTTCATATGTTGGCGAGGAGCTCGTTCAGGTGACGAGGAGCCTCTTCCCCCTTGCACGGCAACGAGAACGAACGTTCATCGGCGGATTCTCGATGGGAGGTTATGGAGCCCTGAGAAACGGTCTAAAATATCCAGACACTTTTGGGAGGATAGCTGCATTTTCGGCTGCAGTTCACATCTATGAGGAACGTGCTGAATGGATTGCCAAACAGGGCGACATGGCTGGAGAAATGCTGATATTTGAACCGATTGAAGAGACGCGAAAAAGTGATCTCAATCCTCGGTGGCTCATCAAGGCGCTGGCAGAAAGGACTGCGAAGGGCATAGATGACCCAAAGAAAGCGTTCCCCCAGGTAAAGATTATTGTCGGGCAGGAAGACAATCTGCTGGAGTCCAATCTTCGCCTCGGACATGCGTTGGAGGAAGAGGGGGCCCAGGCAGATCTCCGTGTGGCTCCCGGTACGCATCACTGGGATTTTGTCCAGAACAATCTCGAGGAGATGCTTGACTGGCTTGTATCATCCGAGACGGAACACGCCAGCGAAAGACAGCTCGACTAAGCGAGAGTTCGCTGCGTTGTGGTACGCGGGCACTTTGGTACGGCCCCAACTGGCCGTACCCTGGCCCGACGAATAGTCGTACAAGGGTACCCGCAGGCAGGCACCCCAGAGGCCCGTACCGAAGCCGGATTTTTCGCAGGCACCGAAGCCCAACGACCAGTCGGGCTTCGGTGCCTGCGGGCCAGGGGCCCGGGGTCCGCGCCGAGCACCCGCCCGCCCCACCAAAAGGCCGGCGAGCCAAGACCTTCGCCTCGGCTCGCCGGCAACAATACCCTGGTGCAGCGGTTATTTCGACGAGCTCCCTGCGTCGCTGCTCTCTGCGGAGCCGCTCGAGACCGTGAGAACGACGGTGCTGCCATTGGTGGCGGTCGACCCGCCGCTGGGCGACTGGTCGATGACGGTGCCCGAGGAATAGCTTGATGACGACTGGTACTGGACCTTGACGGTAAAGCTGCTGAGCTGCGAGCGGGCGCTCGCCTCAGTGGAACCAATGACGTTCGGGACCGTCGTGGTTGCCGGGCCGCTCGATACCGTTATGGTAACCGTTGAGCCCTTTGCGACCGAGGAACCGCTGCTCGGGCTCACGCTGATGACGAGTCCCTCGTCATACGTGGTGGAGGACTGGGTCGTGGTCGTATATTTGAGGCCGACCCCATCGAGCTGCCCGGTGACGTACGACTTGGAGTAACCAGAGAGGTTGCTCGGAACGGTGACCATCTCGGTGCCCTTTGAGAGGCTGTAGGTAACGGTGTCCCCCGCCTTTGCGGTGCTGTTGGCTGCGGGAGTCTGCTCTGCGACCTTGCCGTTGTCGACTTCGGTGCTGTAGACGGAGTCACCGGCCTGACCGTTGAGGCCAACCTTGGTGAGCGCCGCAACTGCCTCGGAGGGTGACATGTTCGTGAGGTCGGGAACCGTGACCGTCGCGGCGGGCTCCTTGCCCTTGGACACCACGAGCGTGATGGCGGTACCGTCAGCCATCTGGCGGTTGGCGTTGGGGGACTGATCCATGACGTAGCCCTCGTCGACGCTGTCCGAGTAGCTGTAGGTGACCTCGTCGAGCTTGAAGTGGCTGTTGCTGTTGACCTGCGACACCGCGTCCGCCTCTTTGAGCCCGAGGTAGTTCGGCACAGAGTAGGTGGCCGTACCCTGGCCGAGCATGGTGATCACGAAATACGCGGCCACGGCAAGAGCGGCGATGCCGGCGATGATTCCGATGATGAGACCAGCGCGATGCTTGCCCTTGCGCGCGCCCTCTTCCTCCTCGGCCTGCTCGGTCGCGCTCTTGGGACGATAGTGCTGCTGGCTGGTGCGCGGCATGGTTGAGGTGCTGTTCGGACTCCTGCGTGCGTCCTCGATGACGTTGGTGGACTGAACGGGGAGCATCGCGGTAGCGTTGTTCACCGCCTGGATGCGACCGGCGAGATAGTCGCGGAGAACGCGATAGAGCTCGTCGGCTGTCTGGAAGCGATCGGCGGGATTCTTCTGCATGCACTTGAGAATGATTGACTCGAGCTGCGGATCGATGGTGGGATTGAGCTGTGACGGCGGCACGGGCTGCTCGTTGACCTGCTTGAGTGCCACGGAGATGGCGTCGTCGCCCTCGAAGGGAACGCGACCGGTCGACGCCTCGTACATGACGATGCCGAGGGAGTAGATGTCGGTCGTGGGGCCGAGCTCCTTGCCCTGGGTCTGCTCGGGGGAGACGTAGTGCGCGGTGCCGAGGACTGAGTTGTCGGTGGTGAGGTGACTGTTCTTGGCGCGAGCGATGCCGAAGTCCATTACCTTGATGTTGCCATCCGGCTGCACCATGATGTTCTGCGGCTTGATGTCGCGATGGATGATGTCGTGCTTGTGTGCCACGGAGAGTGCCTGCGCGATCTGCGAGCCTATCTGCGCGACCTTCTTGCAGTCGAGCGCGCCGTGCTTGCGAATGCCGCTCTTGAGGTCGGTTCCACGCAGGTACTCCATGATGATGTAGTACGTGTCGCCGTCCTTGCCCCAGTCGTAGACCGAGACGATGTAGGGGCTTTGGAGTGCCGCCGCAGCCTGCGCCTCCTGCTTGAATCGCGCTGCGAACGACGGGTCGGTAGCGTATTGAGGAAGCATCGTCTTAATGGCGACGGCACGACCAAGGACCTCGTCGAGACCTCGATACACGGTGGCCATGCCGCCCGTACCGATCCTGTCTTGAACTTGGTATCTTCCCCCAAGAGCCTTCTCTGGCATGTTCCTTCTCCGATTCCACTCGTGGCCGCTGGCCACGTATCCCTTCCTAAACTGCTCCGCGCCTGTCCCTTACGTCCCGGCGCCAAGCGCCTGAGTGTTAAGGGCACTTGCGAGTACCTCTCCGGCCACTCCGGCCGCATACCCCTCGACGTCATCGCCCAGTCCCTCGATGCAGACGGAGATGACGAGCGTGGGGTTATCAGCCGGCGCGAAGCCGATGAAGAACGAGTTGATGTTGCCGTTCTCGACCTGGGCCGTGCCGGTCTTGCCAGCGACGGTGACGCCGGAGATCTGCGCCCGCGTGCCCGTGCCATGATCGACGACGCCGATCATGGCCTGCGTGACCTCCTCGGCGGTGGTCGACGAGATGACCTGGCCGAGCGACTTGGGCGAGGTCGTCGAAGTGGTGGTTCCCTCGGGCGAGAGGATGTGGTCGACGACGTAGGGGTTCATGGCGATGCCATCGTTGGCGATGGTCTGCGCCACCACGGCATTCTGCATGACGGTGGTCTGTGGGCCGGCGGGACTGGCGTGCTGGCCAACCGGCTGGCCGCAGGCCGCCCATGCGGTCTCCCAGTCCGTCATCTCGGAGGGAAGGGGCATGAGCGACACCTTGGTGGAGAAGTCCTGACCGATGCTGGTGCCATAGCCAAAGGCATCGGCGTACGCAACGAGCTTGCTGGCTCCCACCTGCACACCGAGACGGCCGAAGACGGTGTTCGAGGAGAGGGCAAGCGCCTCCTTGAGCGTGGGCGTCCCGTAGTCGTAGTCGCCGTAGTTGGATACGGTGCCATTGCCAATGGTTATGGTGCTCTCGGCGTCGCAGATGTCGTCGAGCGTTGCGACGCCCGTATCGAGCGCGGCAGAGAGGGTTATGACCTTGAACGACGATCCGGGGGAGTAGAGCGTCTGGGTGGTGCGGTCTACGAGCTGGCTTCCCGTGCCCGACGAGATGATGTCGGAGAGCTGGTCATTGGAGTACGTGGGCGACGACGCCTTGGCAAGTACTGCTCCGGTCGTGGGGTTGAGCACCACGATGGCCCCCGTGTACCCTTCGAGCGCCTTCTCGGCCGCCGACTGGATCTGGGAGTTGATGGTGAGCACCACGGTGGATCCCGACGTCTGGATGCCGGCGAGCGAGTAGAGCGCGTTCTTCCAGCTCGAGTAGTCCGAGTGGCCGGTGAGCGTGTCGTTCATGGTGAGCTCGATGCCCGACGCGCCGTATTGCGTGGACATGTAGCCTACGGTGTGAGAGGCGAGCGAGCCCTGCGGATACGACCTCACGTACGTGCCGTCATCCTGCTTGGTGCTCTCGCGAGCGTGACGCCGTCAGAGGTGATGATTGCACCGCGCTGCACGTAGGAGCTCTTGGCGATGGTGTGGTTGTTCGTGGGCATGCTCTGGATGGTCGATGCGTCGATCTCCATGTAGTAGGTGAGGTTGCCGACGAGAACGGCAAAGAGTATCGCGAATACGGTGATGAGCGCCGTTATGCGCTTGCCGAGGGCCACCCTGCCCAGGATGCCGGATTCGGCGCCCTGCGTCTCGAAGCCACCGCGAGCATGACTGCCTCGGATGATATCGGCCGCGTGCGCGCCGCTCTGAGAGAGGGAGCTCACGCGTGCCGAACCGAGGTCGGGTGCCGCCTCGAGCAAAGACTCGCGACCGGTGCCCTCGTCGCCAGCACGAAGAAGCAGCCCGACGATTATGAAGCTTGAAAGCAGAGAGCTACCGCCCTGGCTCATGAAGGGGAGCGTGACGCCTGTGAGGGGCAGCAGCTTTGTGACGCCGCCAACGATGAGGAACGCCTGAAAGCCGATAACGCTCGTAAGGCCCACCGCCGCAAAGGCGGAGGAGTCCGACTTTGCGCGGGCCGCCGTGGCAAAGCCGCGGACCGCAGAAGAGCATGAAGAGAATCAAGACGGCCGTGCTGCCGAGAAGTCCTATCTCCTCGGAGATGGCCGAGAAGATGAAGTCCGACTCGACGACGGGGATGAGCGTCGGCATCCCCTTGCCGATTCCCGTGCCGGTGAGTCCTCCGTCGGCGATCGAGTAGAGCGACTGAACGATCTGATATCCGCTCCCCGAGGGGTCTTTCCACGGGTTGAGCCAGATGTCCACGCGCGTCCTGCACGTGGCCGAAGAAGTGATAGCAGAACACAAAGCCCACAGCGAGCAGTCCAAGCGAGATGATCACGTAGCTCACGCGGCCAGTTGCCACGAAAAGCATGATCACGAAGAAGACGAAGAAGAGCAGGGCGCTGCCCAGGTCGCGTTCGAAGACCACGAGCAGCAGGCTGATGCCCCCACATGATGAACAGCGGGAGCAGCATGCGGAAGCGCGACAGGACTAAAGGGCCCGAAGCGGACGGCCGAAGTCGAGAGTGGCCTCTCGGTTGCTTGCGAGGTAGAACGCGAGGAAGAGGGACGATGAGTATCTTGGCAAGCTCGCCGGGCTGGAAGGAGAAGGGTCCGATGATGATCCACAGCTTGGATCCGTAGATCTCTGTGCCGATGAGCATGGGGAGGAGCAGGAGCGCGACGCCAATGACGCCGAGCGTGTACTTGTAGTGCGCGAGGTCATCGAGGTTGCGCACGAAGAAGAGCGTGGCGATCATGGCCACCACCGAGAGAAACAGCCAGATGACCTGGCTACTTGCCTCGTTGTTGGTGCGAGCCGCGTCACAAAGGTGATGCCGATGCCCGCGAGCACGAACACAATGGGCAGGATGGCGGGGGGTCGGCACCAGGTGCGAGCCTTCTGATGGCGACGTGCGCCATGGCGAAAGCCACGAAGAGCCTATGGGTACGGCGAGAGTGGAGAGGCTTCAAGGCGACGTTGTCGTTCACTATGTACATCGCATAGAGCAAGATGACAGGGACGGCGCCCAGGCACAGGAGGAAGAGCTCGGTGTTTCGGCGTCCGATTGCTGTCTTCGCCATGCTACTCGCCCCCTTCCGCCGTGCTCGCCTCTGGCGAGGCGGTCGATTCGCCGGAACTCGTGCCGCCGTCGCGGACCTCTCGTCCGTCTCGGCGGCCTTGGTCTTCTCGTCGGTAATCTGCTGGCGGTAGGCCTTGATGTTCGCTGGCCT
>Ga0268356_11315_pt1 | contig 44176 bp, 34 predicted proteins | sample BioMet10_FD_194415 | JGI IMG/M metagenome (GOLD analysis project Ga0268356, IMG submission 194415) | Sewage microbial communities from Oakland, California, United States - Biofuel 10 (PacBio Assembly) | ecosystem: Engineered > Wastewater > Sewage > Unclassified | place: USA: California | collected...
GGGATTACCCGACTGGCTGGTGGCGGCTATCCGTCAGGACAGGGCAAGTATGCTAAGATTTGATGCCTTCCGTTCGCTGGTATTTATTGCTGTTGCAACAGTAGCCATCTGGGCATTTTTGAAAGACAAACTGAAAATGCAATGGGCTGTTGTTATTCTTATTCTTGGCTTCCTTGTCGATGGCTGGGCGGTGAATAAAACGCTATCTCAACAACGATGATTTTGCACGTAAGTCGGAAATAGAAAATCCTTTTCAGCCTTCGCAGGCCGATTTAATGATAATGAAAGACACCGACCCCAACTACAGGGTGCTAAACCTGATGGTGGATCCGTTTAACGATGCCAGCACAAGCTATTTCCATAAATCCATCGGTGGTTATCACGGAGCCAAGCTTCGCCGCTACCAGGAACTGATAGAACAACAGATCAGCAAGAACAATCAGAATGTGCTCAACATGCTTAACACTAAATATTTTATCGGACGCGGACAGGATGGATCGCCTGTACCACAACTAAACATGGCTGCTTTGGGAAATGCATGGTTTGTGGATAATTACCGTTTAGTCCCCAATGCCGATTCTGAACTGACGGCCCTATCGAAATTTGAACCCGCCAAAACAGCCATTGTGGATGTACGGTTTAAAGGATTAGTGGAAAAATACAACAGTCAAAAGGATACTACCGCTTCCATAAAGTTGACGGACTATGCTCCCAATAAATTAGATTATGTCTATAAAGCCGGTTCCGATCAACTGGCGGTATTTTCGGAAATCTATTACGAAAAGGGATGGAATGCTTATGTGGATGGCAAACTGACGCCTCATTTCCGTGCCGATTATGTGCTGCGTTCGATGGTGCTGCCTGCCGGAGAACATAAGGTTGAATTCCGGTTTGAACCTACGTTTTTCAAAACGGGCGAACGGGTTTCCTTTGCCAGCTCATTGCTGCTTATTTTGCTTTTGCTCGGCGGCGGTGGCTTTGAAATCTGGAATGGTAACCGGAAGAAACAATAATTTAATGCATCGAAGGTAAGGCATTGGACAAAATCCTTTGAGACCTTTGTGTAATTCGTAGTGTCCTTTGTGGTTATTAATTTTAAGTAATTGTATCATAAAGTTACTTAACGATTGCACAACGTTTTTCGGAAAAGGAAAACAAATAAATGTTTTTTAGTCCGTATTTTTTAATTGGAAAAGTTAAACTTCATCATGAAAAAAGCGCTTATCCTTACCTACTACTACTGGCCTCCGAGTGGGGGTGCCGGTGTGCAGCGATGGCTTAAGTTTGTAAAATATCTGCGACAGTTCGGATGGGAACCCGTGGTGTACACACCATTGAATCCCGAATTTCCCGAACATGATGAATCGTTATACAGGGACATTCCCGAAAACATCACCATACTGAAAACGCCCATCAGCGAACCCTATTCGGCATACAAACGGTTTATCGGACAGAAAAAGGAGGTGAAAATCAACGCAGGCTTCCTTTCGGAAAACAAAAAGAAACGGTTTACCGAAAACCTGGCGGTATGGATACGTGGCAATTTTTTCATCCCCGATGCCCGCAAGTTCTGGATTAAGCCTTCGGTGAATTACCTGAGCGATTACCTGAAGAAACATCCGGTGGATGTCATCATCTCCACCGGACCGCCTCACAGCCTTCACCTGATTGCCCTCCGGCTCAGCCGGAAATTTTCCCTTCCCTGGCTTGCCGATTTCCGCGACCCGTGGACGAATATCGATTTTTATCACGATCTGATGCTGACCCGTCGCTCCGACCGCAAACATCACCGGCTGGAACGTGAAGTGCTTCAGAATGCTTCCGCCGTTACGGTGATCAGCCGCAGCATGGCCGAAGATTTTAATAACCTGTTTCCAAGGAATTACGAAGTGATAACCAACGGCTACGATACCGATGATGTGGAACTGAAACAGGAAATTCACAGAGACGAAAAATTCAGCATTGCTCACATTGGTACGATGGCTAAAAGCAGGAACCCCCTGATGCTTTGGAAGGTTCTGTCGGAACTGGTGAAAGATGAACCCGGCTTTGTTCATGACCTTGAGATTAAATTAGTAGGCAAAGCCGACTTCTCGGTATGGGATGCCTTAGATGAGGCCAGTTTAAGACCACTGGTATCCAAGGTGGATTATCTGCCTCATTCCGAAGTTACGCGTATGCAACAGAAATCGCAGGTGTTGCTGCTGCTTATCAACGATACGCCCAATGCCAAGAGCATACTTACCGGCAAGTTTTTTGAGTATTTAGCCGCCAGCCGCCCGATACTCTGCATAGGTCCCGTTGATGGCGATGCCGCCCGTATACTGAAAGAAACCCATTCGGGACTGATTTCCGGCTTTGAGGATCAGCAACAGCTAAAGCAGAATATCCTTGCCTTTTATCGCGAATATAAAAAAGGAAACCTCGTTTCCGAAAGCCAGAACATTGAACATTATTCCCGTAAGGCACTTACCGGCAGACTGTCGGAAGTGCTCGATACCCTAATCGTGAAGTGAAAAAACGTTGCGGAGCTTTACGATGCAACGTTTCCATAATACGAAATGATTTCCGGATATTACAAAGCCATGCCGGGATATTACGATACGCTACCGGGATATTACAAAGCCATTTAGGAGTATTACGATACACTACCGGAATATTACGATATGCTACCGGGATATTACGAAGCTATTCAGGGATATTACGAAGCTTTTCCGGGGCGTTTCGATGCAATTCCGGGAAATGTGTTTTTACAAAACAATACCCCGGGAAGCCTTCGCAGCGCAGGAATCCCTTATCGCAGTCGCCTCCAAGCTTTTTGTAGTAAGGAACAGCGACTTTGAAACTCTGCGTCATGATCACGAAATGGAACGCTGGAGCATAGAAGAGGAGCGGAGAGGCTTTGAAAAAGGGGGAAAAGACAATTGAATGCCGGCGGGGCCGATTACCTGCTTACCGACTGTGCATTATTTTCAGATGTCGACACTCAGACTTAGGTGTTTCCCAAATCCTTCACGGATTATTCTCATAAGCGTTGAAAGCCGAATGTCGCTGGTATCATTTTCGATTCGGGAAATATACGTTTTTGTTGTGCCGCACTTTTCAGCCAACTGTTCTTGAGTCATTCCATACTCTTTTCTGAGTTCCTGGAGCATAACACCAAGTTTGAATGCTTCAAAACTTTCTTCATACTTTTCTCGTGTTTCCGTTCCACGTTTCCCATATTCAGCGTCGAGATGGTCAGCAAATGATGTAAGGTCTTTATTTATCTTTTTCATCGAAGTATTGTTTTTTGAGTTTTTCTGCAAGTTCTATTTCGCTCTTTGGCGTTTTCCGGGTTTTCTTGATAAAACCGTTCACCAACACTATCAGTTTCCCCTCGTCAAAAAAGCTGAAAACCCGATAAATATTAGAACCGGCTTCGACTCTTATTTCAAAAAGACCCGTTGAACCTGTCAAGTGTGAGAAATATTTTTCAGGAACACGTTCTATTTCTGAAATAAGCTGTAGCGTCCAGTTGAACTTCTTCTTAACTTCAGGATTCAGGGTCGCATAAAAGTCAAGATAAAAGTTCTTATAGTAAAATATGCCTCTGACAAATTTTTCTTTCACTATGCAAAGTTAGCTAATTAGTGAACCGTAATCGAAAATCTGATAAAATTTTCTTGGTGGCGATATTTAACGATAAAGATGTTACTTTGCATTTTTAAATAAGGTTAACCATGAACAAAACGATTATTGAAGACAAAGCTTTTCAAAATATCAATTTTTCTCAAAAAGAATTTGTCAAAGGCGATTATGAAAATTGCAGGTTTGTCAATTGCATTTTCCAGGATTCGGATTTAGCGGGGATAAATTTTGTGGAGTGTGAATTTGATAATTGCGATTTAAGCATGGCGAAGATGAAAAACACGGCTCTGAAAACGGTGAAATTTAAGGGATGTAAACTTTTAGGTTTAAATTTTGGGGATTGTAATACTTTTCTGTTATCTGTTTATTTTGAAGATTGTATTTTAAATTTAGCCTCTTTTTATAAATTAAAATTAAAGGGAACAAAATTTATGAATTGCAGTCTTCAGGAAGCTGATTTTGCCGAAACCGATCTGACGGGATCGGTATTTAAAAAATGTGATTTATACCGGGGCAATATTTGATGATACCCATTTGGAAAGAGCCGATTTTCGTTCGTCGGTTAATTATTCAATCAACCCGGAAACAAATCGAATTAAAAAGGCAAAGTTTTCAAGAATGGAAGTTGTCGGATTGTTGGATAAATACGATATTGAAATAGAATAAAGTATGGGTAGCTTGGCATGTGCATGTCTTGATTATCCGGGATTTACTTTTTTATATGATAATATTTGCTCGTTTGTCGTAAAAGGTTTTTGAAAAAGTATTATATTTGGCTAAAATTCAAAAATTTGTTATCAGACAAAATGCACTATTCACAAATATTACAAAAATGAAAAATAATCTACACTCCTTAACCGTATTTAGCCGCGTTATTTTCGTTTTATTATTGATGAATATACAAACCGGCAAAGTTTTTTCCCAGTCTGTTCTTCCTGTTCCCGATCATATTGTTATTGCTGTGCTCGAAAATCATGCTTACACACAGATTATCGGTTCGGTAGCAGCGCCAAACATCAATGCTTTGGCCAATGATTCATATTCTGCATTATTCACGCAATTCTATGCTGTTGAGCATCCCAGTCAGCCAAATTATCTTGATTTATTTTCCGGCTGCAACCAGGGCGTAACGAATGATGATTTTCCGGAAACGAATCCGTTTACTGCAGATAATCTTGCCCGGCAATTGATTGATTCCGGGATGACATTTGTTACTTATTCTGAAGATTTACCATTTGTGGGTTATAATGGAGCAACATACGGCCATTATGTACGCAAACATAATCCTGCAGCTAACTGGATGGGAACGGGAATAAATCAAATTCCGGAAACCACCAATCAGCCTCTTACAGCTTTTCCTTCCACCGATTTTACATTATTGCCTACCGTTTGTCTTGTTGTACCTAATCAAATCCATAATATGCACGACGGAACCGACCCTTCGCGCATCATCGTAGGCGATACTTGGATTTACGACAACCTGAACAATTATATTGAGTGGGCTAAGACACACAATAGCTTATTTATCCTTACTTTTGATGAAGATGATGAGCAGGGCAGCAATCGTATCGTAACAATCTTACGGGACAAATGGTAGAGGCGGGTCAATATGCGGAAACGTATAATCTTTACAACATTTTACGTACCATTGAAGATATGTATGGATTGCCCCATGCTTGTAACGCTGCCACAGCTACTGCTATCTCCGGTTGCTGGAATACTTCAAATGGAATAGCAGAAAATCCGGATCATGATGTTTTTTCTGTTTTTCCTAATCCTGCTGACGGAAAGTTCTCTGTTCAACTCAAGAATTCTGCATTGGGAAAGTTCGGAAATATTGAGGTATACAATGCCTTTGGTAAAAAAGTTTTTATGGAAAATTTTACAAATTCGGATTCAAAAGAAATTCATCTAAAGAATAGTCCTTCCGGAATTTATTTTGTGAAAGTAAGTAACGGGGAAAAATTATACATAAAAAAGGTGGTTATTGAATAGTTGTCCTGATTTTTCAGGTTTATGCTGTAGCGTTGCAATATAATAGGTAATCGGGTTTTGTTTTTATGCAAGTATTGGTGTTTATTCATCCGGAGATTGAGTAGCCATTCCTGTTTAATTTTATTATTTGTATATTTGTAAAAGGAACCGATTCCGGTTGCAGATTTGCTCGACGGAAAGTATGATATTACGAAATAGGAAAGTACAAGTTAATTAATGCACATGAAACAATTTAATTTTAATATATCCGGCATTGAGGAATTAAACAGTATACTTCAAACCGAAGCAATATCTACTTATTATAGTTTTCAATCCCAATTAATTCAAATATTATCAGCAAAAAACGAGAAAGAATGGTTTCAGGTACTTGGGAATACCATCAGAAATGTTTTTCCTTCGGCTGTCATTATCGGGACTTCTACCGTAGGAGAAATTAATGAAGGCAAAATGCTTACGGATTCAACGGTAATTATGTTCTCGTTTTTTGAAAGTTCATCGCTTAATTTGTTTTCTTATGAATGTAAAACCGGAAACGATGAAGCTATAGGAAAATTATTGATAAAAGATGTTGAAGCTTTAAACCTGGATATTAAAGGAATGCTTTTGCTTTCTACTCCGGTAAGCAATGATTCCGCAAAATTATTCAACAGTATAGCAGCATGTAATATAAGCTATCCGATTTTTGGCGGAGGCGCAGGAGATTATGCCAATGAACGAAAAACAGTGGTTTTCGATGGTAAACGTTGCTACGAACAAGGAGTTATTGCTGTTGCCTTTTCGGGCGATAACCTTTATATTGAACCACTGACTTATTTGGGTTGGTATCCAATAAGCAAAGAAATGACTATCACCGAAGTTGGCGATATGTCTGTTAAAACCATTGACAATCAGCAGGCATTTTCTATTTATGAAAAATATTTAGGCATCGATGCCAATGATGATTTTTTTATGAATGTTCTTGAATTTCCATTCCTTGTTACAGAAATGGCCAGATCGTAGCACGCGTACCTTTCTTTGTTAATGAAGATGGTTCCATCCGGTTTGTAGCTGATTTGCAGAAGGGAGAAAAATTTAGAATCGGATATGGGAACCCCCAGACAATAATAGCTGAATCGGCTACTATCCAGAATAAAATGCAGAGTTTTCAGCCCGATGCAATTTATTTATTTACCTGTATATGCAGACGATTCCTGATGCAACAGGATGTTGAGTTTGAAACGATGCCATTTAGCTGTATAGCCCCGACAGCAGGTTTTTATACTTATGGTGAGTTCCTTGCCAACAATACATTCCATTCATTACTCAATTCGACAATGGTTGCCGTAGGTATTCGCGAAGGCGCAAAAGGTGAAAAAAAAGAATACCGGAATCTCATGCCGAAAGAATTTAAAAGAAGTTTAGACCCTTATGAAAATCAGCATACCCGGATTCTGTCACGTTTATTATATTTTATTAATGCAACAACAAAGAGCTTGAAGAACAAAATAAGGCCTTAAAACTTTTGAATGAACAAAAGAATGAATTTTTGGGAATGGCTGCTCATGATTTAAGAAGCCCGATAGGAGTAATTCAAGGCTTTTCTCAATTACTTGAAGATGAATTAGGCGATGATTATAAAGACTATACGAGCATGATCATCAATGAGAGTTCTAAAATGCTCCATCTGCTTAATGAACTCTTGGATATATCAAAAATTGAAGCCGGAAAATTAGATCTAAAAAAGCGTGAAACAGATTATATTTCGTTTATCAAACGCAATATAAAAATGAATGAGCTTTTAGCTCAAAATAAAAAAATTAGGATTGTTGGTGATTTTGAACACACCCAGCCAGATCCTTTCCTTTGATGAAGGGAAAATAGAACAGGTATTGAATAATCTTATCAGCAATGCCGTAAAATATTCTTATCCCAATTCAACCATTACGGTAAAAGTTTTTAAAGGTAATCATCAAATTATTACACAGGTTGTAGATGAGGGGCAAGGCATTTCGGAAAATGAAATTGATGGAATCTTTAAGCCATTCAAAAAAACGAGTACAAAGCCAACCGGTGGCGAAAATAGCCATGGACTGGGCTTAGCAATCGTTAAAAAAATTATTGACGGACACGATGGCAGTGTAGGTGTCAGCAGCGAACTGGGAAAAGGTTCTACTTTTTATTTTGTGTTGCCAATTTAATGTGGCAAAGAATAATTTTTAGTGTATTAAGATGCAAATTATTATTTTAATCGCTTTATAAAATCTGTGCCAATTTCATACTTTGCCAATTCGCGTCTAACTATATTTAAATTTGGAAACTATTCAAATGACGATGTTAAAATCAGGGAACAATTATTTATGAGACGAATATCCACTTTGTTTGCCATTCTTCTGTTTATTTTGCTGTTTATTCCTAATCTGAACGCCCAGAATGTTCGGCATACTTTTACGTTAGGCGACAGCGTTTTTTTGTTAGATAATAAACCTTTTGTGATCATTTCTGGCGAGATGCATTATCCCCCGCATCCCTCGCGAATGCTGGCGCGCCAGGATGAAGGCGGCAAAAGCCATGGGTTTAAATACCATCGGGACTTATGTTTTCTGGAATTTGCATGAGCCACAAAAAGGGAAATATGATTTTACGGGTAACAACGATGTGGCGGCTTTTGTAAAAACGGCTCAGGAAGAAGGGCTATGGGTTATTTTGCGTCCGAGTCCTTACGTTTGTGCCGAATGGGAATTTGGCGGTTATCCCTACTGGTTGCTGAAGGAAAAAGGAATGGTGGTTCGCAGTACTAATCCTGAATATCTTTCTGCTTATCGCAATTACATCATGGAAATTGGCAGACAACTGGCGCCTTTGCAGGTAAATCATGGTGGCAATATTCTGATGGTTCAGGTGGAAAATGAATACGGACTTTACGGAAGCGATAAGGAATATCTTGATATTAATCGAAAGATGTTTACCGAAGCGGGTTTTGATGGACTGCTTTATACGTGCGATCCTTTGTCGTCAACTCCAAACGGGCATATTGATGGTTTGTTGTCGGCAATTAATGGTCCCGATAATATTGCTGAAATAAAAAAAGTGGTAAATGAAAATCATAATGGTAAAGGCCCTTATTTTATTTCGGAATGGTATCCTGCCTGGTTCGATTGGTGGGGCGAGAAACACCATGAAGTAGATCCAGCCGATTATGCAGCTCATCTCGACTCGATACTGGCTGCGGGTATTTCCATTAACATGTATATGTTTCACGGCGGTACGACCCGCAGTTTTATGAATGGCGCAAATTATAACGATTATAGTGCTTTTGCACCGCAAATCAGTAGTTACGACTACGACGCTCCTTTGAACGAGGCGGGGAATGCTACCGGTAAATATCTTGAATTCCGCAAGGCAATTATAAAACATTTGCCTAAGGACAAGAACATTCCCAATATTCCGGATCATAGAGCAACTGTTGCTATTCCACACATTAATTTATCACAGTCTGTCGGCTTGTTTGATATTTTACCATCACCGATAAGCAATTCTGTTCCGCTTACTTTTGAAGATCTTGATCAGGACTATGGCTTTGTGCTTTATCGCACTATGTTAAAGAATGCAAAATCCGGTTTACTGAAAATAAATGGTTTGAGGGATTATGGTATTATTTTTATTAATGGAAAACGTGCCGGCATTCTGGATCGGCGGCTGAAACAGGATAGCCTGCCAATTGAAATTCCCAAAGGGAAAGTTATTCTCGATATCTTAGTGGAAAACTTAGGCAGGATAAATTATGGCCCGTATTTACTGGATAATAAAAAGGGAATCACCGGAAATGTGATGCTAAACGGAACTGTTTTGAAAGACTGGCAGATGTTTAGTCTCCCTTTTGGTAACGTAGATAATATTGTGGCAAAAGAAGGAAATACTGTTTCCGGAGATATTCCTGTGATAAGAAAAGGAACATTCAACATGGATAAAACCGGCGATACCTGGCTCGATATGCACCAGTGGGGCAAAGGTTGTGTGTGGGTAAATGGCCGTAATCTGGGCAGATATTGGGAAATTGGCCCGCAGCAAACCGTATACATACCTGCGGAATGGTTGAAAACAGGTCGAAACGAGATAACTATTCTGGAACTATTAAAGCCGGAATCTTCCTCCATAAAAGGAGTGGAAGGCCCGATACTTAATTGCCTTAAAAAATAAGTTTATAAAGTTCTTAAAGTTTACAAACTTTACAAACTTTATAAACTTTACAAACTTTATAAACTTTACAAACTTTATGAAGAAAATTATCATCGTTCAGCTACTGATTTTTCTGATCAGCTATAGTTTAAAGGCGCAAACGGTTGCTCCCAATGCCGTAATCCCTACAAAAAATCAAATCCGGTATCAGCAGATGGAGCTGATCGGTTTTATTCATTTTTCCATAAATACTTTTACCGGTAAAGAATGGGGCTATGGCGACGATGATCCCAAACTTTTTAACCCTGCGCAGCTTGATGCAGAACAATGGGTTGCCGCGGCAAAAGCAGGAGGTCTAAAAGAATTAATCCTTACGGCGAAACATCATGATGGCTTTTGTTTATGGCCCAGCAAATACACGGAATATTCCATCAAAAACAGTTCGTACAAAAATGGCAAGGGCGATATTGTAAAAGAATTTACGGATGCCTGCCATAAGAATGGAATCAACGTTGGACTTTACCTTTCTCCCTGGGATCGTAATCACAAAGATTATGGTAAACCGGAATACATTGCCTATTACCGGAACCAGCTGAAAGAATTGCTTACCAATTATGGTGAAATCAATGAGATTTGGTTTGATGGCGCAAACGGAGGCGATGGCTATTATGGCGGTGCCAAAGAAAAGAGAATTATTGATAAGAAAACGTATTATCAATGGAAAGAAACCATTAAACTGGTGAAAAGTCTTCAGCCCGACATCCTGATTTTTTCCGATGCCGGTCCCGACATCCGTTGGGTTGGCAACGAAGATGGCACTGCCGGAGAAACGTTCTGGTCGACCATTTCAGATCAAAATATTATTCCCGGTGAAGCCGATCAAACGTATCTGAATACCGGCGAACCTGGCGGAAGCCGATGGATGATTGGTCAATGCGATGTTTCCGTCCGTCCGGGTTGGTTTTATCATGCTGAAGAAGATTCGTTGGTGAAAACGCCTCAGCAGTTAATGGATATTTACGAAAAGTCCGTCGGACGAAATGCTGTTTTGCTGCTTAATATTCCGCCTGATCGCAAGGGTTTGATTTGCAAAAAAGATATTGCTGCTTTAAAAACATTCCATGAAATGGTTCAGAAAACGTATAAAACAAACCTGGCATTTCATAAACCGGTAATTGCAAGTAGCTACCGGTTGAATGATCCGGAATTTTCTCCGAAAAATATAACAGATAATAATCCGGAGACCTTTTGGACAACAGACGACGGCATTACCAATGCAGAATTAGAAATTGACCTTGGTGGTACAATAACTTTCGACAGAATTATGCTTCAGGAAGCAATAGCTCTGGGACAAAGAATCGGTGCTTTTGATGTTTCGGTTTTTCAGAATGGCATCTGGAAGGTATTAACCTCGGGGACAACAATGGGCTACAAACGATTGCTGAAAGTTCCCGTTACTACCGCATCGAAAGTCAGAATACGGATTAACGAAGCGAACAACCCGCCGGCAATTTCCGGTTTCGGACTGTTCTTATCTCCAAAATAATATTCCGGGAGTAGGCGGTGATGATTCTGTTTTAATAATAAAGAATGGATGAAAAGACCCGGCTGTTTTTGCATTCGTCGGTAACAATAATTCGAAGTTCATTTTTCCCTTTGTGCAAACGATCGTCGAAGCGATAAATCAGTTTATCACTTTTGGCATCGTATTCCATCAGTATCCATTGTCCGTTAAGTGTGCCACGGTACGATTTTATTCCCGATAAGTTGTCTGTAATCAAAAATTCAAGATTTTTCTGTCTGGTGATATGATGTTTCCGCGGAATATTCAGCGGTTTAATCTGTGGGGGAACAGCCGTCTATAGTTACGGCATAATCTCCGAATGTATTGGTTTTTGCGATAACAAAACCATTTTCAAATGTACTGTTAACGGCGTTTTTGCTGTGGTTTTCATTTATCCTGACCAGTAAAGCTTTTTGCTGGTATTTTTCCGGCAATCCTTCCATTTTCACCGAGACCGTCATATTTTTTTGTAAAGCGGAAAATGGATTTTGTATATGATGTAATTTTGAAAAACAGCCTTTAGGAATTTTATCGGAAGAATAGCTGAAAAGCAAGGTGTCGTATAATGCTCCGGCAGGAATGGTTATTTCAATGTCTTCGTTTTTAAAGGAATTTTTTCTGTCGGGATAAAAGATGAGTGTATCGTCGTTGCACCAAGGCTCGTTCACATAGTCCTGGGGAAATGGAAAATTCCCTTTGGCATAAAATTGCAATACTCTTTTATTTCCTGAAAAATCGGATACTTCGTAGCGGATAAGATGCAGTTTTGGTGCAGAAAAATCAAAAATACCCTGATTGGCAACGTATCGGTATACCGGCAGTTTATTTCCCGGCGAAATGTATGTTTTTATGATTTTTCTGCCGGTATGCATCCAGTAATTAAAATCGATCATTGCATTTACATAGCGGGTTTCGTCAAAGGCGAAACTATCTAAGGCTTGCGAAAAGCATAATGTTGAGTCAATAAAGAGTTCCACGGAATACACTCCGTTTTTATCCCGTTGATTGTACATTAAATCTTCCGTTTCGATGCCAAAATAATATTCCCGGCAAGGCAAAGGGTATCTTCGGCTATAAGCGAGGGATGGAGTGTATCTGTCCCTTCCAACGGGTATTGAACCGGAAAGTAATTTTTGTTTATGCTGGAAGAATCGCCGAAAGGATAAATAATCAGGCTGGAGATTATTGGTTTAAGCGTATCTTTGATGTTGTAGCCGAAATGCAACGGATTGATAGGACGTTCCGTTTTGGTGTCGCGCAATTCAAAATGCAGATGAGGTCCGAAGGATGTTCCGGAATTTCCGGCATATCCGATAGTATCTCCCTTTTTTATTCTGATTAGGTCTTTACCAGGGAAAACATCTACATCAAAAGATTCTCTTTCGTACTGTTCTTTCCGGATATATTTTTGTATTTCGTTGCTAAACCGTTGTAAATGTCCATACACGGATGTGAATCCATTGGGATGATCGATGTATAATGCATTTCCAAACCCAACGGGGGAAACTTTTACCCGCACTACAAAACCATCGGCGACAGCAAGCACCGGCATACCTTCTTTTTCAAATACTTTAATATCGATGCCTGAATGCAGATGACCGGCTCGTATTTCGCCGAAGGAAGCGCTTAAAAGCATAACCGTATCCAGCGGTGAGCGAAAATAATCGTTAGGAATTACCATTTGAGCTGGTAACCTGAGAAAAGCGATTAAAAACAGTAAGGTTGCAATGGCATTTTTCATGCCGGCTAAATTAGTTAAAAAATGTCGGGGAGTATACCGGTCGAGTGTTTTATCTGCATCTGGGTTCTATGAATAATGCCAAGTTATGCGAAATCCGTAACTTGTATTTTAACTGATAATTTTAGCCTGTTATTTCTGAACCATCTTTAAAACCCAGACATACTTTCCTGCTTTTTCCAACTCTTCCGGAATGATGAGCTGAACGCCTTGAGGCAATATTTTGTATTTCAAGGTTGCGTTGCTTCCCAGCATTTTTATTGTACATTTTTTACGTAAAGAAAGATTTTTAAGCGTTACTGGTTTTTTGGGGAAGCTGAAGAAGAAAATATATTGTGTGTGACCGTCCTTGCTTTGGGTGAAACGGATGTTATCGCCTTCGCCAAAGACTTTGTACATACGGGTTTTGTAAATAGCTTCTCCGTTTATTTTCATCCAGTTGCCGATTTCTTTTAAGCGGTCGTAAGCCACCGGATCGAGTTCGCCGTCGGGACCAGGACCGATATTCAGCAAAAGTTTCCGCCTTTGCTTACGATGTCCACCAGTTTTTCTATCAGTTCATCTGCCGGTTTGTAAACATCATTGGGTACATAGCTCCAACTGGTTGCCATTGTCATACAGGTTTCCCAGGGATAAGGCAGACCATTTTCCGGTATTTCCTGTTCAGGCGTAAGGTAATTCTGATACATTCCCGGCACGGCGCGGTCGACAACGATTAATCCGGGTTGTTTTTCTCGGGCTTTTTTAACAATTCCGGCAATGTCAATATCCTGACTCTGCGGATTGCGGAACCAGCGGCTGTTTTCGCAGGTATCGGTCAGTTCTTTTATCAGTTGATCTTTCGTTTTTTTCTGCACCCAGCCGCCATCGAGCCAAAGGATATCAATCTTGCCATAGTCGCTCATGAGTTCATCAATCTGGTTATGGGTATAACCTACGAATTTTGCCAGCGATCGGGATGTTTGGTAATGGAATAGTTGCAATTTCTGTCCACGGCAGGGAAATATCTCCACCAGTAATAATCGCTGTGCCAATCGGGTTTGGAGAAATAAGCACCTATCCAGAAATTCTCTTTCCGGAAGGCAGAAAAGACTTCCTTCACCACATTGCTGCGTGGATTTACCGAAAAAGGCGTTTTGGAATCGGTGATTTTATAATCGGTGTATCTGGAATCGAACATACAGAAACCGTCGTGATGTTTGGTGGTAAAAACCAAGTATTTTATTCCTGCTTCTTTGGCAGCAATGGCCCATTTTTCGGGATTAAATTTTACCGGATTAAAGGTTGTTTGCAGTTGCTCGTATTTTTTACGTAGTCGTTGTAATTGCCTGAAAACTCTTTTTTTCGTCCGCCGGCAGCCCAGCTTACATCTTCCGGGCAGATGCTCCAGCTTTCTACTATGCCCCATTGGCTATATGTTCCCCAGTGCATCAGTAAACCAAATTTCAGATCCTGCCAATCTTCGAGGCGCGGCTGAATTGCCGGATCGGGATCGGGCACATACTCCTGGTGTTGGGCGTAGGTTTTAAAACTTAAAGTGAACAAAAAAATTCCAATCAGCAAATACTTCCACATACAATTATAATTTAAAACGTTATTTGATTTCTATTCTTTTCCGCAAACGAATATCCTTGCTGGAACTTCCGATCATGATCCGGAAAAAACCGGGCTCGGTTATTGTTTTCAGATTTTCGTCCAACAGTGTAAACATTTCCGGAGTCAACGAAAAGGATATTTCTTTTTCCTCGCCTGCTTTCAGAAACACTCTTTGAAAAGCTTTCAGTTCTTTTACCGGACGAACTACCGAAGCCAGTTCGTCGTAAAGGTACAGTTGTGCTACTTCAGCTCCGTCGAACTTTCCGGTATTTTTGATTTTAAATGAAATGCTGGCAGATTCTGTGGCGCTGATTTGTTTCTTGTTCAGAACGACATTGGAATATTCGAAATCCGTATAGCTAAGTCCGTATCCGAAAGGGAAGAGCGGCTGACCGCTGCCGTCGGAATAATCGTCGCCCCGGCCGGTAGGTTTGTGGTTGTAAATCAGTGGAAGCTGGCCTTCGGTACGGGGGAAGGTAATGGGAAGTTTTCCCGAAGGATTATATTTACCGGTTAATATTTCTGCCACGGCTTCGCCGCCTGCTTCGCCGGGATACCATACATCCACAATGGCATTGACTTTATCGATCCATCGATCCATTGTGATGGCGCTGCCACCGACCAGCACAACTATCACTGGTTTTCCGGTAGCCGCCAGCCGGAGAATCATTTCTTCCTGTTTTCCGGGAAGGTTCAGTTTGCTCCGGTCTCTGAATTCTCCTTCTTCGATTCCTGCAACCACTATGGCAATATCGCTTTTTTGGGCGAGGCCAACGGCTTCCTGAATTTTTTCTTCTGCTTTATTATCCAAATCTACATTCCATATTAGCCGAACCCAGGAATTTCCGGAAGGCTCTTTGTATTCTATCTTGATTTTATACTTTTTACCTTTCACAAAATCAAAATCGGCAAGCGTGGTGTGATAGCTTTGCTGATTCCAGGTATCAACGATGAGTTTTCCGTCTAAGTACAAACGACAGCCGTCGTTTCCATCCATACCGATTTTAAATTTTCCCGAAAGGGGAGAAACAATTTCACCATTCCAGCGAACGGAAAAAAAATCGTAATTGATGGACGGATGGGGCGAAAACAATGTCCACTGGAATTTAATTTCATTATCAACTCTTGTCAAGACGGGCTTTCCGCTTAAATCAATGTTGTTGAAGTATTCTCCCAGCAAACCACTTTCTGTTTTTCCATCTTTTTGGTGAAACAGGCAGGAGGCGTCTACAAATTTCCATTCTGTGTCCGACCTTCCGCAACCTTCGGAATAAACCACTTCGGCGCCTTTGCCCAAAGTTTGTTTTAATCCATCCAGAATATTGATTTTATTATTCCCCGGACTGCTGTAGCCGCCCAGTCGTGCCTCTGTGGCATCGGTTCCTATCACGGCTATCCGTTTGCAGTTATCTGACAGGGGAAGTATTTTCTTTTCGTCATTTTTTAGTAAAACGATGGACCCCAAGGCGATTTCCTTTGCTATTTTCCGATGCTCCGCAAAATTTATTTCATTGGCAGAAGTGTTTACATACGGCTGGTCGAATAAGCCGAGTTCAAATTTCACGCGAAGTACCCTTGCTACGGCACTGTCCATTTTGGCAGCATCCACATTCCCGTCGAGAAATGGCTTTTTAAACAAATCATAACTACCAAACCCCGACTGAAAGATAACATCCATACCATTTTCGATGGCTTGCTTCCCGGCATCTTCATAATCTTTTGCTGTAAAATGCAGCACATTGGCGCCGCCGGTTGCCCCGGCATCGCTGACCACCATTCCGCGAAAGCCCCATTCTTTTTTCAGTTTTCATTCAGCAGCCAGTTGTTTTGCGTACATGGACGTCCGTTCAAAGAGTTGTATGCCGTCATGATGCTTCGTGCCCGACCTTGTTTTAGCACGGCTTTAAAAGGAATGAAATAGCTTTCTTCCAGTCCCCGTTCGCTCAGATAAACCGGATAGCTGTCGCGGCCTCCGTCGCCATGGTTTACCACAAAATGCTTGGGTGTGGTTATAATATCCCTGTCTTCAAATGATTTTACGTAAGCAACGCCCATCTGGGAAGCTAAGTAAGGATCTTCGCCATAGGTTTCTTCCACCCGTCCCCAGCGGACATCGGTGGCAAGGTTTACCACCGGCGATAAAACCTGACGGATTCCCCAGGCTTTGCATTCTTCGGCGATAGCTGTGGATACTTTTGCCATCAGAGCGGTATCGAAAGTAGCGGCCAGGGCAATAGATTGCGGGAAAGCTGTAGCTCCTGAACGCATCAGTCCGTGCAGGGCTTCGTCGAAGAAAATGACGGGAATGCCCAACCTTGACTTCTCCACAAAATAATGCTGGATGGAGTTGTTCTTTTTCACTGCTTCCGGAATATCTTTGCCTGGATTATATTTCAACATCTGATTGGCAGCATTCTCTGCTTGTTCAGAGGTATTTGTCTGAAATCCAAACAAACCGGCATCGAAGCGGGAAGAATCGTTGCCCAGATCGCCGGGTACCATGAACAGTTGACGGAACTTTTCCTCGGGAGTCATCCGTCCAAGCAAATCGGCAACCCTTGCCTCTACGGGTAACTGAGGATTTTTGTATGGCAATACCTGCTGGGCTTTGGCAAATAGCGTAAAAAAAAGTAGTATGGCAAAAAGGTATAGATGCTTCATTGTAATATTCCCTGGCTGCTAAATTAAATTTTTTGCCGATACATTGCGATTATTTTATAAAAAAACTGGCTAAACCGGGCGAATTGCCGGCTTAGCCAGTTTCTGATCGTTAAACGGACAGTCTTTTACTGAATAATAATCGTTTTAGAGATGCAATTTTTATCGGTAGTTACTGTCATCAGATAATAACCTTTAGGCTGATTCTGAAGGTTAAGATTGTAATTGTTCTGAGTGCCGGAGTATATTTGTTCAAAAACAACTTTACCCAGAGAATTAACAACTTTTACATTTACCTTTTCGGCGTGGTTAACCAATAAAGTAAATTTACCGTTACTTGGATTTGGATAAATATTCAAACCGTTTTGGCTAAGTTTATTGATACCAGTTATTGAACCAACGCTTCCGTTTGCAAATTCGGGAGTGAATAGATTACCTTCATAATCGCTGAATTCAATTTTTGTAGGATTGCTTACAAACGATAAGGCAGAACCATCAACCGAGTTGGAAGTAAAGTGGATGTTGCATAATACATCATCGGAAATATTGATACCGTTAACGTCGGCAGCCCAAACAAATGTGATATATCCAGGAGCGGGAGAACCGATGGTAACGTCGTTAATTCCGGCAAACCAGTCGGTAACATCAGCTAACTGAAGTTTGGTTGCATCATATTGAACGGTGAACTGGAATGAGCCCATATTTTGAATGTCAGAAACATGGATTGGAACAGTTACATCGCCCTTGGCTGCATCAACCGTTCCGAGATTCATCAGTCCTTGCTGAGCAATGGTAGATTTGGTTTCGGTAGGTATGTATGAACCATTGGCATCGCCATAAACAATACCGTTGAAGTTTTGGGTGATGTTGCTGCTTCCAACGACGATTGGCATGTTGTTGAACAGCCAGTCTCCGGTTTGGAATGAATTGGTAACAAAAGCAATACGTTTTCTGATCAACAGAATATCGGCAGCACTTAAGCTTCCCGAAGCGTTGACGTCGCCTGAAGCTAAATAAATACCACTCAGCATGGAAACATTAGCCACATGTTTGCGATAAAGCAGTACATCGGTAGCGGTAACGCCATCCCAGATTTTATTAGTAGCAACTCCGAGAGTATAATTACCTGCAGGAACGGCTGTAAATGTATAATTTCCGGAAGCATTGGTGGTTGATGTTCCCACGATGTTTCCTCCAGCATTTTTCAGATTAACGGTTAATCCGCTTAAAGGGGTGTTATTCGTATTGGCGTACGTAATGGCACCACTAACATTGGATCCCGAAGGTACAGCGGCAGGGAAGATGATATAATCTAGCCATGCACAGTCGCTGCCGCTGGCCTGGCTATTGTCTTTCATGTATTCCCATTTAAAGGTATGACTTCCGGCTGCGACAGGGAATGATACTTTGGTCCATGGGGTTTCGCCCGACCATTTATTAATCATCGTAGCATCTACATAAAATTTAAGATAATCCCATCCGCTTTCGGAAGAAGTTTTTAGATAGAAAGAAATACTGTCGGCCACAGCCACATTCATTACCAGCGATAACTGGGATTTCTGGCTGTTTCCGATAGTTCCTGATTTAGCACTGTAAACACCTTCGTAGGGATCAACATTGGTTATTGTCCAGGGTTGGTTTCCGCCTTGTGTCCATGAAAAATGGGTAAAGTTGTTTGATTCGAAATCTTCGAGCACCAGCCCGATTTTAGGACCAAATGTTTTGTGAGCCGTATATCCTCCGGAAGTTACCGTATAATTAATATCGGCAATAGCCCCTATGGGAGCATTGGCAGAAATCGTCAGATTAAATGTGGCAGTTGCCGTTTCGTTTACCGAAAGGGTATCTAAGCTAAAACTACTGGAATTTATTGTAACATAAGGACTGTTGGTCGTAATATTGCTAATGGTATTTGGCGCATTGCTGTGTCCAAGGTTGCTGGTAGCAATTGAAAGGACAACGGTTTCGCCCGGATCGAGCCTGCCGTTTCCACCCTGCCCGTCGTTGATGGACAAGCTTCCAATCCTAAGTACCGGAGCATTGGCAATGATACTGAAATGTGAATTCCAGGTAGTATCACCAGTAATGTTAAGGTTAAAGTTAATTTTATGCTGATCGGCGATAGAATCGGATACGGTCATTCCGAAAGCATCCAGTGAAATGGTTTGTCCGGCGGCAAAGTTTCCATAATTTTCTGTGCTGTCGGTAATGTTGATGTAATCGTCAGAACTTATGAGTTTTGCTATAACATTAGAAGCAGGCTCAGTTCCTACATTTTTTAAACTAACATTTAGGCCTACTGCTTCTCCCGGATCAAGTTGGTTGTTATTGTTACCCTGGTTATCTTTTATCTGATGAGCCTGATACATTATGTATGGCTGATTGGCTATCACAACAATGGTTCCCTGATGACGGATACGGTTATGACCAATGATGGAGACAGAAATAGGATCGGATACGTTTGTAATAGGTCCGTTAAGTGTAATGGTAGCATTGCCATTGGCATCGGCAACTCCTCTCCCGATGAGTGAGTCATTTTGCACGAGACCGATACGGGCAAAAGGAACATCTGTTTGAAAATCAATTTGATTAACACCTACAGAAATACTTTGCTGATACGTTGCTGTGATTTCTGAAGGAGTAGCAGTCCAAATATCCATGGATGGATCGCCAAACAGATTGGTTTCGTAACCGCACCATTTAATTACTTCATCGGAAGTAATATTAGAAGCGTTATCATCTTTTGAATCGGCATTGACGTCGCCAATGTTATAAATATTTTCGCCGAAGAGTGCATCGAAAAATTCGCGGTCGAAAAACTGAGAGGCTCCGTTGGTGCTTCCACCGCTATACCATCCGTAACGCGAATTGGAAATGCAGGCAACTTCTCCGGTAGCAAGGGTTGTAATTTTTTCGGCAAAGCAATCTTCTGTACCAAAACCGCCATTAACATCTCTGTTGTCGAACGAACCGTTGTAGCATCCCTGTGAATAGCCGATGACAAATCCATGATTGACACCATTGTTTTGGAAATTGGTGGTGGTAACGTCGGTATTATACATTTTCATGTTATAATCCACATTGGAATGTCCCAGGTGATTCAGCAAATGGGTTCCGGTGTTGAATTTATTGAAAATATTTTCTTTTTCCCAGTTGCCCTGGCTTTCATAAAGACGGGATATGTCAAAACTTTCGGGGAAACCTGCTGTGGTGTATCCGTTGGATGTTGCTCCGTTGGCCACTTCTTCTTTATAGGTGTCGCCATAAGTTTGAGAATCTAATTGTTCGCCTACCATCAATCCTTTATTAATGTCGGCAATTACCGGGCTGCTTTGATAAAGTGTGAGCTTATTGAGCATGTTTTGTATTTCAGTCTGGCTGTCCACACATAACCGGCCAACACTTACTTCGTGGTACAAATCTTCTTCGCCGGCTTCTCCCCATTTGTTATTATTGTTGTTGTTCCATGTGCCGTCGAGGCAACCGTAATACATGTCGGAAGGAATGTCGTTGTCGGCATAACCGCTACCCGGGTCGGCATAAAAGCCACGTTTGGGAACAATATTGTCGCTAGCGCTGTTAGGATCAGCATCGCCGGCAAGGATAACATAGCTGATGCCGTTGTTTTGATATAAATCAATAATGCAGTTTCGAATTTTCATAGGGTTATCGCTTCCCGTGTACTGGCTGTAAATATCTTCTACGGTTTTGCATATTACGGCATAGCCGGTACTTTGTTTATAGGCAATGTAATCGTTGAAGTAGGGGAGGAAGCTGTTTTTGGTTATCAGCAGGATGTCGTAGGTTGGGTTGTCGCGTTTTGCCATGGCATTATAAGTCTGAAGAAAATCGTGATGCTGGGCAATGGAAATGATGCGGTCGTTTACGCTTTTATTGGAACGTAGCATGTCTAATGCACGCGTAGCCTGTTCGGTTGTTTTTTCGCTGACTTCAATAGTAATGCTTTTGATAAATTTTGCTTTTAGCAGAGATGGAAAATACACTATCGGGCAAATATGGAAAGATCCCATGGCATGACCGCTTAGGAAACCCGTATAAATAGCAGATGTTTCCTCCGAAGGATAAGCAGCATCAGAGGAATAAATTTTTTGATCGGGAACCGCACGGTATCCTTTGGGTGCTCCTATTGAAATAGGAAATTGCCTCGATGCCGGACGGATAGCTATTCCGTTTTCTTCGGTGTAATACTCCACACCGGTAACCTTAACAGACGAAATTTCGGTACCCGGAGGTAAAAGCAGGTTTGCTGAAAATTGCGGAAGCAGGGGCGTTCCCTCTTTTCCCATGTTAATACAGTTTTTATACATAATGTCGGTATAACCGTCAGACGAAGCCTTGAGCTGAGGCTTATCGAACTGATAGGTAAATACCTGTTTTTGTGCCGACAGATAACTGCTCAGGAATATCAGCACAAACGCCGAAAAAAAAGTAATTTTTTTCATGTTTTTTCTTGATTTTTAATAAAATGATTAATGTTTGTTACTAAGGATTTCTATAATAATGCAGACTATATAAAAAGGCTTAAAATTTTTGCTAAAGTAGAAATATTTTATTACCAATCAACCGTTATGAAAAAAAATGCATAACAAATAAAAAAAACATTGTAAAAACTTTAAACAAAAAAAGAAATTGAAAGGATTATGATAGATAATTTACGATTTGAAATAAGAGAAACATATCCTGCAATTGGAGGAGAATACTCATTGGTTGAAGAATAATAATGTATAATTATACCATAGGAGGTGCCCGTTAAACTATCGCCGGGCATCCTTACGATAATAGGTTCCGGCGGCGGAAGCCATCATCGTAACGGCGGAAGCCATCATCGTAATGGCGGAAGCTATCATCGTAACGACGGAAACCATCATTATAATAGAGGAAAGCATTATTGTAACGACGGATGAGTTGACCGTAATACCTGAATGATGCTTCCTACCTTAAAATTTATATATCAACCCTCAAGGTTTTTAAAACCTTGAGGGTTTGTTCCCACAATCAGGACTGGATTACTTTGATTTGTTTCCATTTTCCTTTGCGGAAACGCTGGAAAAACAGGGTGCAGAACAGCAAATAGAAAATAACCAGAATTAGCCAGCTATGTACGGTGGAAAAACTCAGGTATTTTATACAAAAGAAAAGTACCGGAACCAGCGACCAGTGCAATGCTACCGAAGCTATCATGGTGAAATGGGTATCGCCGGCACCGCGCAGTGCACCTACAATAGCTACCATAATTGCTTCCACCAATACATACAACGCTGCAATACGTACCATTGCTACGGCCATCGGCACGGCTTGTTCAAATACATTATTATAATGAGCTGGATGGAAAACCCTGACCAGCATTTCGGGTATGAACAGGAATAACGCCAGGATCACCACCGAATAAAACAATCCGGTTTTGATTCCCGAAAGGGCTGCCCGGTGTGCTACCTGTGGCCTTTGTGCACCCATGTATCTTCCAACTAAGCTGGTAACGGCTATTTCCATACCAAGCAAAGGAATAAACGATACCATATCCCAGTTGAACATGATGGTGCTTGCCGTAGCCTGCTGCTCGCCCTGCGAGTGGAATAAAGAAACCACGATGCTGAATGCAAAAAAGTTCAGGAACATTTCGAGCCCAGCCGGCGAACCATAATAGAGCAGTTTTTTCATAATATCCAGGTTGAACCGGAACGACTGCATTACCTTAAATTCGATACGGTTGGTATGGTTCAGGTAAGCAATAATCAGAATTGCCATGGCAAAAGCGCCGCCGGCAACCGTAGCCAGTGCCGCACCCGTTACCCCCATAGGGGCAAAACCCAGTTTCCCGAAAATGAGAATATAATCCAGTACTACATTTACCAGCATAGCAGTGATGGTAGCCGTCATCACGATTTTAGTCTTGCCAATACCTGTAAAATAACATCCCAGCGTATAGCGGAGCATGCTAAATATTGCTCCCCAGGCTAAAACATTTAAATATTCCACCTGATAGCCCATTTGCGAAACCGGTATGTGTACCCATTCGAAATAATAAACAGTAAGTGGTTTTAGAAGCAGGATCACCGGCCAGGCAAAGATCGTAACTAATATTGCCTGAAATGCTGCTTTGGTAGAGTTGTATTTTTGGTTGGCACCAAAGTATTGGGCAACCAATGCTGTGGAATAACCGGTAAGACCGACAAAGAAGAACATCAGCATCTGCATGGTAACACCGCCACCCATAGCAGCATTCATCTGCTCCGGCCCCACGCGGGCAAGGAACAAGCGGTCGGTAAAAGTCATCACTCCGTCGCAGGCGGTAGAAATAACCATAGGCAAGGCTATGACAAGTAGTTCTTTTATTCCGCCCTTTTTTCTGTAATCAGAGAAGTATTTTCTGAAAAAAGTCATAAATAAAATGTTTAATTTGAGTTTGTTTATGTAAATTATGGGATAGAATCCGCCGCAAAAATCTTCGGATTTAACCGATAGAAACAATACTACCCATCATCCGGACAATGATTGTTTAGCTATTGAAATATATTTAAATGCAATGAAGTATCTTGATTAAAGATACCTGCCCTTAGGCGGAAATTACCCCGTATTTATGAAGCATTACCTGTAGAAACAGGATTTTAAGATACGAGGCTCAGGGCTTAAAAAATGATTTTCATGACGAACTCAAATTTTGCGCTGCAAAGGTAATAAATAAAATAGAATACGTCACAAGATATTATAGTATTTGTTTAAAATGTATGATTCATGGTTTATCAGTAAAATTCATTGTTCCTCGTTTGCAGAACATTTTATCCCGAGTACTCGGGACTATTTATAGTTAACCACTTCGTGATTTTTTTTCAGTAATCCCTAAACATGGAATTACTAAAACCCTCCATAGGGCAATATTATGCTACCTTTATTTATGATTTATAAAAGGATAGGCAAAGATGACCGGTTCAGTTTTTATTTCCGTTATTCCGGCGTTGTCTTACCATTGAAATGGCTCCGTCGATGGAATTGCGCATATAGCTTTCGATAAGCCGCCAGCGTAGAACCACCAAGAATAAATATCCGACGATGAAAAATCCAATGATTGCAATTACAGAGTATTTCATGCTTCCCGTCAGGGCTTCAATAATACCAAAACTAAAAGTTCCGGCAACGGTTGCAAATTTTTCCGTTACATCGTAAAAGCTGAAAAAGGAAGTGTGGTCAATTGTCTCGGGTATCATTTTCGAAAACGTGGAACGGGCAAGCGATTGGGAACCTCCCATGACTAATCCTACAAAAAAGGCAACAATAACAAAGCCTATGGCATTGGTAACAAAAAGAACACCCAGACAAATAAATATCCATATCCCTATCGAGATCATCAATGCCCGGATATTACCTATCCTTGCCGAGAGTTTCGAGAACAATGTCGCGCCAAGCATACCCACCAGCTGAATGACGAGGATAACCGGTATTAGAACCGTTTCTTTCAATCCAAGCTGCTTTTCGCCGTAGGTAGCCGCCATAAACATCACGGTAAGTATTCCCATCATCAGGAAAAAGAAGGCGAGAAGATAAATTTTGAGTTCAAACGATTTCTTTACCTGAACGTAAACCTTACGCAGCTCGCGGTAACCGTTAAAAATGGGATTTCCCTCTTTTTCGTGTCCAAAGGTATACTTGGGCAGACGGCGAAAGGTGAGATGAGCAAAGCCTAACCACCACACACAAACCGAAAGAAATGATATTTTGGCGGGCAATTGCGGGTCGCTGATGCCGAACCATGCGGGGAAAAGGATGATGATTAAATTAATGACAAGCAAAATCACGCCTCCTAAATATCCCATCGAATAACCACGTGCGCTGATGCTATCGTGATATTCCGGATCGGCAATTACAGGCAGGAATGAATTGTAAAAAACAAGGCTGCCTCCGTAACCTATGGTTCCTAAAGCAAAGAAAATAATGCCCCATTCCACATTATGACCGTTAAAGAAGTATAAAAGTCCACAGGAAATAGCACCTATAAAAGTAAACACCTTCATAAATGTTTTCGACGGCCGGTGTAATCGGCTATGGAGGAAAAAATAGGAGAAAAAAGGCCGACAATCAGGTAGGCGGCAGCTATTGCCCATGAATAAAGAACCGTGTTTATGGCCGGATGTCCGAAAAAGGAAACTGTGGGACCATGATAGGCCGCTTTGGTTGCCTGATTATAAAAAATCGGAAAAACAGCCGATGCAATGGTAAGTTGATAAACGGAGTTGGCCCAGTCGTACATCACCCATCCACGGATGACTTTAGGGTCGTTTTTTTTAATTTCTTTTAAATTTTCTTTAATCATTCGCTTCAGTCATTATATTCTTTATCCAATCGCACCCTGAACGCAATCCCCAGATCGAAGAAGAAATTATCCTGTAACCGGTAAAAAGCTGGATGAGTATGTTCTACGTTATCAGAATTATTATATTGTTCAAAATAACGGAAACCCGAATAGCCAATGTCGCCGCAAAGAACAAGATTTTTGGTGAGATAATAGTTGTAAAAATTCATAATGCGTAAATCACCCCAGAACTTTTCGCCTTCGCGTACATAATACTTTTCGTTGTTGTCGCTGATTCTGAACGAAGCGGTGATATCGCGGTATGCAAGTCCGGTATACAATTTGGGACAAATCCTATATTCAAGGTTGATGCTTCCGGGCAAGAGTCCGTAGACGTATATTCTGTCGGTAGCTTTCCATTCAATACCGGCTAAAGGCATGAAATAGTTTCCAAAAAATTCGCGGTTGTAATATAGCCCCACTTTGTATTTCAGGCTATTTCGCACTTTGTAGGTGAATACTGCCGCACCGCCCATTTGCAAATGTTTGGAATTAAAATTCCGGAAGTCGGAATTGGCCTTGGGAAAAGCCATCAACATCATGTTCCAGCGATTGCTAAGTTTAGTAATCATACCCAATTGCAGGGAAGCTGAAATCAGATTGGCATGGTAGCCTTTTTCGGAGGAGGCTTTCATGGAAACCTGGTCATAGCTTATGCCGCCCAAAAGGACTTTATTGTTTTTTAATTGTATAGGTACAAAAAGATTGGCATTTGCTTCCCATGATTCATTATTGGTGCCGGGAAGTTTTGGGTATTGGTTTGAGGAAAACGGCTTAATTGTACATTGGCCACGTCGATAAATGGCTGAGCGTAATTGATCAACGGCAGTATACTAAAAAACAGAATCGTAAGTAATGTTTTGTTCATAAGGGCGATATTAGTTTAATTATTATAGGATTAATCAATCTAAAATAATCTAAATTAGCAAAAAGCAAATATAGACTATTTTAGTAAAAACGCTTATTTTGAAAAATTACCGAAAATAATTTTAAAAATTATTTGTATAATAAAAAATTATGTAGGTTTGTAACCCAAACAAACACCATTATGGATAACAAAATCTTGAATTTACAACCCGAAAGAATTTGGCATTATTTTAACGAAATCTGTAAGATTCCGCGTTCGTCGAAGCATGAAGAAAAAATCGCAAAATATTTGATTTTGTTTGGTAAAGAACATGCTTTAGAGACAATTAAGGATGAGGTAGGAAATATTTTAATTAAAAAACCTGCCGCTGCCGGGATGGAAAAACGCCAAACAGTGGTTTTGCAAAGTCATATTGATATGATTTGTGAAAAGAATAATGATGTGGTGCATGATTTCGATTTTGATCCTATTGTTCCTGTCATTGAAAACGAATGGGTAAAAGCAAGAGGAACAACTCTTGGTGCCGACGATGGAATAGGCATAGCTACCCAATTGGCTATTCTTGAGTCAACAACTATTGTTCACGGTCCCATCGAGTGTCTATTTACCATAGATGAAGAAACCGGACTTACTGGTGCCAAAGGCATAATGCCTGGATTCCTTAAAGGAACTATCCTTTTGAACCTTGATTCGGAGGATGAAGGACAAATATTTATAGGATGTGCCGGAGGAAAAGACACGATAGCCTCATTGCCTTATTCGAAAATTCCTGTTCCCATTGATGTAGTAGCTTTTCAATTAAGTATTTCGGGGCTAAAAGGCGGACATTCAGGTGATGATATTAACAAACGGCTGGGAAATGCCAATAAAATCATGAATCGGTTACTGTGGAATGCTAATCAAAAATATGAATTACGCATTTCACGTTTTGATGGGGGAAATCTACGCAATTCCATTGCCCGCGAAGCAACTGCCATTGTTACCGTTCCCAAACGTTTCCAGAACCAATTTCAAGAATATGTTATTGATTTTGAAGCGATCATCATTAATGAATTGGAAATAAACGAACCAAATTTAGTAATTGCATGCAAGCAAACCGTTTTGCCCGATTCACTTATTGATATGGCAACTCAGGAAAAGCTACTCAATGCAATTTATGGTTGTCCCCATGGAGTAATTGCTATGTCGGCCACGATTGCCAATTTTGTCGAAACCTCAACTAATCTGGCTACTGTCAAGACGTTGGATAATAAATTTGAAATAGCTACCAGTCAACGCAGTTCTGTTGAGTCGGCAAAAGAAGACATTTCTACGATGGTTGCCAGCATTTTCCGTCTTGCCGGATGTAAAGTCATTCATTCGGATGGATATCCCGGTTGGAATCCCAATCCTCAATCTCCGGTTCTTGATCTTGCAGTCAGCTCGTATCAACAATTATTTCACCAAAAACCACTGGTACTTGCCGTTCATGCAGGTTTGGAATGTGGTATCATAGGCGAAAAAAATCCGGGAATGGATATGATTTCATTCGGACCAACCATTAAAGGCGCACATTCTCCGGATGAAAAGCTTGAAATTGCAACGGTAAAACGTTTTTGGGATTTTACGCTTGACATCCTTAAGAAAATACCGGAATAATCACTCTGTATATATTAAGGTGTAAAAATATTTAAGATGCGTTAGAGCGCTCTAAAACCCCAGGTTAAAACCTATTCGTATTACAGGATTCTGATAAGGCGATTCTAGCGATTCGTTGAGATTCCATAACACTATCAAGTCAAAGGAAGCATTATCGGAGACATATTGTCTGTATCCGCCGCCCAAGAATAAGCTTGAAACATTGCTTGATTCTTTAAATTTGACCCCTGAAGCGTCATAATTGTCGTGTTTAAAATGGAGAAATTCGTATTCTGCCTGCCCAAAAAGTTCTTCCATGAAGAAATATCTGCCAAAAATACTACCTCCAAAAACGTTGCTGGTGTAATCGTACCACTTATTATAGGTTGGATTGTAGTAAAATTTATTATATTTAAAGTATTTGTACGTAGCACTTACTCCGGCAGATATATTTTCGGTAATCTTGTAACCCAGCAATGGGGAAACATCTATAAAGGTTTGGTCGCCAAGTTGAAATCCAAGATTTCCACCCGTAAACCAACGTTTTTCGATGGTAGAAGAACGATTTTGCTGGAATTTATCCTGTGCCTGGATAAAAGTTGAAAATGTGAGCAAAACAAACAAAATTAAAATATATTTTACTGCTAATGTGTGCTTTAACATAATAAAATGCATTGATAAACAAGAATTAAAACAGCAAAATTAAGCGAACTTTATACAATTCCAAACAACAGTACTAAAAAATATTTTACCCGCAAATGATAGAAAATAAGTAGTTTGAAAAATTGTTTGAAAATTTATAACCAAAGACTTGTTCAGGTGAAAAATATTATTCTATCTTTGCAGCCGCTTTCAGCAAATAAGTTCTTAGAAAAATTTTAAAAAAATATTTCGAAAATGTTGCAGAAGTAAAAATAAAGAGTACTTTTGCAGTCCCAATTCAAACGGGAAAACGTTCAGAAAAAATTTTTAAAAAAATATTTCAAAAATGTTGTAGAAGTAAAAATAAAGAGTACTTTTGCAGTCCCAATTCAAACGGGAAAACGTTCAGAAAAATTTTAAAAAAAATTACAAAAAAGTTTGTAATTTAAAAAAAAGAATTACTTTTGCAGTCCCAATTAAACGGGTACTTAAAGAGAAAAAACAGAACAAAAAAGTTCTTTGAAAATATTGAAGACAAGCCTATAGTAGCAAATATCCCAAAAATCAATTTTTTGGAACTAGAATAAGTCTGAGACATTTAAGATCAAATTTTACAATGGAGAGTTTGATCCTGGCTCAGGATGAACGCTAGCGGCAGGCTTAATACATGCAAGTCGAACGGTAACATGAGTAGCAATACTTGATGACGAGTGGCGCACGGGTGCGTAACGCGTATGCAACCTACCTTTAACAGGGACATAACTTAGAGAAATCTGGGCTAATATCCCATAACATTATGAAGAGACATCTCTTTATAATTAAAGCTCCGGCGGTTAAAGATGGGCATGCGTGACATTAGTTAGTTGGTGAGGTAACGGCTCACCAAGACCGCGATGTCTAGGGGTACTGAGAGGTTTCACCCCCACACTGGTACTGAGACACGGACCAGACTCCTACGGGAGGCAGCAGTAAGGAATATTGGGCAATGGACGCAAGTCTGACCCAGCCATGCCGCGTGCAGGATGACGGCCCTACGGGTTGTAAACTGCTTTTATACGGGAAAAAACTTTTGGTTTCGCACCAAAATTGATGGTACCGTAAGAATAAGGATCGGCTAACTCCGTGCCAGCAGCCGCGGTAATACGGAGGATCCAAGCGTTATCCGGATTTATTGGGTTTAAAGGGTGCGCAGGCGGAATAATAAGTCAGTGGTGAAATCCTACGGCTCAACTGTAGAACTGCCATTGATACTGTTATTCTTGAGTTTAGTTGAAGTGGGCGGAATGTGTCATGTAGCGGTGAAATGCTTAGATATGACACAGAACACCGATCGCGAAGGCAGCTCACTAAGCTAAAACTGACGCTCATGCACGAAAGCGTGGGATCAAACAGGATTAGATACCCTGGTAGTCCACGCTGTAAACGATGATTACTCGATGTTGGCGATACACAGTCAGCGTCTGAACGAAAGTATTAAGTAATCCACCTGGGGAGTACGGTCGCAAGACTGAAACTCAAAGGAATTGACGGGGGCCCGCACAAGCGGAGGAGCATGTGGTTTAATTCGATGATACGCGAGGAACCTTACCTGGGCTAGAACGCTGGATGACCGACTGTGAAAGCAGTTTTCCCTTCGGGGCAGCCAGCGAGGTGCTGCATGGTTGTCGTCAGCTCGTGCCGTGAGGTGTCGGGTTAAGTCCCATAACGAGCGCAACCCCTATCATTAGTTGCCATCAGGTAAAGCTGGGGACTCTAATGAAACTGCCTACGCAAGTAGTGAGGAAGGCGGGGATGACGTCAAATCAGCACGGCCCTTACGTCCAGGGCCACACACGTGCTACAATGGCCGGTACAGAGGGTCGCTACTTGGTAACAAGATGCTAATCTCAAAAACCGGTCTCAGTTCGGATCGAAGTCTGCAACTCGACTTCGTGAAGTTGGATTCGCTAGTAATCGCACATCAGCCATGGCGCGGTGAATACGTTCCCGGGCCTTGTACACACCGCCCGTCAAGCCATGGAAGTTGGGGGTACCTGAAGCCGATAACCGCAAGGAATCGCCTAGGGTAAAACCAATAACTGGGGCTAAGTCGTAACAAGGTAGCCGTACCGGAAGGTGCGGCTGGAATACCTCCTTTCTAGAGTGATTTATTCTTGACCCTGAATTCAGATTCAGGATGATATTTGCTACTAAAGTTGTCTTCATATTATTAATATTTATCCCAAACGAGTTCTGTGAAGGGGCTCTTCCTTTCAAGCTAAAGGAACTTGTAACGTTTTACAGTCCCGTAGCTCAGTTGGTTAGAGCACTACACTGATAATGTAGGGGTCCGCAGTTCAAATCTGCGCGGGACTACACAGAAAAGACGCTTTGGGGGATTAGCTCAGCTGGCTAGAGCACCTGCCCTGCACGCAGGGGGTCAAGGGTTCGAATCCCTTATTCTCCACTTTATTGTATTGCAATTTTTTATTGTAATTTTTGTTAGAATTGTTCATTTTATAATGGTAAATAGCTCAAGGTTGAGCAGTTTGAATTAAAAATTCAGAAAGGATGGGTTCGATTCCCATGTTGATCACATCTGAAAAAGACGAAAAGATGCTTTTAGTTGATATTAAATTGTTAATTAATTGCTTATCTGAAGTCTAAAATCAGTAAAGTTCTTTGACATATTGAAAGAAAATACAATAGATAAGTTGATGTAAAACATCGAGAATAAAAAAATAATAAGAAAGTAAGAAAGAGCGTACGGTGGATGCCTAGGCTCTCAGAGGCGATGAAGGACGTGATAAGCTGCGATAAGCTTCGGGGAGGTGCAAATAACCTTCGATCCGGAGATTTCCGAATGGGGCAACCCTTCCGGCTGAAGGCCGGAATCTTTATGAAGCTAACCCGGAGAACTGAAACATCTTAGTACCCGGAGGAAGAGAAAACAATAGTGATTCCCCAAGTAGTGGTGAGCGAACGGGGAACAGCCTAAACCGACATTGTTAAGGCAACGTCGGGGTTGTAGGACTGTAATGTGGAATATAAATTTATAGTAGAACATTTCTGGAAAGTTAGACCATAGAAGGTGATAGTCCTGTAAACGAAATGAATTTATTACCTAACAGTATCCTGAGTACCACGAACCGGTGAAATTTTGTGGGAATCTGGCGGCACCATCCGCTAAGGCTAAATACTCCTGAGAGACCGATAGTGAACCAGTACCGTGAGGGAAAGGTGAAAAGAACCGCGAACAGCGGAGTGAAATAGTACCTGAAACCGTGCGCTTACAAACGGTCGGAGGTGAGGTATCAGCAATGATATAGTAACTGACGGCGTGCCTTTTGCATAATGAGCCTACGAGTTACTCCTCTCTAGCAAGGTTAAGCATGAAACGTGCGTAGCCGAAGCGAAAGCAAGTCTGAATAGGGCGCTTAGTTAGAGGGGGTAGACGCGAAACTTTGTGATCTACCCATGATCAGGTTGAAGTCAGCGTAACAGTTGATGGAGGACCGAACCAGTTGACGTTGAAAAGTCTTTGGATGAATTGTGGGTAGGGGTGAAAGGCTAATCAAACTGAGAGATAGCTCGTACTCCCCGAAATGTTTTAGGAACAGCCTCGAGGTAAGAGTGTCATAGAGGTAGAGCTACTGATTGGACTAGGGGGCTTCATCGCCTACCAAATCCTGACAACTCCGAATGCTATGACATATACTCGGGAGTGAGGCGTTGGGTGCTAAGGTCCAGCGCCGAGAGGGAAAGAACCCAGACCATCAGCTAAGGTCCCCAAATATATGCTAAGTTGATCTAACGAAGTCTGATTGCTTTGACAGCTAGGATGTTGGCTTGGAAGCAGCCATTCATTTAAAGAGTGCGTAACAGCTCACTAGTCGAGCGATCGGGCGTGGATGATAATCGGGCATTAAGCATATTACCGAAGCTATGGATTGTTAATTAATTTTAACACTGGTAGGGGAGCATTCCAGTTGCACTGAAGGTGTGTTGTAAAGCATGCTGGAGCGGCTGGAAAAGCAAATGTAGGCATAAGTAACGATAATCCCGGTGAGAAACCGGGACACCGAAAGACCAAGGTTTCCTGATCAACGCTAATCGGATCAGGGTTAGTCGGGTCCTAAGGCATATCCGAAAGGAAACGTCGATGGACAAAAGGTTAATATTCCTTTACTAGCAATTACTGCGATGGGAGGACGAAGGAGTGAAAGGTTTGCGTACTGACGGAATAGTACGTTGAAGAGTGTAGGTATATCTCTGGCTGGCAAATCCACCGGAGGTGCTGAAACTTGATAGTACCGTGAGTCTTCGGACAAGCGGATAATGACCCTAATCATACTTCCGAGAAAATTCCCTAAGCTTCAGGTAGTTGCTACCCGTACCGGAAACCGACACAGGTGGTCGAGGAGAGAATCCAAAGGTGCTCGAGTGATCCATGGCTAAGGAACTAGGCAAATTAGTCCTGTAACTTCGGAAAAAGGACTCCTCCGAGTAATCGGAGGACGCAGAGAAATGGCCCAGGCGACTGTTTATCAAAAACACATGGCTATGCTAAATCGAAAGATGATGTATATGGCCTGACACCTGCCCGGTGCTGGAAGGTTAAGAGGAGAGGTTAGTCGCAAGGCGAAGCTTTGAATTGAAGCCCCAGTAAACGGCGGCCGTAACTATAACGGTCCTAAGGTAGCGAAATTCCTTGTCGGGTAAGTTCCGACCTGCACGAATGGTGTAACGATCTGGGCACTGTCTCAGCCATGAGCTCGGTGAAATTGTAGTTCCGGTGAAGATGCCGGATACCCGCAACGGGACGGAAAGACCCCGTGAACCTTCACTATAACTTAACATTGACTTTGGATAAACGATGTGTAGGATAGGTGGGAGACTGTGAAGCGGCTTCGCTAGGAGTCGTGGAGTCAACCTTGAAATACCACCCTTTGTTTATTTAGAGCCTAATTCCGATGTATCGGAAGACAGTGTTTGGTGGGTAGTTTGACTGGGGTGGTCGCCTCCAAAAGAGTAACGGAGGCTTTCAAAGGTACCCTCAGCACGCTTGGTAACCGTGCGTAGAGTGCAATAGCATAAGGGTGCTTGACTGTGAGACCAACAAGTCGAGCAGGGTCGAAAGACGGATATAGTGATCCGGTGGTTCCGCATGGAAGGGCCATCGCTCAAAGGATAAAAGGTACTCCGGGGATAACAGGCTGATCACTCCCAAGAGCTCATATCGACGGAGTGGTTTGGCACCTCGATGTCGGCTCGTCACATCCTGGGGCTGGAGAAGGTCCCAAGGGTTCGGCTGTTCGCCGATTAAAGTGGCACGTGAGCTGGGTTCAGAACGTCGCGAGACAGTTCGGTCCCTATCTGTTGTGGGCGTTGGAAGTTTGAGGGCACCTGACTCTAGTACGAGAGGACCGAGTCGGACACACCTCTAGTGTACCAGTTGTTGCGCCAGCTGCATAGCTGGGTAGCTACGTGTGGATGAGATAAGTGCTGAAAGCATCTAAGTACGAAACTCAGCTCAAGATGAGACTTCCTTTAAGGGTCGTCGTAGATTACGACGTTGATAGGTTGCAGGTGTAAAGTCAGTAATGGCAAAGCCGAGCAATACTAATTACCCGTAGCTTTCTATTAACGCCCTGTTTTTTGTCAATTCTTTTTGTTGTATTTTCTTTCTTTAATATGTCATTTTTTTTAAGATATTTAAGATCTTAAGGCGATTTTTGCGGTGGCGTCCACCTCTTCCCATTCCGAACAGAGAAGTTAAGCCCACCAGCGCAGATGGTACTGCAGTTAAATGTGGGAGAGTATGTCATCGCCAACTTTTATAAACCCGACCCTAAAGGTCGGGTTTTTTTTTGCCTTTTACTTGCTCACTTATCCCGTTTTTGCTTACTTTTGAACGCTAAATTTAAGCTTATGCCTAAAACAATAATCTTTATTACTTTTGTCCTGTTTTCTTTCTTTATATTCCCTACTGCCCAGTCGCAAACTTCCCCTAAAACAGCTCCTAAGCCTAAAACTGATTCCGCTTATCTCTATTATTTTTATGCTCAATCCGACAGTGCCGGATTATATAATCATCTTTCTTTAGATACTTCAACATACCGTTTTCAGCACTATGATCCCATTTACCAGAAAATTCCCTTTTCTGCTTCTTTGGGTAATATTGGACTGGCTCATCATAATCTTGTTTTTACTCCCAAAACATCAACTGATTTTGACTTTGGCATTCATTCGTTCGACGGATATCTATTTACTGTTAACCAGTTAAAATATTTTGTCCCTTCAAGCCCTTTTACTGAGCTTTATTACGAAATGGGTTCTAAAAAGGAACAGGTTTTTAAAGCATCCCATTATCAACAGGTAAAAAGAGGCTTAACTGTTGGTGCCGACCTTATGATTATCCATTCGCTCGGTTATTATCCAAACCAAACTTCCAACGTTACCGATATTAACCTTTCGACTTCTTATTTTTCTAAAAATAAGAAATATTCTATTATAGCAAGCTATATTAATAACCGGATAAAAGCTAGTGAAAACGGTGGTATTCTTGCCGATAGTATTTTTGAACAAAATCTTTATACCGACCGTACTGTCTTTAATGTTTGGCTCAACAGTGCCCAAAACCGGTACAAAGAATCGGGACTATACGTCAAGCAATATCTTTTTCTTACTAACAAGAAAAACAAGGTTCAGGACGATAGCACTACGAGAAGCAAATGGCATATTGATTTAGGGAAAATTACCCATACTTTTCAGTATCAGAGGCAATCGCAGGTATATCGCGATGGCGATCCAATGTCGGGTTATTATTTGAATATTTATGCCGACTCTCTCAAAACTTTTGATACCACTTACATGGACAAATACGAAAATCGGTTTACCTGGACTAATGCTTCCAACAGTGGCAAACCCAGGTTTTTTGAACTTTTTGTTAGTATTAAACATGATTTTTTTAATGTTAAAGAAGATTCCATTAAATGGGATTTCTCTCAGATTTCTCCTTCGGCAGGTATAAGTATTACTCCATACCGTAATATGCGTCTGAATGGTAATGCAGGTTATACCAACGGAACTTATAATGGCGGCGATTATTATTTAAATGCTTCTTTACTTCAAATTTTTGGGAACAGACCCCGAAACCAGGCTTTTTTTACCATAAAAGCCAATATTGCTAAAATGGAACCGGCTTGGTTTTACGAACATTATCATGCCAATAATTTTCGCTGGGATACTTCATTTACCAAACAAAAAACTGCAGGTATCGGTTTTGATTTTAGTTATAAATATCTGAAAGCGGGCTTCAATTATTATATCTGCCGTAATTTTGTTTATCTCGATACGCTGGCTTTACCAGCTCAAATCACTAAGAATTTCAGAATAATGAACATGTTGTTTCCAAAGATACGCATATGGGCATTCTGAGCTTTGATAATAAGGTGGTTTTTCAGCAAATTTATGGTACCAATGCCATCCGTGTTCCCGATTATATTGTAAGTTCCTCGCTTTACTGCAATCTTCACCTTTTTAACAAAGCAATGTTTGCCCAGATAGGTGTTGATGGGTTCTACAATTCGTCCTATTATGCCGATGCTTATATGCCTGCTTTACGCAGTTTTTATCAGCAGAACACTAAAAAAATTGGGAATTACTATTACCTCGATTTCTTTATCAATATGCAGGTGAAACGTGCCCGGATGTTTGTAAAATACCAGCATTTCAACAGTTGGTTTGGCGATTACAGTTATTATATGACACCGCATTATCCCATGCAGGATGCTTCGCTCAAATTCGGTGTGTCTTGGATATTCCATGATTAAACATTCTGATCGAAGGTAGATATTCTCTAAAATTAATATTGGTTAGTAAATTCGGTAAATAAATGAAACGAGCCATAAAGATTTCTTCTCTTACACGAGAATGATTATTTTGGCGAGTTCCATCTGACAAATAAAAAATTAATTATTAACAGATGAAAAAAATAAAAACAGTTTATTGGATATGGTCAATTACGATTTTGTTTACCCTTTTCTTTGCGTATTATCAGCGGGCAACCGGACCTACTTATCCTGTGAAGGGATCAGCTATCATTGGTGGCGATAAAATAAGTTATAAACTAATCCGCTCCTGCACTTCAGGTAAAGGCGCCGAGATAAAAATATTGGCTAAAAACGATTTCGTTACGGGACGGATATATTTTAAGGAATATAAGAGCCCGCAGCCAAGAAATGAATTCTGGATGAAGCGGCAGGGCGATTATTTGAGCTATACCTTACCTTCATTGCCTCCTTCCGGAAAAATGATGTACCAGGTACTGCTTCTCGATAATTACAAATCCATTCCTCTTACCAAGAAGCCTATTATCCTGCGATATAAAGGAAATGTTCCCGCTCTGATTTTGATACCTCATATTCTTTAATGTTTTTAGCCATGTTGTTTTCAACACGGGCAGGCATTGAAGCTATACTTAAACGCAGCAAAACTTTTTTATATTCCTGTCTTACACTAGCATGTTTGGTTGCAGGAGGGATTATTCTGGGGCCATTCGTTCAGAAGTATGCTTTTGGCAGCTTCTGGACAGGTTTTTCCTTTCGGATACGATTTAACCGACAACAAAACTGCCTTTGCTTTGTTATTTGGATAATCGCTGTAATTGTCCTGAATAAGCATCGTGAAAACCGAATCTGGCCAGTGATTGCTTCCATAATGTTGATCATCGTATTTCTGATTCCTCACAGCCTCTTGGGGTCTTGATTTGGGAGTAGGGAGTAGGTAGTAAGGAGTAGGTAGTAGGAGTAGGTAGTAAGGAGAATATAAATGTCAACAGCTAACAGCTAATCCCGAAAAGATTGGGACTAAGCCTTCGGCTCAGCAACCAACAACAATCAACTAACAACTAACAACTAACAACTAAAAATGACCGTAGAAGAAATCTTAATCCAGGAAACTTTCGATAGGGACGATCTGATTCGTTTGCTTTCGGCTGATGAACCCGAACGCCGGCTTATTTACAAAAAATCGTCGGATATAAAGGAAAAGTACGTTGGTAAAAAGGTGTATTTCCGCGGATTGATAGAATATTCCAACATCTGCCGCAAGGATTGTTATTATTGTGGTGTACGTTCGGGAAATACATCGGTGAAACGTTATCAGCTTACCGACGATGAGGTGGTGGAAGCTGCCCGTTTTGCCCTCGAAAATCATTTGCATCGTTGGTTATCCAATCGGGTGAGCGGAACGATAAAAAATTTGTGGAAACCATCAGCCATTTACTTACAAAGATCAAAGATATTTCCGGCGGAAAACTGGGCATAACCCTTTCGATGGGTGAACAAACGGAAGAAACCTTCAGGGAATGGTTTGCCTGTGGTGCTCACAGGTATCTGCTACGTATTGAAACTTCTTCCGTCGACCTGTATCATAAACTTCATCCCAACAATATTACCCATAGTTACGAAAAACGCCTCGAGGCGCTTCATCTGTTAAAAAAAACCGGTTATCAGGTTGGAACCGGCGTGATGATAGGACTTCCTTTCCAGACCATAGAAAACCTCGCCGATGACCTTTTATTCTTTCAAAAATTGGATGTAGATATGGTGGGTATGGGTCCTTATATCGAACACGAAAGGACTCCTCTTTACCAATATAAGGATGAGTTGCTCTCCAAGACTGAACGCTTTAACCTTTCGCTAAAGATGGTGGCGTTGCTGCGTATACTGATGAAGGATATCAATATCGCCAGTACCACCGCCATGCAAACCCTCGACCCACAGGGGCGCGAAAAAGCAATTAAGGTTGGTGCTAATGTAATTATGCCTAACCTTACCCCCGTGAAATACCGCGAAAATTATCTTCTTTACGAAAATAAACCCTGTCTCGATGAGGAAGCTTCCGAATGTCAGAACTGCCTCGAAGCCCGCATCCGTATTGCCGGGGGTGAAATTGGCTATGATGAAATGGGGCGATTCACGACACTTCTCCCGGAGACGGCGGGATTGACAATTAAAATCTTATCCTTATTTTTAGATTAATGCCATTTGGTAATGTACACCTCTTAACCTAAGTTTGGGTTAATAAATAACCATTCAGCTTATTTTTTATTCAACTATTGGAAGGTATGGTAGGTTTTTCAATGTCTATTCCCCAACTTTTTTCCAATCAATAAAATGTAAAGTACTGAAATTGTGCTTACCGAGCGCTGGGTAACGATTCCTAAGCACTGGGTAACGATTCCCAAGCGCTGGGTAACGATTCCCAAGCGCTGGGTAACGATTCCCAAGCGCTGGGTAACGATTCCTAAGCACTGGGGTAACGATTCCCAAGCGCTGGGGTAACGATTCCTAGATGGGTAACGATTCCCAAGCGCTGGGTAACGATTCCCAAGCACGGGGTAACGAATCCTAAGCACGGGGTAACGAATCCTAAGCACTGGGTAACGATTCCCAAGTACGGGGTAACGAATACCAAGCGCTGGGTAACGAATCCCAAGCACTGGGTAACGAATCCTAAGCACTGGGTAACGAATCCCAAGCGCGAGGTAACGATTCCTAAGGAGGCTGTAAAATAAACTGTGTCAAAGGGAATAAATAATTAAATTTGACACAAGAAATGGGAAAATGTAAATTTGATTTTGAGGCCTACAAGCAGGAAGCGAAAGAGAGGCTTCGCCGGGGAGAACCAGCCGGAGGCAAAGAAGGCATATTTCAACCTTTGTTAAAACAGATGTTGGAAGAGCTACTGGAAGCAGAAATGGACGAGCACATGGATGAGCAACAGCGATCAGTTGGCAATCGTCGTAATGGTAAAATAGGAAAGAGGGTCAAAAGCATCGAAGGGGAATTCGAGTTAAACACACCCCGGGATCGTAATTCAGATTTTGATCCAAAGGTAGTACCCAAGCGGCAAATCATCATCAACGAAGAGTTGGAAAACAAAGTGCTACGATTGTATAGTAAAGGGGTAAGTACCCGGGATATCTGTGAGCACATTGAAGAGATGTATGGGTTTACGCTCTCGCCAACAACCTTGAGCAACATTACCGACCGTGTTATTCCATTAATCAGAGAATGGCAGCAACGCCCGTTACAAAGCGTGTATTGCTTTGTATGGATGGACGCTATACACTACAAGGTGAAAGAAGATGGCAAAGTGTCTTCCCGTGCAGTATACAATATACTTGGAGTAGATAATAAAGGAATAAAAGATTTGCTTGGGATGTATGTAGCCGAAAGCGAAGGCTCCCGGTTTTGGTTACAGTTGTTAAATGATCTTAAAGCCCGGGGTGTTGAAGACATGCTTATTGTCAGTATAGACAATCTGAAAGGATTTGCCGAAGCTATTGAATTGGTATTTCCTAAAGCGGAAATACAATCCTGCATTGTTCATCAGATTAGAAACACACTAAAGTATGTTGCTTCTAAAGACAGTAGAGAGTTTATGAAAGATCTAAAAACAGTTTACCAGGCTATTACTAAAGAAGAAGCAGAATATAACCTGGATGTGGTAGAAGCGAAATGGGGAAAGAAGTATACGCCGGTTTTTACCTCCTGGCGTAACAATTGGGAACATCTGAGTAATTACTTTAAGTACCCCGAACCTATTCGCAGAATTATGTATACTACCAATACGATAGAAGGTTTTCACAGGCAAATACGTAAAGTAACCAAAACCAAAGGAGCTTTTACCAGCGATATGGCATTACTAAAACTTATTTACCTTGCAACCCAGAATATTGTAGAAAAGTGGACGGCACCTCTGCCAAACTGGGGCATAGTAGCATCGCAGCTGGATATTATCTTTGCAGAAAGAGCCAGAATAAACATAAATACAATTTGATATGGGTTTTTTAAGGCATTTTACTCCAGAATTATTATCCATTAAAAAAAGCGCTACATTTGCACATAGCACTTTTAGGATAATTATTCCGTCGGTCGGGTTTATCCCTTCACTGGTTGCTCCTCAGCAGAGCCAGTGTCCGTTTATCCCGACAAACAAAAGTACTGAAAATTTTTATGACACAGTTCGTTTTACACTCCCTTCCTAAGCATCGGATAACCTAAATTTGGGTTAAATGACGAGTAATAATTGTTGATTATAAGTCCCGATAGTTTTCTGGGCGGTTTCTTGAATATTGGGTTTGATAGATGATTTTTTGGGAAAGAACGAATAAGCAGCAAGAGCACCATAACCTTATCCCGAACTCAGGTTCTTAAGTTCTAATTATCTATTTGAAGTAAACTAATGAATTTGTTTTTCCATTAGTCCTGATTTTTAATAATAATTACTTGCTATTGTGCTTTTTCATTGATAAATTCAGATTAAATATTTTAATGCTATTTTTTGTTTATTTAAATGATATAGTTTTTATATTTGCAACGTATGAAAAATATAACAATATCCATGAGCGCTATGCCCATATCAATTGAGAATGATATTTTATGGATATTTCCCTGGAATATCGGGGTAGACTATTTAACCAATAAATTATAAAATCAGTAACAACATGAAAAAAACATTACACTATTTTTTTATTTCAGCCTTATTTCTGATGTTATCGGTAGTTGCAAATTCACAGTCTGTTGTGCCCGATAGCTTAAATAAAGTCATTTACACTTCCGGTTTTAGTAAATATCCGGTAAATAGCCTGCGGGATGCTTCGCTACTGTATTCGGGTAATTATTATTTGAGCCCTAATTCAATTTATAATTCAGGAACATCCACCGATAATTATAGTACTTATCTTGACGGAATGCGATTGGAAAATGCTAACGGACTTTCTTTTCATAGTATTGGCAGTTTTTCTTACCTCAATAAAAATATGCCGCTGTCTTTTGGTTATTCTCCGGCAGGAATCATCCAGTTAACAACTCCGGAATCGGACAAACCTGCATTTAATTGCTTTGTGAACAGTAATGTTCCGTTTGTTGCCGGCAGGGGCGGTAATCAAAGATTTGAAAATTCAGCAATTAATTATCTGACCGTTGAAATAAATGCGAACAGAGCAATCAAACTGAAAAAATAAAGCAAAAAACCTCTGGCCGCGTATTTTTATTGCTGCCAATATTTATTCCGGTAAAGATTCCGGACCTTCCTTTGCAAAAAAACAAAAAGTAAAAGGAAGCGTTTACGATGAATTGGTTGCAAATCCATATTCGAATAGTACTTTTTACCCTATCTTAAAATCTGAGACGATTGATAAAAATGATGTAGAGGAAGTAAGTTTTGTACCAGGCACCAGCCAGAGAAACGGAAGTATTTATGGGAAAATCAGTATTCCTCTTACGAATACAATGAAGGTTGAAACAGGCCATTACTATTATTTAGATAAAAATAATGTGGATATTTTACAAAACAGGATGTTCAACTATACCATGAATCCAGAGGAGATTACCCATCAATACAATGGGTTCATCCGTTTCAGTCATATACTTGCAGAAAAAAAAGATTTTAAATTAGAATATAAACTCCAGGCAGAATATTATACGTATAATTATACGCTTCAGGATAAAAACTATAAAGGCAATTTATTCGATTACGGATATATAGGAAAGTTTTCTTCCGACAAGGTTCCGATGTATTCTTCTCAAACCTACTATGACCCGGTATTAGGGAAATATGTATATCCAATGAATGGCCTGTATACTACAGGACTTACTTTTATTCCGGGGGACATAAACCCAATTGCTGCTAATTATACCTCTGCAATCTTTAATTTATATCCTGGTGGATTTAACAATACGAATGACCTTCTTTCCTGCCGCGGGTTGATAAACGGATATTCACCGTCAGGTGTGTATGATTTATATAACGGTCAGGGAACGGTTTACGATCAATATATTAAACGCAATAATAACCGGCTTGATTTTTCGGGAACGGTAAATATGAGCATCGGGAAAAATGATATGGAACTGGGCTTTTCGTACGAAAAAAGTACCCGGAGATATTATTCCATTTCCCCGGTAAGCATATACAAGTATATGGATCAATTAACCAATAACCAATTTAATGGTTTTAATACGAACGATCCAATTCAGGTGGTTATTAATGGAAGAGTTACCGACAGTGTGATGTATCATCGTGTATATAATGCCGAAGGACAAACCGTATTTGATAAAAATTTAAGACAGAAACTTGGATTAGCGGTAAATGGAACCGATTGGATTGATATTAATTCCTATGATGCTAAAAATCGCACTATAGATTACTATGATGAAAATTATGAAAACATACCATTAGTTTTAAAGGAGATTTGTTTTCACTCGATCTTTTTGGCGAAATGAAGTCTCGGGTTTAATCACCGGATATGGCTATAATTATAAAGGTAATAAAGTAAAATCGGGCAGCGATGATCTTTCTTATTTTGATACGTATATGAAACCTGCTTTTGCTCCGGTGGATTATGCCGCCTGGTTTTCGTACAAAGGGAAATTTTACCAAAATTAAAAGTGGAAGCCGGGTTGAGAGCCGAAGTTTATGATGCAGGGTTGAATGTTTTAAAAGATCCTTATACTTTTTCGGCAGCCAAAACGGTAGCTGAAGTAATAGCATTTACGCATCCTGATAACATTGGTGAAAATTATGTGGTTTACGTTGACCGGTATGGAGATCCAACGATGGTTACCGGCTACCGGAACGGAGATACCTGGTACGATAATAATGGAAATATAATTAGCAATCCCAATGAATTGGATCATGGAAATGGTATAATTCCATATCTTAAAGAAGGGGCGGCTACAACAAGCAAAAATGCATACCGTAAAAATGATAATGTATTCAATTTGCTGCCTAAATTAATGATAAGCTATAATATCACTCCCGATTTTCTTTTGTACCTCGATTATTCATCTGCAACAAAACATCCGTATTATGATTTATTGGAGAATAGCATATCCGTTACTTCATCGTATAATTATTTTTATAGGAATTGCTACATAAACGAATTAAAACCTATGCTTTTTAATAAATCAACGATAGGATTAAATACCGAATTATTTCCAAACTGGAAGTTGGGATTGAGTTTCGCAGAACAGCAAATCAGGAATCTCATTGTACCACATTATTATTCGGCAGCATGGCCAGTACCCTATGCCGGATACGAAAACAATAGCAAAACCATTAACAATGCTTTCCTCGACTTTAATACAAGTTATACTACGCCGGATCGTTTTATTGCAGTGGGAGCTAATTATACACACGGTTGGTATGATAAGGCAATTAAAGATGATGGTATGCAAAGTTATTATCTGACGACCTCTGAAAATATTGCCAATATTTTTGCAATGATAAATTTTGATAAGTGGTTTAAAGGATCAAGTATTGCTTTTACGGAACATTACCGTTCGGGTATACCTTATA
>Ga0268356_10961_pt1 | contig 43364 bp, 44 predicted proteins | sample BioMet10_FD_194415 | JGI IMG/M metagenome (GOLD analysis project Ga0268356, IMG submission 194415) | Sewage microbial communities from Oakland, California, United States - Biofuel 10 (PacBio Assembly) | ecosystem: Engineered > Wastewater > Sewage > Unclassified | place: USA: California | collected...
TACTGCAAAAACGAAAGTCTACGCGAATTCGTTTTATTAAGGAATATCCGAAGCCTATATCAATCCGACGATTTTAATAAAAAAGCTGTTTTAAAAGATACTTACCGATATAGAAAACACAAGCCGATTTCCGGAGCACCAACTTGTCGCCCGAAACTTGATTTTTGAACTGCAACGCTTCGAAACCGGCCAGCCAGCACCTGATTTCAGACTTAATGATATAAAAAATAAACCCTTTTCGCTTGATGATTTTCGCGGGAAATATGTGTACCTGAGCTTTTACACAAGCTGGTGCCGGCCATGCACCCAAGAGTTGGATTCTCTTCAAAAAATAACTGCAAAAATCAACGACAGTCTCTGTTTCGTTACGATTTCTGAAGATAATTCCATGGAAATATTATCGGATTTTTTTAGGAAAAAAAACTGGAACTGGACTTTCCTTTTTGATGACACCCAAGGTGAATTGCCCGAAAAATATGGAATCAACTCTTTTCCGCTTTATATTTTAATTGATCCCGAAGGAAATTTTCTACAGTTTCCGGCTCCGGCTCCCGGTGAAAAATTAGAAAAAACATTTAACCAAATTTTAAAACATTCACGATAATTAAATAACAGCCTGTTTATTAGAATTCAGCACCTAATTTTTTTTATAAATAAAAAAAATAAAATTTTTAAACTTGTTGGAGATACTTAAACCAGTATCTTTGCAAAAGATTAATACAACCACAATACATTTAACAAACTTAAAAAGAGGACACTTTTATGAATAAAAGAAATGTGATTATCATTGGAGCTGCTGGAAGGGATTTCCACAATTTCAATACTTTTTTCAGAGGCAATGCCGCTTATAATGTTGTTGCTTTTACTGCTGCTCAAATTCCTGACATTGACGGAAGGGCTTATCCAAAAGAATTAGCCGGAGCCGATTTATATCCCAAGGGAATTCCTATCGTTTCCCAGGATGACCTTGTAAAAATGATAAAGGAACATGACGTAAAAGATTGTGTGTTCTCATACAGCGACGTTCCTTATCAACGCTTGATGAATATTAGCGCTATGGTAAATGCTGCTGGAGCAAATTTCATGCTGTTAGGCCCTAGTGAAACCATGGTAAAAAGTACCAAACCGGTTATTGCTGTAGGTGCTACCCGTACAGGCTGCGGAAAAAGCCAAACCTCACGTCGTATCATCGAACTATTGATGGCTAAAGGCCTGAAAGTTGTTGCTGTACGTCATCCTATGCCTTACGGCGATTTAAACGAACAAAAAGTACAACGTTTTGCTACTATTGCCGATCTTAAAAAACACAAATGCACTATCGAAGAAATGGAAGAATATGAACCCCATGTTGTTCGTGGCAATGTAATTTATGCAGGTGTTGATTATGAAGCTATTCTCCGCGCAGCCGAAAACGATCCCGATGGATGCGACGTCGTATTATGGGATGGTGGAAATAATGACTTCCCATTCTACAAACCCGATTTAACCATCTGTGTTGCAGATCCTCATCGTCCAGGAGCCGAAGTATCTTACTATCCCGGCGAAGTAATGGCTCGTATTGCCGATGCTATCGTTATAAACAAAATTGATACTGCCGATAATGGAAATATCCAAATCGTAAGAGACAATATTGCAAAAATTAATCCCAAAGCTTTGGTTATTGATGGAGCATCTCCAGTTACCGTTGATAAACCTGAATTAATCCGTGGTAAAAAAGTGCTTGTTGTTGAAGACGGCCCAACACTGACTCACGGCGAAATGAAAATCGGAGCTGGAACCGTTGCCGCTAAAAAATTCGGTGCTGCCGAATTAGTTGATCCACGTCCATTCGTTATTGGTAAACTTGCCGAAACATTCCGGATTTACCCAAATATTGGAACTTTATTACCCGCTATGGGATATGGCGACCAACAAGTTCATGACCTGGAAAAAACTATCGCTAACACTCCATGCGACGCAGTAGTTATTGCCACTCCGATTGATCTTAACCGGGTTGTTAAAATCACAAAACCTACAGTTAAAGTTGGTTACGATTTAGAGGAAATCGGTAAACCCGATTTAAGTGACATCATCGATGATTTTGTTAAAAATCATCACCTGGAAAAATAATTTTCAAAAAGGCGACTGTTTCAGTCGCTTTTTTTTTGTTTTTTCATTACCTTTATAGCATCATTTTAAAAAATAAATTAATAACACATGAAAAATAAAAGTCTTGTCTCAATCACCGATTTCAGCAAGGAAGAATACATCCAAATTCTTGACCGGGCTGAAGAATTTGAAAAGAAAACCACTCAAAAAATACTGGAAGGATATGTGGTTGCAACCTTGTTTTTTGAGCCCTCTACCCGAACACGTCTCAGCTTTGAAAGTGCAGTTAACCGTTTGGGAGGACGCGTTATCGGATTTTCCGATTCCTCATCTTCCAGCACCCAAAAAGGTGAATCGTTGCGCGACACCATTTTAACGGTAGGCAATTATTCCGATTTAATCGTTATGCGACATCCACGGGAAGGCGCTGCCCGTTTTGCCTCAGAAGTTTCTAAGGTACCCATAATTAATGCCGGCGACGGCGCAAATCAGCACCCTACCCAATGTCTACTCGATTTATACTCCATCCGCAAAACCCAAGGCACACTCAGCAACCTGAACATTGTTTTTGTAGGCGATCTGAAATATGGGCGCACCGTTCATTCATTGGTTATGGCTATGTGCAACTTCAATGCAACCTTCCATCTGGTTTCTCCCGTTGAATTAAAGCTCCCAAGCGTGGTTAAAGATTCTATCAAAAGCAATAACCTTGAATATCATCAATATACAGAGTTGGAAGACGTAATTCCCACGGCTGATATTATTTACATGACACGCATCCAGCGTGAACGCTTCAGCGACCCGATGGAATACGAAAAAGTTAAAAATTCATACATACTAAAAAATAAAATGCTCGCCAATTCTAAACCTAATCTTAAAATTTTACACCCCTTGCCAAGGGTTAACGAAATTAATGAAGACGTGGATTCAAACCCTAAGGCCTACTATTTTGAACAAGCCCTCAACGGGGTGTATGTCCGCGAAGCCCTGATGGCTTCAATTCTGGGAGTTTAAATCAATTTAATTTTACATTTTATCAATAATAATTACTATGGAAAAAGAACTTAGAGAATTAAAAGTTACGGCTATCGAAAACGGAACCGTAATCGACCACATACCCGCACAAAATTTATTTCAGGTCGTTCGAATCTTAGGATTAGAAAATTACGACGACATGGTACTTTACGGCACTAACCTTGAGAGCAAGAAATATGGACGAAAAGGACTTATTAAAGTCAGTAATAAATTCTTTAAAAGCGAAGAAATCAATAAAATTGCCCTGGCAGCGCCTTCTGCTACCCTGATTATCATTAAGGATTTTAAGGTTGTTGAAAAAAAACAGGTGGAAATACCCTCAGAAGTTGTCAAGTTTGTGAAATGCTTCAACCCCAATTGTATCACTAATCATCAAAAAATTGAAACCCGGTTTAACGTTATATCAAAAATGAATTAAAATTGCAATGCCATTATTGTGAAAAAATAACGGCAAAAAATAATATTGAATTTATTTAATTTCAATAATATCATAATATAAATTTGATTTATACTAACTTAAACCATTTGCCAATGAAAAAAATCAGTTTACTATCGGGAATTATTATTTCAACAATATTCACCGTTAATGCTCAGCAACCTAAAAACAATAGCATTTTCAAAATTTACGAACCCGGCTATTTTCAAAATTCCATACTTAAAGGCATAGACGAATTTGAGAAAAAAGACGAAGTCGCACCACCTGCCAAAACTTTTAAAGTAGATGTTGCCGGATTGGATATTCCATCTTCCAAAGACCAGTTTACATCCTATTGGCATAACGATCCTGTATCACAGGGAAATACAAATACATGCTGGTGCTATTCTTCCACCTCGTTTTTTGAATCGGAAATTTACCGTATCACAAAACAAAAAGTAAAATTGTCGGAAATGTATACCGTTTACTGGGAATACGTGGAACGCGCCAAAGCTTTTGTCGAAAAACGAGGCAATTCCGCTTTTAGCGAAGGCTCGGAAGGAAATGCTGTAACAAAAATATGGAAACTTTATGGAATAATTCCTTACGATGATTTTACCGGACTGAAGCCCGGACAGGTATTCCAATCGCACGAAAAAATGTTTGGCGAAATGAGTGCCTACCTGAAAACGGTAAAAAGAAACCAACGCCTGGAACGAGGAAGAAGTCGTAGCTACCATCAAAAGTATTATGAAACATTATATGGGTGAACCACCCACAACAATCACTGTCGGTGGCAAAGTGATGACACCCAAAGAATATCTTGCCAACGTATTGAAACTGAATCCCGATGATTATATTGATGTGCTATCCTATATGCAACAGCCTTTTTGGAATAAAGTGGAATACGAAGTTCCGGATAACTGGTGGCATAACAAAGATTATTACAATGTACCACTCGAAGATTTATGAAAGTTATTAAAAATGCAATCAAAAAAGGATATACCGTTTCCATCGGTGGCGATGTTTCAGAAGCAGGATTCCTTGCCCGCGAAGCTAATGCAGCCATTGTTCCCACCTTTGATATTCCTTCCGATTACATTGATGATAACGCCCGTCAATTCCGTTTCAGCAACCAAACCACAACCGATGACCACGGAATGCATATTGTAGGTTATATGGAAAAGAATGGAAAAACCTGGTTTTTAGTAAAAGATTCGGGTTCAGGCTCGCGTACCGGAGGAAAAAGAGCTTAATAAAAATTTCGGATATTATTTCTTCCACGAAGACTATGTTAAGCTAAAAATGATGGATTGCTGTGTCCATAAAGATGCTTTTAAAGATTATCTGAAAAAATTTACCAAATAAATATTCTGGTAAAGAGTGCACTGATTAAATTCAATGCACTCTTTACCTTTTCAATTGCTGTTTATGTTATTTATTATATAATATAGCATATTCATTGCTAATGAATGTACTATACCATTATTTTTCATTCGACGATAAATATCAATGATTTATAAACCATGCAGGGATATATTCAGAAACTCATCGAACAAGGTGAACATCAGCAATTGGATTTCAAGTTTGAAATCAGCGACTCACAAAAGATTGCCCGTTCACTGGTGGCTTTTGCCAATACCGATGGCGGAAAAATTATTGATTGGAGTTAAAGATAACGGTGTAATTGCCGGTATACGTTTTGGAAGAAGAATATTATATGGTAGAAGCTGCGGCAAAAATGTATACTAAACCGGAAGTCCCTTTTACCTGCAAGGAATGGCACACCAATGAAAAAACCGTTCTCGAAATTATCATTCCCAAAAGCGAAACGGCGCCTCATTTTGCCAAAACCAAAGATGACAAATGGCTGGTTTATATCCGAGTAAATGATCAGAATTTTTGGCAAACAGCATCTTGCTCAAAGTTTGGCAGCGGCAAAAAGAAACCTCCGGCGTGTATCTCAAATATTCCCTAACCGAAAAATTGTTGCTTCATTTTTAAACCGAACACCCGGAAGTTACTTTGTCGAATATTTGCAAATCGTTGGGCATTTACAGGAGAAAAGCAGAAAAAATCCTGATTGACCTTATTTTGCTGAAAATTGTGGAAATGCGTTTTGCTGAAAATGGCATCTGGTATAAATTATCACACCATCAATCCGTTTAATCCAGAGCATCATCCCGGAAGGCTTATTTTATGAATGCCTATGGCATAATCTTTGTCTATCGCATCCACTAACAACCGGTAATCGTCTTCATTTTTAACAAAATCCAATCGATTTGAATCAATAATCAAAATCCGCATATCTTGCTGATGTTTAATATAATCAAGGTAACCTGCCTGGATTTTTTCGAGATAAGAAGGCGCAATGTCCTGTTCGTACGAACGACCCCTTTGTTGAATATTGTTTTTCAAGCGATTAATATCAACATACAGATAAACAAGTAAATCTGGTTTTGGGAGAGCGGCATTAATAATATAAAAAAGTTTTGAATACAAAATAAACTCATCCATCTGCAGGTTTTTCTGTGCAAAAATCAGCGACTTGTTTATAAAATAATCAGCGATAGTAAAATTTTTGAACAGATCCTGTTTGGTCAGATGGTTTTTTAATTGCTGGTAACGTTCGGCAAGGAAGGAAAGTTCGAGAGGAAAAGCGTACTGTTCGGGGTTTTTATAGAATTTTGGTAAAAAAGAATTGTCCTCAAATTGTTCAAGGATTAAACTTGCATTGAACTGATTTGCTATTTTTGTGGCAAGGCTGGTTTTTCCGGCTCCAATATTTCCTTCGATACTTATAAAATTATACTTCATTAAATTATGTTATTACTTGAATTTAACAACTTTAAGCGGATCATCACATTCGTTTAAAAGAGTGTCAATTGTTTTTAATAAAACCGGATGCACCATATCGCCGGCAATTTCCGCTAATGGTTCAAGGGTAAATCGTCGGCGATGCAACAAAGGATGAGGAATCTCAAGATTTTCTTCATAAATAATTTCATCATCATAAAAAAGGATATCAATATCTATTACTCTTGATTCAAAATGCAAACTATTTCTAACCCGACCCAACAACTTCTCGATTTTAAATATCTCATGAAGCAACTGTTGAGGGCTTAGATTTGTTTCGGCCTGTAAACCTGATTTAGAAATGAATTTTGGGTAGCAAAGCCCCAAGGTTCTGTTTCATAAATTGAAGAGGCTTTCATAACTTTCCCAATTTTCTGTTCAATCATCTCAACAGATTTCTTCAGCATTGCCTCCCGGTCATTTAAATTACCGCCAATCAATAAATAAGCTATACTCATTCCTTTATTTAAATATATTTTCAAAAATACAAAGGAAATCGTGAAAACCTAAGAGCAAACCAAAATATCCTTTCTAAAAATTATTCTTTCTAAAAACTTGATTTTTTGCACCTTTGCAAAGTCAAATCATTAAAAATCATCATCCAATTGAAAATACGCCAGTTATTATCTTTTGTGGCCATCGCGTTCATGCCGTGGTTGATATATTCCTGTGCCACACCAGTCCCACCTTCCGGCGGGCCAAAGGATATTGCCCCACCTTCCTTAAAAAATTCGTTACCCAAAAATTATTCATCTGATTTCAAAGGAGATAATATACGCCTTAACTTCAACGAGTTTGTTTTGCTTAAAGATATTACCAAGCAATTTATTATTTCTCCACCACTCGAAAAACAACCCGATGTTAAAGCAAAAGGCAAATCCATAAATATTCGTTTTGATGAAAAATTAAAAGACAGCACCACCTACTCATTATATTTTGGAAATTCCATACAGGATATCACCGAAAATAATCCAATACCTAACTTTCAGTTTGTTTTTTCCACCGATAAATTCATAGATTCATTGCGGTTTAGCGGAAATGTGCTCGATGCATTTTCAATGGCATCCGAAAAAGACATTTTAGTTTTGCTTTATAAAAATCCTGACGATTCGGCATTATATAAAGAAAAACCGTATTATATTACCAAAACATCCGAAAAAGGTGATTTTGAATTTACAAATCTTCGCAAGGGAAAGTACCGCCTCTTTGCATTGAATGATTTGAACAGCAATTATATTTATGATCTTCCGACCGAAAAAGTCGCTTTCGCAGAAAATACAATTCAATTAAACCCGCCATCCAAAAAACAAATAGATACTGCTGGAATCGCCAAACTCGATTCCATTCAGAAAAAGGACAGCCTTCACCGGATTGGCGAAAGTATTCCGCCCCAACATTTGGTTTTGTTTCAACAGGCAGATTCGATACAAAAATTTTTGAAAGCGACTCAGATTAAAAAAGGACAGATCAATCTGGGATTCAAATATCCGGTCAAGAATCCAGAAATTATAGTTTTAAAACCTTTCCTTCCTTCCGACTGGAAAATTGATGAATTTGATACCGAACGCGATACATTAACATGCTGGTTAAAAGGCATTAGATCCGATTCGCTTGAACTTCAAATAAAAGACAATGGTAAGATACTGGATACGGTCACACTATCATTAACCTCGAATATCCGTGGCCGAAACTTAAAGGCAAATAAGGAAAAGTATCCGCCAATTTCTTTAAATTTAAATGTAAATTCGTCCAATGTTTATGATTTTCGACATCCTATGCAATTGATTTGTTCTCAACCGGTAGTAAATTCTAAACCACCGGAAATTCGTTTAATTGAAAATAAGGATACGCTTAAACCTGAATTGTTTTTTGCAGATTCTATTAAGCGCAAAATCAATATTGTTCATTCATTTAAAGAAAATAGCAATTATAAAATGTATATCCCGGCAAAATCTTTCACAGATTTTTATGGCCAGAACAACGATTCTACCGTTCTCACTTTTCAAACGCGTCCTTTTTCTGATTACGGCACGTTGACCATGAATGTTGTTATGGAAACGAAAGGCAAACAATATATCGTTCAGCTATTAACCGAAAAAAAACGAGCTCGTGGACGAACGAATAATAACAAATAGTGAAAAACTAAAATACGAATATTTATCCCCGGCAAAATACCAGTTGAAGGTTATCGAAGATGCCAATTCCAATAAAAAATGGGATACAGGCAACATTCTTCAGAAAATTCAACCCGAAAAAGTATTGCTGTATCCCAAATTAATAGAAATTCGTGCCAACTGGGATGTTGTAGAAGACTGGCATTGGTAAAGCCAGTCAGTCTAAACTACTCGCTGCACTTGTTTATGCACTGAATGATTTCTGTTAAAGCTTCATTCTTAATTGCATAAAAGATCTGTTTCCCAGCACGCCTTGAAATCAAAACACCTTTATTTTTCAAAATGTTAAGGTGATGTGAAGCTGCTGCTTGTTCAATGTTCAGATGTTTGTAAATTTCAGTTACATTCATCTTTTCCTTGTCATTTAACATTTCAAGGATAGCAATGCGCATAGGATGCGCCATAGAGCGGAGCCTGCTGGCTGCTGCATCTAATTTGTTAACGTCTAATTCTAATTTTTTCATCTCTCAAATTTAAAATTTTTACAAATATAATACAGAATTGATAGTTGTGTTACAAAAATATGAAAAAATTTTCAAAAAAATTCATAAAAAAGATATTTTTTTTCTAATCAGTGAATAAATCGGTGAGTTCGAACCTATTTCCATCAAATAACCCCTTGTCACTCAATTTAATAGAAGGAATTACGAGTAAAGCCATAAAAGACAGGGTCATAAATGGCGCAACAAGCTGACAACCAAGTTTTTTGGCTGTTTTATCAAGCAAATCGTATTGCAAAGCAACGTTATATCCGTCATTATCAGACATTAAGCCTGCAACTGATAGCCTAAGTAATTGTATTTCATTATTATACGTTGCACAAACACCTCCATTGCTGTTTATCAATTCGTTAACTACTTTTACGATTTCTTCGTCCGAAGTTCCTACGGCTATAATATTGTGACTGTCGTGCGCCACGGTTGAAGCAATTGCTCCATGCTTCAAACCAAAATTATGAATAAACCCAACAGCAGGAGCTGATGGCTGATAACGGTTCAAAACCACCATTTTCAGAATGTCATTTTCTATATCGCTTTCCACATTCCCATCCCTGACCTTTGCATTGACAGTCAAAAGTTCAGTTATAAGCTGACCATCAATAGCTTTTTGAACCTTTATCATTTTCCCTTTCGCCTTCACAGCAATATCACTTGCAGTAATTGAGGTAGCGTTAAAAGCATTTATTGGAATTTCGACTATGGAATTGATAGCTGTTTCCCCATTTCCGGCAACTTTTTGACCCTTTATATACGTAGCTTTTATTTCCAGATTCTTTAAATCGCTGGCAATAATAAAATCTGCGTCATCATCTGGCTGAATCAATCCCACATTTAAATGATAGTGTTTAACCGCATTATACGACACTATCCGCAATACGGTAATTGGATCATAACCTAAAGCTATAGCACGCTTTACAAGCAAATTGATATGTCCGTCCACCAAATCGTTTGGATGTTTATCGTCGGAACAAAACATAATGGATTCGGGATAATGTTCTATTAAACCAACCAATGCATCAAAATTTTTGGCAGCGCTTCCTTCGCGGATTAATATTTTCATCCCAGCTTTAATTTTGTCGGTGGCTTCTTCAATTGTAAAGCATTCATGATCTGTGCTTATACCAGCCTGAGCATAAGTTAAAGCATCCTTTCCTTTTAGTCCTGGAGCATGGCCATCCACCGGTTTATTATATTTCTTAGCCAAGTTTAATTTTTCAACTACCGCTGCATCCTTAAACAAAACTCCGGGAAAATTCATCATCTCCGACAAATAGTTAATATCTTCCATAGCAAGTAGTTGGTTCACCTCTTTTATTCCAATGCTGGCGCCGGAAGTCTCGAAAGGGGTAGCCGGAACGCATGAGGGCGCGCCAAAGAAAAATTTAAAAGGAACCTTTTTGCCATTGTTTATCATGAATTTAACCCCGTCAATTCCCAGTACATTGGCTATTTCGTGAGGGTCGGAAACCGTAGCAACCGTACCATGCACAACTGCAAGACGAGCAAATTCCGAAGGAATCAACATGGAGCTTTCGATATGCACATGTGCATCAATAAATCCAGGTAAAATATAGTCGGTACTGCTGGTTTTTTCTTCCGTTATATTACTGATCTTCCCTTCTTTTATCCTAATGGTTCCCTGGAAAATACGTTTACCAACTACATCCACAATATTGCCCGAAACTGAAAAAGTTTTTGATTCCATAAAAAGCTTTAATTTTTATAAAAGTTAAAACGACAAATTTTTTAACAAATATACAATATCAAATTGATAACCACTCCTACTTTTAAAAAATCGCATGTTATTTCAACTCCATCAATTGAAATTAAATTTAATATACAAGCACTATTCCATTGATTCTCCAGCCAATTGTCCACAAGCTGCCGCAATATCTTTTCCCCGGCTCCGTCTAAGGTTTACGACCATATTTTTATTTTCAAGAAATTCGATGAATGCTTTCTGCTTTGCCTCATCTGGTTTTTGAAAATCAGTATTTTTCACCATATTATATTCAATAATATTAACTTTTACTGGAAAATTCCGGCAAAATTCAGCAAGCATTCTGGCATCGGAAAGGGAATCATTGCGATTGTTAAACAAAATATATTCAACCGAAAGACGGTCGCCTGTTTTAGAATGATAGTATTTGAGTGCTTCCGTTATTTTAGGAATCGGATTCTGAATATTAACCGGCATAAAAGCGCTACGTTTAACATTATCGGCAAAGTGAAGAGATAAAGCCAGGTTGAATTTTACACCATCATCGGCAAGTTGTTTGATCATTTTGGGCAATCCAACCGTGGAAACGGTAATCCGTTGAGGCGACATTCCCAATCCATTGGCAGAAGTAATCATTTCGATGGATTTCATCACATTGGTATAATTCAGCAGCGGTTCACCCATGCCCATATACACAATATGGCTAAGCGAAGTTTGATAATTCTCAACCGACAGCCTTGCCATGGTGGTAACCTGGTCGAATATTTCGCCATAATGGAGATTACGTGTAAACCCCAGTTGTCCGGTAGCACAAAATTTGCAACCCAAAGCACAGCCAACCTGCGATGAAATACATGCCGTTACCCGGTTTTTGGAAGGTATCAGCACACCTTCAACCTGGGTATCATCAAAAAGACGGAAAAGAGTTTTAATGGTTCCGTCGCTGCTTTTGACAATTTTATCAGGTTTTGCCGTATGAAAAGTAAAATTTTCAATCAATTTTTCTCTAATCGGTTTCGATAAGTTTGTCATTTGGTCGAATGAACCGGCAGCCTTTTTCCACAACCATTCGTATAACTGACGGGCACGGAAAGATTTTTCGTTATTTTGTGTAAAGAAAATCTGTATCTCGTCGAGGGATAAATTTCTAATATCTGGTTTTTCGGCAGTTAGCATTTTTTATATTTTGCTGCAAAAATAGCTAAATGCAACATCCCTCGAACTAAAACAGTATAAAATATCAATTTCATAAAAAACAAACCCGTTTGCCTCATGGCTTTTACGTGTTTTCCTGATATTTTTTAAAAAAATACTTATAGGACTAATAAAACTATTAATTTTGCCGTAAAATATCAAAAACCACCAATTATGACCAAAAAAAATATCAACGTTATAGATAAAGAAGACGTTGTTGTGAAGTTTGTTGGCGATTCTGGGGATGGCATGCAACTTACCGGAACATTATTTTCCGATACCGCAGCATTAGCCGGCCTTGATCTTGCTACGTTTCCCGATTATCCAGCCGAAATCCGGGCGCCGCATAATACAATTGCCGGTGTTTCCGGATACCAGGTTCATATCGGAAGAAAAAAGATTGAAACAACGGGCGACCAATGCGATGTGTTGGTAGCCATGAATCCTGCCTCTTTGCGTTCAAACCTGAAATGGGCTAAACCCGGCGCCACCATTATCGTAGATGCCGATACTTTTGAAGAAGCTATTTATCAAAAAGCCGGATATCAGACTAATCCATTGGAAGATGGAAGTATGGACACCTACAATTTAGTTAAACCTCCCATTTCAACCCTGACCCGCGAAAGTTTAAAATCATCAAACCTCGATAGCAAATCTGCCGATAAAAGCCGTAATATGTTTGCATTGGGGATAATGTATTATATTTTCAACTGGAAATTTGACCATGCTTTTAGCTTTTTTGAATCAAAATTCAAAAAAAAGCCGCAGTTGATTGAATCGAATAAAATCGTTTTACAAGCCGGATATAATTATGCTGACACGGTGGAAGCCCTGGCTTCAACTTATCAGGTATCCAAAGCAACACTTGAAAAAGGAAAATACCGCAACATCACCGGCAACATCGCCACAGCGTGGGGTTTTCTGGCAGCTTCCGAACGTTCGGGACGTCCGATTTATTTGGGTTCCTACCCCATAACTCCGGCAACCGATATATTGATTGAATTAGCCAAACACAAATCGTTAGGAGCAAAAGTCTTTCAGGCGGAGGACGAAATTGCCGGCATTTGTTCTGCCATAGGTGCAAGTTATACAGGTTCTTTAGCTCTCACAACCACTTCCGGCCCCGGTTTATCGCTGAAAAGTGAAGCCATCGGTTTGGCTGTGATGACCGAATTACCCCTGGTTATTGTAGATGTACAACGTGGCGGACCATCCACCGGGTTGCCTACCAAATCGGAACAGTCCGATTTATACCAGGCTTTATTTGGACGCAATGGAGAATGTCCGGTAGTAGTTATGGCTGCCTCTTCCTCGGCAAATTGTTTTTATTATGCTTATTATGCAGCCAAGATTGCCATGGAGCACATGACACCGGTTATTTTATTAACCGATGGTTATCTGGGTAATGGATCGCAACTTTTCCGGATTCCTAAAGTTGCCGATTTACCAGCCATCAATGCTCCCATAGCAAAAGCAAACGACCCTGATTATAAACCATATCGTCGTAATCCGGAAACCCTGGTTCGCCAATGGGCACTACCCGGTACCGAAGGATTGCGCCATCGCGTAGGCGGATTGGAAAAAGAAAATATTTATGGAAATGTTTCTACCGATCCGGCCAATCATCAGTTAATGGTTGATTTACGGGAAGCGAAAGTTCAAAAAGTGGCTGATACCATCCCGAAACAAAAAATACTTGGCGAGCCCACAGGCGATTTATTGGTGGTAAGTTGGGGAAGTACACTTGGAAGCGTACAGGCTGGTGTTGAAGAAATGCAAGCTCAAGGCAAAAAAGTAAGCCATGCCCACTTTAACTATATCATGCCTTTACCTAAAAATACTGCCGAAGTATTTGCCGGCTTTAAAAAAATTATTGTCTGCGAACAAAACAGTGGCCAGTTTGTGAATTATCTACGGATGAAACTTCCGGAATTTAACTATTCACAATACAACAAGGTGCAATCAACACCATTTACATTAAATGAATTAACTTCTGCTTTTACTAAACTTTTGGAGGATAAATAACCATGTTAGAAGTATCAAATATGACCATTGAAAGGTCGAAGGTTGAACTTACCAAAGAAGATTTTGTCAGCGACCAAATGGTGAAATGGTGTCCCGGTTGTGGAGCACACGCCATTTTATCGTCGGTAGCCAATGTATTTCCTAAAATTGGCTATCGCAAAGAAAATTTCATGTTGGTTTCGGGTATTGGTTGTTCATCCCGTTTTCCGTATTATGTAAATACCTATGGAATCCATGGCATCCACGGCAGGGCAGCAGCCATTGCTACGGGCGTTAAAGTGGCCAATCCACATTTGAGCGTTTGGGTAACCACCGGCGATGGTGATTCCATGGCTATCGGCGGAAATCATTTTATTCATATTATCCGTCGCAATCTGGATGTGAATATTCTGTTATTCAACAATCAAATTTATGGTTTGACCAAAGGCCAATATTCACCAACTACCCCCATGGGTACCATTACCAAAACATCGCCCCAGGGAACAATTGAACATCCTTTTAATCCGGGCGAATTAGTACTTGGTGCCCAGGGAACATTCTTCGCACGTGTGGTTGATATCAATCCCAGACTAATGACGGAAGTAATGTTTGAAGCCGCTAAACACGACGGAACATCCATAGTGGAAGTACTTCAAAACTGTGTGATTTTTGCCGATAAAGCCCACGAACAAATAACAAACAAAGAATTCCGCGATGACCATATGCTTATTCTGAAGAATGGCGAGCCTATGATTTTTGGTAAAAACAAAGACAAAGGCATCATGCTTAAGGATACCCGGCTCGAAGTCGTTCAATTGGGCGTAAACGGTATTACCGAAGACGATTTGCTTGTACACGATATGTATCAGCAAGATCCTGGCATTCATTTGATGCTTGCCAAGATGTCGCTACCTCTTTATCCGGTGGCTTTAGGAGTTATCCGTTCGGCCATGTATCCTACCTACGACGACATGGTTGAAGAACAAATTCTTGAGGCAAAAGCAACCTCTAAAATAAAATGCGTCGACGATCTGCTCAACAGTGGAGACACCTGGGAAATAAAATAACCACTGTTTAATTTATCAATACTTTGCTGAAAGCCCTTCCCGAAAACAGGAAGGGCTTTCTTTTTTTCCAACAAATGGTGCAGTTTTTATATTTTTGCACCTATGCTTAACGATTTTCTGAGATTCATCGAAAATGAACACTTATTCCTTCCGCACCAGCGGATTGTGCTTGCCGTGAGCGGAGGCATGGATTCGGTAGTATTGTGCAATCTTTTTCATCGGGCACAATTTGAATTTGCCATAGCTCATTGTAATTTTCACCTGAGAGATAAAGAGTCCGATGGAGATGAAAAATTTGTTTCTGAATTAGCCAATACCTACAACGTGCCCTTTTATTGCACAACATTTGAGACTAAACAATTTGCTGCTTCTCATGGAATTTCCATTCAGATGGCCGCCCGGCAATTGCGATACGACTGGTTTGAAGAATTACGCCGTAAGGAAAATTACGATTATATTGCCGTAGCCCATCATCTTGATGACCAAATTGAAACATTTTTTATAAATCTCTTTCGCGGAACAGGCATTGCCGGTCTGCACGGAATACTGCCAAAGCAAAACCATCTCATACGCCCATTGATGTTTTGCTATCGCAACGATATCCAGAAATATATCACCGATCAGCGCTTATCATATCGAGAAGACAGTTCTAACCTGAATGACAAATACCTGAGAAATAAAATCAGACATCACTTAATTCCCCTGCTCGACACCATAAATCCGGACAGCCGTAACTTTATCAATCAGGACATTGCCCGGTTACGGGAAGCTGAAATAATTTACCGGCAAAATATCGAAAGCAAAAAACAGAAAATTGTAACTCAGGAAAATGGAAAAACAATCATTTCTATCGCCGGACTTAAAAACTTAAATCCCATACAGACCTATTTATTTGAATTTCTTAAACCTTACGGATTTAATTTTCAAGATACGAATCATATCATTGCAGCATTGGACGGTTTAAGCGGAAAACATTTTTTTTCGGCAACCCACCGGCTGATAAAAGATCGTGATCAATTAATTATTGAACCTGTCGAGAACAGAAATTTAATAGCAAAACTGAAAATTACAGAATTTGAAATGACTCCTGATTACAAAGTTCCCCAAGATAAGACTATTGCCAACTTCGATGTTCATAAGCTATCCTTTCCGCTAACCTTGCGACGCTGGCAAAAAGGCGATTGGTTTATTCCTTTCGGGATGAAAACCCGTAAAAAAATCAGTGATTATTTTATTGACCAAAAACTTTCCATTTCGGACAAGGAAAATACCTGGCTTTTAGTTTCGGACAACAAAATTGTATGGGTTATCGGGCATCGTACAGATAATCGTTTCCGTATTGATCCGCATACAAAACAAATTTATCAGGTAGAAATTTTTTAAAAAATTCAGGCTGGTATTGACATAGCTATATTTTTACATTACTTTTGCCGCCGAGAAAAACAAACCCAAATTATTTTACGATATGAATTCCAAGAGATTAAAGTATTTTTTAATTTTCAGTACATTACTATTTATCAACATTACCGCTTTTTCGCAGGTACTGGAACCTGTAAAATGGAGCTATAGCCAAAAAATGATTGGAACCGACCAGGTTGAATTGATTTTTACGGCTAAAATCGAAAGGAACTGGCATTTGTATTCACAGCACATTTCCATGAGTCCTCCGGCAACTACTTTCACTTTTACAGATAGTAAAGATTATAAACGTATGGGCAAGGTTTCTGAAACCAAATCTATATCTGAATACGATCCTAATTTTAAAATGGTTTTAAAATATTTTAAGGACAGGGCTGTTTTTAAGCAAAAAATCAAAATACTGAGCCAAAAGCCATTCCTTGTCAAAGGGACGTTTGAATTTATGAGTTGCGACGACAAGCAATGCCTGCCTCCCAATGATGTGGATTTTGAATTTAAAATCAATCCCGGTGCTACCACCGCTGAAACAAACGTTGCACCCGCCGATACAGTTGCCGCCACTACTGCCGCCGCCAAGGATACCGGCAAGGTAGCAAAAGATACGGTGAAACCGGCTCCTGTTGCGGCATCCGCCGATAGCAGCGTGATGTCGACGGCTAACAAATCATTATGGTTAGTTTTCTTTTTATCCTTTCTGGCCGGCTTGTTAGCAATACTCACCCCCTGTGTCTTTCCAATGATCCCCATGACAGTTACCTTTTTTATGCACGATAGCAGCAACAAGGCAAAAGCAAGATTACAGGCATTAGTTTACGGGTTTTCCATTATAGCTATTTATACTATCATCGGAACAGTAGTAGCCGTTACCCTCGGCGCAAACTTTGCCAACTTCCTCAGCACACACTGGCTACCCAATATTTTGTTTTTTATCATTTTCATGGTATTTGCCGCTTCCTTTTTCGGTATGTTTGAAATTACCATGCCCAGTTGGATGGTAAACAAAGCCGACAGCAAAGCCGATAAAGGCGGCATCGTCGGAGCATTTTTCATGGCTTTTACCCTTGTTCTTGTTTCATTTTCGTGTACCGGACCTATCGTCGGAGCTATATTGGTTGCTTCTGCCGGAGGACAGATATTACAACCCATCATCGGGATGTTCGGATTTTCCTTAGCCTTTGCCTTACCTTTCACTCTTTTTGCTTTCTTCCCTTCATGGCTAAGCAATTTGCCTAAATCGGGAGGTTGGCTCAACTCCGTTAAAGTTGTCCTTGCATTTATTGAATTGGCATTAGGATTAAAATTTCTGAGTATAGCCGATCAGACATACCACTGGCATATCCTCGATCGTGAAGTTTATCTTTCGCTCTGGATTGTTATTTTTACCCTTTGCGGATTCTACCTGCTGGGAAAACTAAAATTTGCTCACGACAGCGATAGCAAACACATCGGCGTTCCCCGGCTTATCCTTGCCATTATCACTTTTGCCTTTGTTGTTTATATGATACCCGGCATGTTTGGCGCTCCGTTAAAAGTCCTTTCGGGATATATCCCGCCACAACAATCACTCGATTTTGATCTGAATACGATTATCCGCGATAACGTAAAAATGTCATCCAACGGTCAAACTGCAAATACTTCTCTTTGCGACACGCCAAAATATAAAGAGTTTTTGCATCTTCCACACGGACTGGAAGGCTATTTCGACTACGATCAGGCGCTGGCCTGTTCCCAAAAGGAAAACAAACCCATTTTTGTTGATTTCACAGGCCACGGTTGCGTTAACTGCCGCGAAATGGAAGCCAACGTATGGTCCGATCCAAGAGTGCTACAGCGGCTCAGAAACAACTTTGTCATCGTTGCCCTTTATGTAGACGACAAGACCGAACTCCCCGAAAAGGAATGGGTAAAATCGAGCTACGACGGCAAGATGAAAACATCCATCGGAAAAAAGTTTGCCGATTTCCAGATTACCCATTTCAATGTAAATGCCCAGCCGTACTATGTACTGCTCGACTCCAAAGGCGAAAAATTAGTCGCTCCAAGGGCTTATAACCTCAATATTGACGAATTTATCAAATTCCTCGACGACGGAGTGGCTGCTTACAAGAAAAAACAGGAAATGAAGTAAATCCTGCCCAGTTTTCAACTGTTAATGGTAATTTTTTATTATCTTTGCATTGGTATAATCCTGCAGATATGACTACCTTACAATTAGAAAACAACATACTAAAATTTACAAAAGGGCTTCCGTCGGAGGCGCTTTTGGAAATTTTAGATTTCATTCAGTTTATCCGCGAACGAAAATTACCTAATAGTTACAATGATAATTTAAAACAAGAGCTTACAAAATTAGATGAAGCCGAAGCGAGTCATGTAGAAGAAGAATTTTTAAATTATAAAACGCTTTACCCTCTTGAAGACTAAGTATGTAACCGATACAATGGCAATTGTTATTCGTCTTGAAAAACGTAAATTATCTGCCAAAGTAAAACAATTGTTTGAAAAAGCAGAGCATGGCGAAATGGAAATATACATACCGGCTATCGTATTTGCCGAATTAGGATATTTATCAGAAAAAGGCAAAATTGATATTAATCTTGATAATGTAAAGAATTACTGTAATAAGTATCCTTCTATAAAAGAAAAAGAAACTACTCTTAATACCATTATAAATACTTTTCAAATCTCGGATATTCCGGAACTACATGACAGAATTATTGCCGGAACTGCTCTTGAACTAAACCATCCTATAATAACCAACGATCCTGTTATAACAAATTCCAGGTTTGTTACAACGATCTGGGGGTAAACATCCTTTTTCCCGGAAACATAATTTTTTATTTGTTTAATTGTGTCATCGGTGTATCCGGATTAATACTGTCAGGTCCTTCGGACGCTGACGGGTTAGTTAAAAAAAACTTCCGAAATTAGCTATACCCGTACATTTTTACATAAAACAATTGCTTTTTATCAAAAAAAAGAAAATTTTTTATGTTTTTATTTTTGCTTTTTATATTTAATTATATTTGGAGCATTAATTTAATTGTTCTTTTTAACGATCGCTATTCTACGAGAGCTTATGATTGTTAAAGGGAATTCATTAATGACTATTGTATCTTTGACTGCCTACGATGACTGATTTATTATTTATGCCTGATATAATGCATTAACAAATGAAGTGTGGTTTGAAGAACCGGTTATTATTTTTTCTCACCCTGATATTAGCGGAGATTTCCTATGGGCAGGACTATGCCACCCGCTTGTATACCCCCAAAAAAGATGGTTTGGTGCAGATGCAGGTAATGCGGATACGCCAGGCTCCGGATGGCAAAATATGGGCATGCACCTATGGCGGAGTCAGTTGTTTTGATGGATTTACGTTCAAAAATTACACCGAACGCGACGGACTTTCCAGTTATGCCGTAAATGATATAGCCTTTTCGGGCGACACCGTATTTGTGGCTACCCAAGTTGGACTGGATGTCATTGTTGATGAGAAAATCATTCATCTGCATAGCATGGAAAAAAAGTTTTATTCTGCTTCTTTTTATTTTTACGGCAAACACAAGTTCATGGCGACAAGTGCTATTAATGAAGACTCTTTATTACGGATTTTTGACGTAAATAAAAGAAGATTTGTTGATATTATACCTTCTCGCTTTTATAAAAAAATAAGGCATCATACATTTTTAAAAAATACTTTGCTTATTTCTGAAGGTGTCAATTTGTATGAGATAGATTTAATTTCCCAAAAAACTCGCCTTGTTTGTACTTCAGGACTTAAAGTATGGAATGTAAATATAGACGCAGAAGATGTTTTTTTATGGACAAAAACTGATAATAAACGATTACTTATCAAGAGACTTTCGCCGAAGAGAAATTATGCAATAATTGAATCATTTACGTTAGATATCGCAAAATTTCCCGCTACTAGTGACCCTTCAGCTTCAATATTATGTTTAGAAAAACATGATTTTATTTTTTCTAATGACGAAGGGGGAATTTTTATTCTAATAAACGGGAGATTGCAACAAATACCAGGAAATTACAACAGCATACATAATATGCTTTTGGACAAAGAAGGCAATGCCTGGGTAGCTACCGAAAAAGGATTGCTGAAGATATTCCTGAAAAAATACCTGTATTTCTTTCCCGAACAGGGTTATCCCGAAAATGTATGGACTGCCATGGGAATATTCAACAACGAACAACTGCTTGCCAGTTATAACCATGGACTATTCAGAATCAAAAATGGCAAGATAATAAACCATTGGCAACCGAAATTTATAAACAACTATTATAACGGAGGATGCCATGGATTTTATAATGACTTTTTGATAGCAGCAGCTCCAGGTGTAGGTGTTTTTTTACCTGTAAAAAATTCATTATCCATCATAAAAGATAAGATGCCTTCTGCCTCTCTTACCATTTACCGCGACGAGTCGGGCAAAAGGATAATGGTCGGAAATATGACCAAACTGCTTGCCATCGATAAAAACTACAGGGTGGATAGTCTGTTTGATATAACTACTACCGGCAAACGAAATACCATCCTTGCTATCCTGCGAAAAGACAACCAAAACTTTTACTTAGGATTATCGCGTGGATTGCTTCAATGGAATGAAAGTACCCATAAGGCAAGTTTTATTACTTATGATAAAATACGTTTCAATGATTTGCTGATGGATCAATATCACCACATATGGGCAGCTACCAGCCGTGGCTTGCTTTTGTTCAAAGACGGGAAATACATTACCGTTTCGCCGGATATGATTACCGAAGACCTGATGACTGCCGAAATTGCCGGCAATAATCTTCTGTTTGCCGCCGGAACGCGACACCTGTTTGTGCTCGACCTCAACCGCTACTATGCCGGCGCTAAACCCTTTCTTACAATATATGGCGAAAACGCTGGCTACTTTGGCGGCGAACCCGGACAAAACTGCTTTTACAAGGACGACGACGGCAACCTCTGGCTCCCGACTTCCGATAATGTGGTAAAGATATTTCCGAAAGATTTTGAAACGCCATTTTATACGCTCGTTGCCAGAATTAACACACTTTCCATAACCGACCGTGATAATACACATTATCAAAAATTAGATTTAGAAAATAAACTCATTGAAATTCCATTCGCATCCAACAACCTGCGTATCTGTTTCCCGGTTACCGAGCTCAATTTTCCGGAGGCCGTACGCTACAGCTATTTTCTGAAAGGATACCAGGATGAGTGGATAAGCGGTTACAAAAATTCCTCCGTAATTTTTTCCAATCTGCCTGCCGGGGAATATACTTTTTATGTAAAAGCTTCGCTTACCAATGATTTTACCAACGCCCCCGTTTCGCAAATCAGCTTTACCATACTGCCGCCTTTCTGGCAAACTGCCTGGTTTTACGTTATCGAATCTTTTGTTGTCCTAATGCTTATCCTGCTTTTTTGCGGTTAACGATGCGACATATCACCCGCAGACAAAAGAACAAATCGGAACTCCTACGGCTTAAATCGGCTACCCTGTCGAAGCAATTGGACAACCATTTTATTTCCAACTGTACGGCTAAGATTGTAGTGTTGAATGAATCGGGAAAAATAGATGAAGCAAGCAATTATGCCCGGACATTCTCCCGTTTCATGCAGCAAAACCTCTTCTTCGTGCGAAAAGAAGAAATTACCCTTGCCGAAGAATTAGAACTTATCGGAGATTATGTTTTCCTCGAAAAAAAATATGGCAGCGACTTTAACTTTGAAATCTTTACCAACAGCAACATCATACCAACAGAAATACTTATTCCTCCACTCCTGCTGCAACCATTGGTGGAAAATGCCATCCGGCATGGGATAAAACAACGGATGGATGCTACCGGAGGATTGTTGAAAATAGAGATTTCCAGATCCGGCAAATCACTACTGATAAGCATTATGGATAACGGTCCGGGATTTGTGCATCAAGAGCAGTCCACTCCCCAAAAAGGAAACGGAATGAGCATGCAACTCATTGCCGAACGCCTGCAACTGATGGAGGGACAAAACAGCATAAAAATATCGCATTCCGACACTGATGGAACCTGCATTATCTTAGAAATACCCATTAAAAATATTCGTCATGATAAAAGCCGTAATCATAGAGGATGAAACTATCCATCTGGAACATCTTAAACAGCAACTAAAAGCAACATGCCCCGAAATAACAGTTGTTGCTGAATTTAGCTCAGCTCAAAAAGCCATTGATAACATAGCTACCTATTCCTTCGACCTGTTGTTTCTCGATGTGGAGTTGGGTAATACTACCGCATTTGAATTGCTACAAAAAATTTCGTGTCCCCATAATTACCACATCATTTTTATTTCGGCATACAGCCAATACGCCGTTCGGGCATTTAAAGTAAACGCCACCGATTACCTGCTAAAACCCATCGATGGAAATGAATTGCGCTTAGCCGTGAACAAAGCCATGAAACAGATTTTTACCAACGAAACAAGAAATAACTTACTTTCTGATTATTATTTTAACAAAGACCAAAATTTAGTAATTACAGAAAAACAATCGTTTGTTTTTTTACCTGTAAATGATGTTATTTATTGTGAAAGCGATGGGAACTACACCCATGTCTTTTACAGCGAATGCAATAAATTACAACGTTCTGGAGATTCCTCGGAACAATTACCCCAATTAACCGTTTCCAAATCCATCTCTTACCTTGAAAACGAATTAGCTTCCAAAGGTTTTTTTCGCATACACCAAAAATTTCTTGTCAATTTAAAAAAAATACGCAAAATAGACCGTCACAAAAGCATTGTATCCCTTGATGGCAATGTTAACCTCCCGGTATCGCGTAATCACTGGAACGACTTGAAAAAACAATTGACGAATTAAATTTCCACAATATTGGCGAAAACCTTACAGTAACAATTACGAATTAAAAATTACTAATTACGACTGAAACACCTGTCAGGTTTTGAAAACCTTACAGCGTACAAAGTCCCGAATACTCGGGAAAAGAGTTAAATAAGGAAAGGTTTAAAAATATATATTATATTATCATCGCCTGTTCCTTCCTTTTATCCATTTTGGGTTATTTCCCTACAAAAAAACAGGCAAAAAATACATTTTTTAAAAACAAAACATTACCACTTATCAGCTCTTACCTACCACTTATCAGCACTTAGCTACCACTTATACATTAACTCTCCCTTTTATAAAAATTAATGTTTTATTACTTTAAATTTGAAGCATTATTTTATAATGCTCTTTGATTTCGATAAATTTATACAAAACCCTGCCTCGGTCAAGTGCCGACCGGTATAGGTAAGTGCCTTCACCGGCTTTTATTAAAACCCGTCAGGTTTTAACAACCCGAAAGGTTTATTTCTAACATCAACGTGACTACTACTATTTTATAACAAACAATATAAAAACAAAAAATTATGGTACCAGAAGAAAATTTCACACCTCCGGCTGATTCTGATCCACAGCCCGATGTTACCGGTAAAAGCACCACCGGCAACATACCCAAAGCCGATCGCGATTTTGCCGATTTGGCTGTCAATGTAGCATTAACCTGGGAAAAACAATCATCATTTACTCTTATCTGGCTTTTATCTTCCGATTTCAAAACACAGGCTCAGAATTTTTCCGATCTGGTCTATCAGCGCAAAACAACCGGTTCGGGTCGCAAATCGCTGACCCAGGATTTTGAAACCATAGACAAAGAAATAGATGATCACATAGGTTTTATAAAAAACGATTTGATGGAAAAATATGGTAAAGCAGAAGCCCCTGCCTACTACCCACAATTTGGAATAGTGCATAAAGGCTCCGTTTACATTATTCCCAAGGATCATAACCAGCGCAACGAAGCACTTCAAATGCTCAAAGCAGCCTTGGTAACCCATGGAATAGAAAACAATAAGTATGGTTCCACTTTCTGGAATCCCGTTTGCGAACGCTTTGCCACCCTGATGCTAAAGGCAAGTGAAACGGACAGCAACGTTTCGCTGATGGTAGGAAATAAAAAACAAATGAAAGCAGCGCTGAAAAAAGCACTTAATTCCCTTATCCTTATTATCAAAGCTAACTATCCCGAAACCTATAAAAATATATTAAGGGAATGGGGATTCCAGAAAGAAAAATATTAAAAGAGCTATAATTTCATAGTGATTCTAATGCTCTTAGTGGTTAAAAAAAAATAAAGAACCCTTTGTGCCTCCTTTGTGTATTCTAAGACTAAACCAAATTTTTTTTAAAATTTTGTGCATATAATGTTACATAAGGAGATTGTCGTTTAATTACTGAAAAAGCCCTGTAAACAAGTTTACAAGCAATGGCATTCATTACAGACTGATGATGTTTCCCTTCTTCTTTTTTTCTTTTATAATAATTCTTTATTTCCTTGTCATGAAGCGCAGCCGCATTAGCTCCATTAAACAAAAGGGACTTAATTGTTTTATTTCTCAATGAACTTGTTTTTGTTTTGCCCCGGATACTTGATCCTGATGAGTGTTCAAAAGGCGCTATTCCGGCATAGCAATTGAATTTACGTGCATCAGTAAAAGATTCAAAATTTTGAGTTAAACCAGTAAATAAATTGAAATAATTGGACCTATTCCCTTGATGGTTTTCAATAATTAAAATTATTTTCAAGGGTTTTATCTCTTTTTATTTCTGACATTAATAACTCATCAATGGATTCAATTTTTACCTTAACCTCAATTATTTGTTTTTTTAATTTCATCAACTACATAATCAAAATGAGTTAACTGGCAAACTGCTTGATGACTTTTTAAACTATTTTGCAACTGTGTGGATATCCTTACCATTTGATTACGATAAGTAAGTAATTGTTTTATTTTCTGAAAACAATCAGAACTCATCTTCGATGGTTGTAGCTTATCCCGAAACGTATAAGCAAACATCGCTATCCTTTCGGCATCTACCTGGTCATTTTTTCCTCGAGTCATTCCAAGTGAAAGCTTTATCTGCAGTGCCGGAATTATGCTATACACACAGCAAATTTGTTCTAATTCATAACATAAGGAAAATCCATAATGACCGGTATGTTCGAAACAAAACCAGCAATCTTCCAAGTTTATCTTTTCTTTTTTTAATGTAGAAAACAAAGATTGTATACCATCTGCTTCGTTTTTAATCACAAATTTGTTGGCTATTTTCTTTTTTTCTGCATCATAAACAGCTACATCTAACTTGCTTTTTGAAATGTCAATGCCTACATAAAATTTTTTCATAACTTTGCATTTAAGGTTAAAACAAAAAACGTTACCGGATTGGTTGAGAAGCTGAAACCTTTAATAAGCCTTATAACTTAAGATTCTAACTGGCAAATCTCAACTCAAAAAGGGCAGAGGACTAATACACAAAATAGAGATTCTTCTATGACTCTGTTTAGTTCACCTCTGCTCTTTCCGGTTAACTATTTTATAAAAGTAATACCTCTTTTTTAATTCGCAAAACTAAAGGCTCTTAGTGGTTAAAGAAAAAAAATAAACATTATCAATTTAAAACACCTCTCATGAAATATCCATAAGAATAATGCTCATACAAACCGAAAATGATATTTTATGGATATTCCATTTGACCAATAAATTATAAAATTAATAACAAATGAAAAAACTTTACTTCTTATTCGTCATGCTGCTTCTCGGGCTTAACTCAGCCTATTCGCAGCAGCAGCAACTCTTCGCCAACCAGCCGCCCGATTCGGTGGTGAGGCAGAATCCACGTACGTCAGCCATGGAATTTGTCCCGGGCGAAGTACTCATAAAATTCCGTGACGAAGTGGTGGTGAACCTTTCCTACAAAGGCTCCCAGGCACAAACCGGAATTAATACTATTGATAATATCTTTGCCAACTTTAATATTACCACCGCCGAAAAGCTCTTCCCAGGCGAACAGCGGCTGAAATCGAAGGTGATCTTAAAGGCTTTTAACGGAAAAGAGTTTGAAAAGCCCAGCCTGCACAACATCTATAAGCTGAAGTTCGCGCGGCAGGAAGATCTTTTTGCCCTGATGGATACCCTGAAAAAGGATACCGCCCATGTGGTGTATGCCGAACCCAATTACCTCCTTTCCATCACCGACGACAAGCCCCTGTCCCCTATCCTTTCCGAAAAGGAAATGCAGGATTATCTTAAAACTACAGGAAATCAACAATCGTCAATCGTCAATCACCAATCAACTACCAACGATCAACAATCAACTTTTTCAAACGATGGTGGAAATTTAAAATCTTCGACTCCCAATGATCCGTTGTACTCCCAGCAATGGTATATCCCTGCCGTACATGCCGATGCTGTTTGGGATAGTGTAAATGGTAAGGATAGTACACAGGTGATTGCCATCCTCGATACCGGTGTGGACTGGCTGCATCCCGACCTGATGAATAAGATATGGATTAACCCCGGCGAAATACCCGGCAATGGCATAGATGACGACGGTAATGGTTTTGTGGACGATGTGCGCGGCTGGGACTGGATTAACAACGACAACAACCCCATGGACGACAACAGCCACGGAACCCATGTGGCAGGAATAGCCGCCGCCGAAGCCAACAATGGCATTGGCATCAGTGGCGTAAGCCATGGAGCAAAGATTATGCCGCTGAAAGTTTTCCAAAGCTCCGGACGGGGCGATGCCGCCACCATTACCCAGGGAATTATTTATGCTACCCAGAAAGGAGCTACGGTGATTAATATGAGTTTTGGAAGCTATGCACTTTCTCTAACGATGGAACAAGCGCTGGCAAATGCCTATGCAACCTGTGTATTAGTAGCTGCGGCAGGAAATGACGATCTTGATATCGGTGATTGCTTGGGTGATCCATTTTACCCTGCTGCATTATCGTATGTTTTAGGAGTTATGGCTCCAGATGGAGGCTTCAGCAATTCTGACTGTACAGGTCCAACCTTCAGCCTATCTCCAACCCTTAACAACTACGAAATGAAAGCTCCCGGCACAAATATTCTCAGCACCATTCCGAATGGGAATTATCGTGTTTACCAGGGAACTTCCATGGCGGCGCCGATTTTATCAGGTTCTTTGGCCCTTTACCGTTCGCTGATACCTGATGAAAGCATGGAACTGATGTGGGTAAAGCTCATCCAGAGCACATCTAATTTTTTAAATATTGAAGAAGCCTTAAATAAAATACCCGCCACCGAAGTACGGCTGATATCCCAAACTATGATTGACACACTTGCCGGAGATGATAACGATGGCAGGGTAGATGCCGGTGAAACTATACAATTCTGGTTTACTGCCCGTAATACCGGTGGGCAATGTGACAGTACCTGGTTCAAACTTCGTTTTCATGAATTCGAAGACACTACTATGGCACAAATCATAAAACCATCCTCTTTTATTGGCAGTATGAGCCCTTATGCTACCCGCACCAGCCAGTTCGATCCCATGAAGCTCCATATTTCTCCCAATGTAGCCCACGACCGGGATATTGTTTTTGATTTGCTATTTTGGTTTAAAGGATGTGCAGATACAACAATTCAACAAGTTGTATTAAATGTTGAAAATGGTGAACAACTTTCGGGAGTAATGGATACAACATTAGTATTAACTCCAAATAAATTATGGCTTGTCAACAATAGCTTTAGAGTTAGTAATAATGGCATTCTTATAATTAAACCCGGGACAAAATTATTTTGTATCCGCCCTTTTCTATAGTAGTTAAGGGCAATGTCTCTGCAATTGGAACGCCAGATAGTTTAATTTATATCACTAGTAAACGAGAGTCTACTTTTGGATTTCTTTGGTTAAATGGACATAAGGATACAATTAGTATATTTAAATATTGTTCCTTCAACAATTTTGGATTTCCTTTAAGGAACTCTAATGTTAGTTGTACCGATTTGGATTTTGACGTATCTAATTGTATTTTCAATAGTTCATCTGGTAGTCTTTCAGTCTCTGGTGCAAAAAATTTTAATAATAATGTTTTGACAGCATTATATGGAGCTAGTATCGAATACTTTGAAACATTAAATAATAATAATTTTATTTCAAAATGCACTAATGGTAGGTTCATAGCAATTGGAAATTTTAACACTGGTAATATAATTAAATTTAATAATATTATTAATAGTGGTACAAGGTTATCAATTAATGAAGTTCTACCTGAAAGCAAACAAAACAACACATTCATTAATCCCATGTTTGTAAGGGATAATTATACGGTAAGCGCTATTGAATCTCAATTTGATATTCTCTACTTTAATAATCAGTATTTTGGTACAACTGTTATTAAAAAAATAGATGATAGGGTTTGTGATTTTTTTGACAATTTCACTTTGCCTCTTATTAATTATCAGCCTTTTTTAAATTCACCTCCTGACTCCTGCCATGCCGTAACCTGGAAAATCCTTGTCAATGGGAAAGACGCCCAGGATGAATACGTGGAGCCGGTAGGTGTAGGTACCCAGCGTTTTGATGTGTATTTTAACCGTGAGATGGATACTACCTATACTCCACAACTTACCTTCGGGGTTCGTTATCCCTATACCCAGCAACCGGTTGCCGATTCCGGGCGTTGGGATGCTACCCATCGCATCTGGACGGCTTACAAAACCATTAAACTCTATACCGGCGATGGCATCAACCGCCTTAGGGTTGCCGGGGCAAGAGATTTAGAAGGTTGGGAAACACCTGTAGAAGATATGCGTTTTGAATTCCTGATCAATGCCGCCGGTTCCTCTTCCATGGACTTTACGGCTACCGCGGGCCTAGGCAAGGTAAAGCTCGAATGGAACAATGCGGATATCGAGGATTTGCTTGGCTTCAACATGTACCGCTTCCAGAACATTACGGATACTACCTTTACCACTCCGGCACTAATCAATACGGAACTCATTACCGATACCCTTTTTACGGACTTCAACGTTATGCCAGGCACACATTACTATTATTACTACAAGGTCGTCCGCACCGACTTTGCCGAGTCGGATTCCTCGCATATTGTCAATGCCATACCGGTAACAGCTTCGGCGGGTGATGCCAACGGCGATCTTACCGTAAACGTACTCGATATTACCACCATCATTTCCTACCTGCTCAATCAGAATCCTCAGCCATTCATCTTTGATGCGGCAGATGTAAACAGCGATAATTCGGTAAATGTACTTGATGTGATTGGAGTAGTGAACCTGATTACCGGAAATAAAAAGAGCATCAGCAATGTCGTTGGCACCAATGCAGTTCCTGCATACATCTATCTGCAACCGGATCGTATCAAGTTCAGGAGCGATGCACAGGTTGCCGGGCTCCAGTTTACGCTGAAAGGAAGCAACCTGAAAGAGGTGAAACTGTCGTCGCTGGTAGAAGACTTTGAATTTGCTTACACGGCAAGCGATACCACCATCACCGGAATCCTGTTCAGCTTCTCGGGCAAAACCATACCAGCGGGTTTGCAGGATATCCTGCACATCGAAGCGGGTAATGCCATCCTCAACTGGGGAGATGTTACCGGAGGAGACAAAAAGGGACAATATGTAACCGTCATCAAAGCGGGTGAAGTACTTCCCATTCCATCGGATTACAGCCTGAAAGCCTATCCCAACCCAACTTCCAGCGATATAACCCTCAGCTTCGACTTGCCGGAAAACGCAAAGGTAAACATCAGTATTTATAATCTATACGGACAATTGGTTACCCGCCTTCAGGATGCCACGCTCAGCTATGGCAACCATCAACTGCACTGGCAGGCGCCCAAAGCCGGAGTCTATATCTGCCGTATGCAAGCCACAGCAACGGAAGCTAAAAAGGCAAGATATTATAGGGATATTAAGTTGATTGTGATAAAATAATTCAACGGTTTTCAACGATAAACAAACTCGCCCAACCATAAACAAACCCTCCCCGACCCTCCCTTGAAAAGGGCGGGAGGTCAAAGAAATCAGGGCAGTCAAAAATTGAAAAGCAAAACAAATGAAAAACAAAATAAATGAACTAAACGCCCCATCTTCCACTGCCTCACCCCTCTCTTCCCAAGAGAGGGGCAGGGGTGAGTTTGCTAAAAAAAGGAGTGTGTTCATTGAAAAAAGAAGCAAGTTTGTATAAAAACCCGATAACATTAAATAAGTAAAATAAATGCGTTACTCAGAAGAGGTAAAAACCGTTACTCGCTGGCTCCGAAAAAACCAAACACCAGAAGAAGAAATTATTTGGAAATTGGTACGTAATCGGAAATTAGACGGGCTTAAATTTTATCGTCAGTTTCCTATCATTTACGAACGGAGTAAACGTGAATATTTCTTTGTTGCTGATTTCTTTTGTCATGAAAAGAAATTAGTACTTGAAATAGATGGTAAAATACACAATTATCAGAAAGGGTATGACGAAAACCGTACGCAAATTATTGAACATTATGGATTATCTGTACTTCGAATCAAAAATGAAGAATTGGAAAATCAGAATAACGTAATCGAGAAAATCAGGAATGTTTGCAAACAAGCTTTTTCCCGAACTGAAACAAACGCTCCCCCAGCCCCTCTCTTTTCAAGAGAGGGGAACTTAAGAAATCAGAATATGTCGAAAAAGGAAAAGACAAGCCAATGAAAAAACAAATAAAGAAAACCACAAAGAAAGCGAACGAAACGCCCCATCTTCCACTGCCTCACCCCTCTCTTCTCAAGAGAGGGGCAGGGGTTGAGTTTGCTAAAAAAAGGAGTTTGTTCATTGAAAGAAGGATAATGGATGGAGTCGTTAGAAGCAATAGTGAGTTTATCAGAAATCAATAAATAAATTATTAATAAAGAACGCCATGCTAAAAAACATAAGATATCAAATAGTTCTCTGTCTTGTTCTGCTATGGCCGGGCTTTGCCTCAGCCGACAACATCATGCAGATCAATTCAGCCCAGGTACAGGCAAATCAGCAGGTAACCATACAGATTGTCATCACTAATTCCGATCCCTTTGTGGCATTCCAGTTGGATGTGCCACTCCCTGCGCCTTTCGCGTATGTTGCCAATTCGGCTGCATTAAATCCTGCCCGCTGCAACGGGCAAATGATTAGCGCCACGCTGATGACCGGCAATATTCTGCGGATCATCGGTTTTTCGTTTAACAATGCTCCTTTTCTGGGCAACAGCGGAGTCATTGCCACCTTTGCGCTGAATGCCGGTACGATACCGGGCGATTATATCCTGACACCTACCAATGCCATCATTGGAAATGCTTTCATCGGTCAACATTTTAACCGGTGTCGTCAGCGGAACGCTCACCCTGCTGGCGCCCCAATATCAATCTGAATCCAACCAGCCTTGATTTCGGACAGATTCCCCTGGGAAATACATCCGATCAATACGTAACCATTTCCAATACGGGTAATCAGAATTTACAGATTAGCAACATCACATTCAACAGTCCGTTATTTTACCGTTGTCGGGAATACCGCTTTTAGCATTCCGCCCCAACGGAAACTCCAACGGTTACGGTACGTTTCACCCTCCACCGTCAAAGGCACATATCAGAAAACAATGACCATCGTCGGCAACGATCCCGACCAGGCGTCGTCCACCGTAGCCCTCCCTGGCTGTGGCGTTTGCGGTTAACGAACTGCATTGCGGCAACATGTTTGCCTATTCAGGAAAACCAGGCCAATTTAAGTCTATCCATCAACAATATGGAAGCCTTTACCGGTTTTCAGTTCGACCTTCAATTGCCTTCTCCCCTCGCCTACCTGCCGGGTAGCATTCAGTGACAAGCCGTAAAACGAATCATTTGGTCTCAGCCAATGTATTATCGGGAAACGTACTGCGCATCGTCGCTTATTCTCCCAACAACCAGCCTTTTTCCGGTAACAATGGAGATGTAGTAACGATGAGTTTTTCGGTCAATGGCACTGGAGGCTGGTATCCGTTAAACCTGAATAATGTGATCATTGGAAATAGCAACGGGCAAAATATTGTTTCTGCTTCCTATAACGGGTATCTGGAAATTGCCGCAGCCAATATCTGGTGCGACAACAACCTGAATTTCGGCGACGTTTCCATCCTTGATACGGCAAGGCAAATCCTCAGAGTTTATAATTATGGAAATGATACATTAAAGGTAAACCAACTCCAGTTTACCAATACAACCTTTTTTTCTGATATTACATTACCCTTTCGGGTGAATCAGTGGGAATATGCCGATATTCCGGTAAAGTTTCATCCTCCCACGGAAGGACAAACCAACGGAACGATGAAGATTTTCAGCAACGACCCCGACGAAAATCCGAAAAACATCAGCCTGTCGGGCAATGGTTTTATTCCCAATTACCTTTCGGTGATGGATACCTCCTGTTTTAAAAGCGACACGGTTACCGTTCAGGTTTCTGCCGAAAATTACGAACCTTTTGTCGGGTTCCAGTTCGATATCAGTTTTCCGGCATCCATGAGCTATATCCCCAATTCCGTAACACTGACTAACCGTGCCCAGGGGCATATGGTGCAGGCTTCGCTGATTAATTCCACCACTTTGCGCGTGGTAGCTTTTTCCATGCAACAACTTCCCTTCCTGGGCAATTCGGGAGCTGTGGTCAATCTTGGCTTTGCTGTAAATGTAACCGGTACCGAAAATACGCTTCCGCTCACACTCTCCAATGCCATCATGGGCAATAGCCAGTCGCAGAATATCCTTTACGGGACAAATGATGGAGAAATTACCATTATCCGGTTGCCATCCGTTAGTGGTACAATTATCTACCCCAATGCAGATAATACGCCATTGAGCAATATCACTCTAAAGCTGAAAAATTCCAATGGCAATACTGTGGCAACTACCTCATCCGACAATTCCGGAAATTATATTTTCGACAATATCTATAACGGAAATTATTCCATTGAAGCAATAACAGATAAACCCTGGGAAGGCATAACGAGCACTGATGTTCTTTTATTTAAAAAACACATTGTTCACATTTCACAATTGAATGGCTTGTTTTTAGCCTGTGGCGATGTTAATTCTTCCGGAAATCTATCGGTAACCGACGTTTTGTTGATTAAAAAACGTATTGCATCCATCATCTCTTCTTTTCCATCCGGCAACTGGCTGTTTAATAATTCACCCTTTGCCGTTGAAAACAAAAATGTTATTCAAAATTTCAACGGAATCATCTATGGCGACGCCAACGGTTCCTATAACCTTACTAAAGATATTGTAGCCGTTAACCAACAAGGCACGATCAGTATTGAACCCGTTTATGATTCCAATAACGAAATAGCCGTTCCTGTTCATATTTCGAATATGCCAAATCTGGGTTCTTTCCAGTTTACCATCAGTTACGATGCAAACAAATTAACTTTTACCGGAGCCGATAACTGGTTTGCAGACATAAGCGACGTTACCATTGGTAATCCTGTAGCCGGAAAGTTAACCTTTATCTGGGCTGCCGATGATAAAAGCATAAATATTACCAATGCTACATTATGCAATCTTAGGTTCACTACTAAAATGTCAGGAAAATCAACTTTCTCCTTTGAAAACAATCCAACAAACAAAGAATTCAGCGATTATGGGGGGAACCTGTTTGAACCTGAATATATAAATGGAACTGCCGGTTCTACTATCGGAATAAGTGAACTAACCCAATCTGACATCAGTGTTTATCCCAATCCCAACAACGGAATATTTACCCTCGAAATACAACCGATACAATCGCTGACATTTGATATTAGGCTTTTTAATTCATTGGGTGTGGTTGTTTATCAGCAATTGAATATTGCAGCTAATGGTAAGTATTCCACAGAAATTGGTTCTGGCGATTTACCAGAAGGTATTTATACGTTAACGGTTACCGGCAAGGATACTAATTACATCAAAAAGATTGTGATCAGAAAATAAATTATTACGAATTACGGCTGAAGCACCTGTCAGGGTTCCAAACCCTGACAGGTGTAATTATTCAACGCTTCCAAGTCCTACCGATTTTGAAAAATTAAAAAAAATACTACCAATTATCACCACATACCTACCAATTATCAGCACTTAGCTACCACTTATACATTAACTTCCCCTTTTCTAAAAATCAATGTTTTATTACTTTAAATTTACGGCATTATTTTATAATGCTCTTTGATTTCGATAAATTTATACAAAACCCTGCCTCGGTCAAGTGCCGACCAGTATAGGTAAGTACCCTCACCTGCCCTGGGAAAGTGCCGACCAGTATAGGTAAGTACCTTCACCTACCTTGGAAAAGTGCCGACCAATATAGGTAAGTACCTTCACCTATCTTGGAAAAGTGCCGACCAGTATAGGTAAGTACCTTCACCTGCCTTGGGAAAGTGCTGACCGGTATAGGTAAGTGCCTTCACCTACTTTGGGAAAGTGCCGACCGATATAGGTAAGTACCTTCACCTGCCTTGGAAAAGTGCAGACCGGTATAGGTAAGTGCCTTCACCATTGAAGATGGTTGAAATATGGAATGTTTATAAGTTACGAATTATCAATTACGAATTACAAATTACGAATTACGAATTAAAAAACATTCCATGTTTAAACAACGAAATCAACGGCAGGCGGTATTTGCAAAAAGGATAATGCTATTGAATAGGAACGAAACATGGAATGTCTGTAAGTTATGAATGACAAATTAATCTAATGCTAAGAAAGCACAAGAAACATAGAAAAAATAATAAACTTTTTTCCGGATTGAAATAAACCCTCCCCGACCCTCCATTGAAAAGGGCGGGAGGTCAAAGGAATCAGGATAAGTCGAAAATTGAAAAGCAAAACAAATGAAAATAAAATTAAAAGACAAATCTCTCAATCTTCCACCACCTTACCCCTCTCTTTTCAAGAGAGGGGCAGAGGTGAGTTTGCTAAAAACAGGAATAAATAGTATTAAAACACAATACCCTTAGTGCCCAAGTACTCGGGATTAGTGGTTAAAAGATAATAACAAACAAACATTAAAAAAATGAGCGATTACACATCCTGCCCCAACTGCGGGCGAAAAGCTGAAAAAACTTTTTCATCCAACTATTTCAATGTACATACCTGCCGCAAATGCGGAAAGAAATACTGCAACGAATGCGGAGATGGAAATGGAACCCTTTGCCCCAAATGCGGAGCAAAAAGAATACTCCGATTACGACAAAGTATATTTAAAATGATTTATAAATTAATTGAAAAATTTTATTCTTATGGACATTAAAAAATTATCATTATCCATCATCATTATTGGATTAGTTGTATTTGCCTGGGGTGGGATACAGTATTTAAACAATCAACCAAAGAAGTTTGACACATCAGAATCCGGACAAAGCATATTTGGCGGCAGGGATGATCTGGGAAACTGGTTAAATGTACAGGGCGAAAATTATGGACGAAAGCAGAAAAGGGAAAGTGCCAATAGTATTATGATTATTGGTGGAATCATTGCCGTCGCAGGTTTGTAATAAATGTTTCATCAAAGAAAGAAAAAGCTGAGCCTTCTTCCAGCTATACGATTTCCTCCCAGGATGAATATTATTATTGTTCAGATTGTGGTGCTAAAATAAGAAAGGACAAACGTGTACGAATTGTAATTCATAATATATTAATTTTAACCCTGTAATTATGCAAAAATGTAAAAGTTGTGGAACAGACATTGAAGATAACTCAGATGTCTGTTGGCATTGTGAAAAGCCACTCCACGAAAAAGAAGAACAACCAATCACAACAGATATCTCAACTGAAAAAGATGAAAGCACGATAAAAAGTTATTCCAAAGAACCGTATAATAACAATATTCTTTCGGGATTTCTAACTTTCTTTTCAATAATTCTTTTGCTTTTTGCATTGGGATCAACTGTTTATTTGCTCAATAAACTGGGGGCCGATTTAATTAAACATGAGCCCAAAATGTTGATTATTCCAGGCATTTTACTATTTTATAATTTCCTGTTTTCTTCATGGTGCTTTGGTCTTGCAAGGTCTCTCAACCAAAATGAAAAAGAAGATGGCTGGCTAATAAACGCATTACAATTGTTTGGTGTTTTGGCAATTATTGTAGGTATTATCTGTATAGCTTCAGCTATAAGAGATGATAATCCATTACCTAATGCTGGAAACATTGGTGGAATACTTTTATTACTATATAACGTTGTTTTTGCGTTTATTAGTTTCGGAATAGCTGGTTTACTTGACCGTAAAAGACATGATGAACTGACAAGAAAAATATAATTTAATTTTGTTCAAATTACGGAAAGAAAGTTATTTCGATAGATGTCGGAAAGCATTTGTGATTTCTGCGGGAGTAAAGAAGTAAATTAGTTTAATTTTTAAAAATAAAATTACAAATCAATGAAAATAAAAATAATATTGTCAATAATCTTGACAGTTTTTATAATGGAAGCTTGTCATAGCACAAAAAATGAAATCCTCGTAACTGATATTTACAATAATGCAGTATCGGACGTTACGATTAAGGTATTCAATGAAAATGACAGCAAGCAAGAAAAAGAACTATCGTCAACAAAAACCAATGCTAACGGGAAATGTTGGATTTCAAGTTTCGAGCAGGGAATACAATTAGTTATTTTCAAGCAGGGGTATATGAAAAGATCTATTCTCGTTTCAAAAAATGAATTTCCTAAAAATATAATTTTACCCCCAGAAGAAGCAGGAATATATTCCAATAACAAATTAATGGAAAAACAAAAGTTTGAATTTCAAAAAGAAGGGATGCAGGGATTAATGATACCTGCTTATTATGACGGAAATTATTCCATAAAAGCTCCTGCTTCGCCAACAGAAATACAGCAACCTATATTTTTAGCCGCTGACAGTAAATCAACACTTGGTCAAAATATATTTTCCAAAAAAGAGTTTATTTATGTTTGCCCCATCTCAAAGGATGGATCCTTTGCAAAATACCATCAGGGAAGAAGTAAAACACAAAAAGCAACTTATTCGCAGGAAATAATTCTTGATGCAACTGATTTAAAAAACTCGGGTTTAGTACAAACAAGTATTCTTGTTTATAAAATTACAGGAATTGCAGCCGGTGAATATGTAATTTTTATTGCCGGAGGCAATATGCTGGATAACGAACTTCATCCCACTGAAGATAATGGTTGCTATTATATAAAAATAAAATAATTAGGAGGGTTTTTAAATGAACAAACAAAGAATCGCTATTATAATACCATCTTTCATTGGGATTATTGCAACTTTTATGCCTTTTGTAAGAATATGGTCTAATTCCATTTCGCTAATAGAAACAGGCGACGGAACTGGCTATATTATCATAATCGCTTTTGCCATTTCACTTATTGTTGCTCTTTTAGGAAACCCTCAAAATGCAATTCGTAAAGGCCATTTAGCTGGCATAATCATTCCGGGTGTCATTCCGGGAGTATTGCTTCTTCTTTTTGTTCTTAGTCGAATGGGGGATGATTTTTTTGGATTGTTTACAAGTTTTGGCATTGGCTTTTACCTGGTTATTACAGCTTCATTATCTATTTTAATTTTTGGATTAGCTTTAATAGATAACGATCCTTCTGATATTTCTGAAAATGTAGAAGAAGATATTTATTGTTCAGAATGTGGTAAAAAATACTCTTCAGAATTTGCAGGTAAATTTTGCGAAGAATGTGGAAATGAATTGTAATCATAAAAACATTGAATTATGAAAACCTGTACCAAATGCCATTTATCATACGATGACGATAAAAAATTCTGTAAAAAATGCGGGAGTCAATTAGTTTCAGAAAATTCTATTGATCCCAAGAATTTAGCCAGAAAAACAGTTCTTGAAGATCGCCTTAAAATGGATCCATTAAATCTTGAATTACTTCACGAATATGCACAGTTCCTTTTCAACAATCTCTTGTTTAAAGAAACGATTTCATTTTCATTAAAAATACAAGCAATTAACGAAGAAGATGAATTGGCAAAAGAACTGCTTTTAAATCATACGTTAAGCTTGATATGTTTCAAGAAGCAAATACGATTGGAGAACAACTGATCGAAAGAAGGACAACAGATATTTTCCTTTATGAAAAACTCGCAATAATTGCCAACAAACTGGAAAATAAAAATAAAGCAAGTGATTATTATGATAAAATAATTGGACTTCAACCAGCAAATACTTTTGCCTTATATAATAAAGCTCTGATTTTACTTGATAAAAACATGGTTGATGATGCCATCGCTATTTTTGAAACAATATATCCTGTTAAAAAAGACGACAGAATTACAGCTATATACTATGGAATCAGTAAAACAATAAATAAAGATTATGATACGGCTATCCGTGTTTTAAATCCTTTTTTATCAGACGAAAATTTAGCCTATAATGACAGGGATAATAACCGGGGATTTTTATATCTTTCTAATTGTTTAGTCCATACCAGTTTCATTCCTTCAGAAATAGAAGAATGGTTTAATAAAATCGACTTTACTATTTTAGGAAGTTACTATTATACGCAAGACGAATTTGTATTAATAGAATCTGTCAATAAAATATCGGAACTGATTTTAAACAATATTGATGATAATACGTCTTATCCCAAAAGTGTTATTGATAACTTAATCAATGTTTATTTACAGCCCATATTGGATTATGTAGATTTAAAAACAAATTCTGAATTAATAGCAAACATTTGGTTTAATATTGCCAAGAAGCAATATGAATTTAATTACCACACTGATTCTTATAATTCCTGTAAAAATGCTGTTGAAATTAAATTCTAATAATGATAATTATAAAAAATTGCTTTGCAAAATAGAATCTTTCTAAATGCCTTAAAACGGAAAAGGAAAAAAAACACAATAATTATTACAATAATCTGTGCGTTAATATTAGCACTTTTCCTCTTTTTACGGCATTATTATTTAATAAATAAACAATTTGAAGCATGGGATATTGCTGTAAAGGAAAACAACTTTCTTCTTTTCAAAACTATCTAAATAATTATCCAAATGGCAAATATGTTGATGAGGCTAAAAAATTTCAGGAAGAAGCTTTCTGGAAAAGAAGTAAGGAATAAATACGCTTCAGTCGTACCATGATTATATTGATATTTATCCTAACGGTAAATATATTAAACTGGCTAAATCCAAATTAAATATTTACAAACCACCTACTATAATTAATAATGCATGTCCTTTTGAAGGATGTACTATGGGTGAATGGATAGCTGAAAATGATCTTAATGTTTATTCATCTTATAATAAAGATACTAAAGCTATTTCGTCTATCAGTTATGGCGAACGTATTCAAGCCATACGTGGAATTTTTTCTATTTCTCAGTTTGGTGAAGTAAAAATTACAAAAACCAATGACTACTTTCCACTTAATGATACCATTTTTATATTAGCTTATAAAGGTGAAGGAAGCTATATGCTTTGGTATAAAGGCAAGATATTTGACGATCATTTTATTTTTTGGGAAGAAAAAAATAGCTCAGGTCAAAAGATATATGGAAGAAAAATTAAAAACTTAAAGTCAGATTGGTGGGTATATATTAAAAAGCTAAACAATATAGAAGGTTGGATTCTTATGAAAGATGGTATTAAATTTTCAGGAATGGATGCTTTTGACTAGCATGAATTTGCTTAAAAACTAATTTATTATTAAAATGACAATATATAAATTTTAGTAATCATTATTCCAGACAGGGTTTCAAACCCTGTCAGGAATATTTTAATAAAAATCAAACCCAAACCCGACCTTCCAGCGTACGAAGTACCTGGAAGAGTCAAAGAAAAATCTTCCATGGAAACCTGGAAAAGCCAACCATCTTCAAACAGAATTTTCCGCTATCTTTGCCAAAAATTCAGAACATGGCAGGATTCCTTTTTGATGAAATCATTTTTGGCCCGGTAAAGAGCCGGAGATTCGGCATATCGCTTGGAATAAACTTACTTCCGTTTACTCATAAGTTTTGCACCTTCAACTGTGTGTATTGCGAATGTGGCTGGACACGTATTGACCCGTCTCAGCCGATAAACTGGTATATCCGCGAAATCATTAAAAACTCATTGGAACAACATCTTATCGGTTTGAAAGAACAGGGTGTTATGCCCGACAACATCACCTTTGCCGGTAATGGCGAGCCAACCATGCACCCGGACTTTGCCGGCATCATCCAGGACTGCCTTTTCCTGCGCGACGAACATTTTCCCAAAGCGAAGCTAACGGTACTTACCAATTCTACCACGCTCGACAACCAGGACATTTTTAATGCACTTTTTATGGTAGATAATAATGTGATGAAATTGGATGCAGGACTGGAAAAAACCTTTCAGCAGATTAACCGTCCGATGATTAAAACCACGTTGGCTCATACCGTCGAAAACCTGAAACAATTCAATGGCGACCTGATTATCCAATCGCTGTTTGTACGCGGGAAAGTGGGTGAAACCATCATTGATAATACTACCAATGAAGAAATTGCAGCCTGGCTCCACCATATCGAACAGATTAATCCACGGCTCGTCATGATCTACCCTATTGATCGCCCTACCCCTTCGGGGCAGCTTGATAAAATTCCCGAATCCGAGCTTCAGGCAATAGCCAATAAAGTAAAAACCTTAGGCATTAATACTGAAGTTTATTATTAGCTTCTGTTTTAATTCTTTGACCTCAAAAAATGGAAAACTATGATGTAAAAATACTCCTTGCCTTCGGCGAATCCATCAGTGGAAAGGATGAATTTTACAAATGGTTGCTTGCCAATGGCTATCCCGAACTTGCTGCCTTGTCCTCCGCCATTCGTGGGAGCAATGAAGCCTCTGCCTGGCTGATGAAAAATGGATTTCCGCAACTGGCAGCTCTCGACAGCGCCATTGATGAAAATCCCAAGGCTTATGATTGGCTGATAGACCATCACTTTAATTTGCTGGCTCATTTTGCCGACGCTTGCCAGGATAAACCGCAAGCTATCCTCTGGTTTGAGCAGAATAATCTGAAAATATTTAATTTATTAGCTCAAAAAATCAAAACGTTTCGCGATAACCAGTATTTCGATTACCACAAAATTCATTTTTGATTTTCAGAAATACAAATCAACTATTGTAAACACAGCATAAAGCAGGCTGGCAATACCATTTAATGTAAAAAAGGCAAGATTCAAATGGCTTAAATCATTGGGTTTAACCAACAAATGCTGATAAACAATTAATAAAGTAAATATCAGGGCACCAATCCAATAATATATCCCGAATTCTCCAACCCATCCAAAAAGTACGACAAATACCACAGAAATAAGATGAAAAAAGGCCGAAAGAAGGAGTGCATTTTTTTTCCCTAACCATACCGGAACCGATTTCAATTTACGCTTAAGGTCAAAATCGTAATCCTGTAGGGCATAAATAATATCAAATCCTGAGACCCAAAACAAAACAATAAATGAAATAGATATTGGAATTATCGCAAATTTACCCGTTACTGCCAGATAGGCTCCAATAGGCGCAAGCGAAAGCCCCAACCCCAGCACTAAATGTGAAAACGACATAAAACGCTTGGTAAAACTATAACCTAAAATTACCAACAAGGCTACAGGTGAAAGAAAGAAACAAAGGCGATTGATAAAAATGTGGTTATTATAAATAATAGTGAATTAATAATCACAAAAAACAGTGCCGAATTCGGGCGGATAATTTCTGCCGGAATTTCACGCAAGGCTGTGCGAGGATTCGATCTATCAATAAAACGGTCAGTATAACGGTTAAACCCCATGGCTGCATTCCGTGCAAATAACATACATAGCAAAACCAAAATAAGTAAGCGGGCACTAAACGATTGTCCCTCCGAATTCACTGCCACAAAGTAGCCCATACAGGCAAAAGGTAAAGCAAACAACGTATGGGCAAATTTTACCAACGACATAAAATCCGTTACATTGGAAAGAAACTTTTTAAACATTTTTAAATTTTCGGTAAAAGAATAAAAAAAAACAATAACAAAAAAGTCCGGCGTTAGTATTTTTTATTAACTTAGCTACCTAAATACGGAGGAGCACAATATGTGGAAATCTTTACGATTAATAATGCGCTACTTGAATTATCTTACAAAAGCTAAATCTAAGTACCATATTCATTCTCCCTTTGTTTTTGAACTCATTACGCGCGTTATCGAAAATGAATTTGCTTATCCTGAGTATTTAAAAGCCGAAACAACACGCCAGGAAATGCTAAACAATCATAGTTCGATAGAAGTAGTGGATTTCGGCGCTAAATCGGGAAATAAAAGCTATACCTCTTCCTTTAAAAAAATATCAAAAATCGCAAAGAATTCAGCCATTGCACCTAAATACGGTCAACTGCTTTATCGTCTTGTAAAGCATTTTGAGCCACAAACCATTCTCGAAATAGGAACTTCGCTCGGCATTAGTACAATCTACCAGTCATTGGCTTCACCTCAAAGCAAAATATTTTGTATCGAAGGCTGTGCCAACACTGCCGAAAAAGCCCAGGAAAACTTTAACAAACTTAGCATAAACAATATCGAACTGAATATTGGAAATTTTGATTCGCTATTGCCGGTAATTCTTAAAAAAATCGAAGCAATTGATTTTGCCTTTATTGATGGGAACCATCGGAAAGAACCCACTATAAATTATTTTGAACAGTGTTTATCACTGACTACCAACGATTCTGTTTTAATTTTTGATGATATTCACTGGTCGGAAGGAATGGAAGAAGCCTGGAGCTATATCATTGCTAACTCAAAAGTTACCCTGTCTATCGACCTGTTCTTTATGGGTATTATTTTCTTTAAAAAAGAATTAAGCAAACAGGACTTCATTATTCGCTATTAATCCCAATGAAGCATTTGGCATAATTTTTTGAAAAATTCGGAAAATTTTATTTTTTTGATTGCATATTCTAAAACATTTACGTACGTTTGTTCGTTAATGAAATTTGCTCCGTAAATCCGGTAAAATTTCAGTCTGTAC
>Ga0268356_10685_pt1 | contig 43298 bp, 48 predicted proteins | sample BioMet10_FD_194415 | JGI IMG/M metagenome (GOLD analysis project Ga0268356, IMG submission 194415) | Sewage microbial communities from Oakland, California, United States - Biofuel 10 (PacBio Assembly) | ecosystem: Engineered > Wastewater > Sewage > Unclassified | place: USA: California | collected...
CACGGCTTATGACCTGTGGGGCATTCCTGATCTGGATGAAGAGGCTCTCGAGGAAAATTTCACCGGCAAAGCCAGCCACGATGGTCTGTGGGGGGTCTATCGTTTCAAGCGTGGCTTTGGCGGCCAGGTGCTGCGCTCGGTGGGTGCCTGGGATCGTATTTACTCTCCCTCGATTTACCAGATTTACCTTCGCATCATGAAACTTCGTGGTCGGCAGGAGGAGTGAACGTGGCTCATTACTGCTTTCAATGTGGTACCGCATTGCAGCCTGGTTTGATCGAGAATCGGCTGCGTGAGGTGTGTCCGCGCTGCGGCTGGATTCATTATGAGCAGCTAAAGATGAGCGCTGGCTGCCGCATCCAACAGCAGGGCAAACTGTTTCTTGTACAACGCAAGAATCCGCCCTTTGCCGGCTGCTGGCATTTCCCCTCCGGCTATGCCGAAGTGGACGAGACCCCGATGCAGACGGCGCAGCGTGAGACTTTCGAAGAATCCGGCTTGCGCGTCGTGCCTGGGAATTTGGCCGGCGTTTATTTTTATTCCGATGATCCGCGTGGAAATGGGGTGGTGGTGATCTTCGATGCCCAGATCGAATCTGGCGAGATGCAGCCTTCCCCCGAAACTACAGCGGTGCGCTTTTTCTCTCCGGCGGAGTTGTCGGAGCTGCCCCTGGCGGGGATGAGTGGCACAGCTTGCGTGGCTGATTGGTTGGCGGAGCAAGAACATGTTTGAGATTCTGCCTCTCGATGCTGCCTGGGACGAGTTGATCCGTGAACTTCCCGGCTGCCATTTGCTTCAGACCAAAGAATGGGCTGAGATCAAGGCTGAGGTGGGCTGGCAGGCTTATCCCTGTGTCTGGAAAGACGCTTCTGCCCGGCCGGAGGCAGCAGCTTTATTGCTGGTGCGTTCCGTGGCTCCTCTGAAAGTGGGGCCGCGCATTGCCGTGGGCTATATTCCGCGTGGCCCGATGCTCGACTGGAGTGACGCTGATCTGCGTCATACGGTGATGGCAGATCTGGCCCGTCTGGCGCGGCAGCTGCGTTTACTTTTTCTCAAGATTGATCCGGAATTGCGCCGGGGGACGGGGGTGCCGGGGCGAGCAGACGCATGGGAAGATCCGGTCGGGCAGCAAGCGCTGGCCGAGTGGCAAGAAGAAGGCTGGCAGTATTCCCGCAGCCAGGTGCAATTCAAAACACCGCGCTGCTCTCATTGGCCGGTTCGGAAGAAGAATGGCTGGCGCGCATGAAGCAGAAGTCGCGCTACAACCTGCGTCTGGCGCAGCGTTCTGGGGTGGCGGTGCGGACTGCTCGCCCGGAAGAATTCCCTGAGCTTTATCGCATGTATGCCGAGACTTCGGTTCGAGATCACTTTGTGATCCGTGCCGAGGAGTATTATTTATCTGTCTGGCAGCGTTTTTCCGCCGCGGGGATGTTAACCCCACTGGTAGCGGAATTTGACGGTCAGAAGATTGCCGGCTTGATGCTCTTTCACTTTCAGAAGACGGCCTGGTATCTTTACGGCATGTCCACCGGGCTGCACCGCGAGAAAATGCCCAATAATCTGCTTCAGTGGGAGGCCATGCGTGCTGCCCGCGCTCATGGCTGTGAACGTTACGATCTTTGGGGCGCTCCCGATGTTTTCGACGAATCTGATTCCATGTTTGGCGTTTTTCGTTTTAAGGAAGGCCTGGGCGCAGAGGTATTGCGCACCTGCGGTGCCTGGGATCTGGTAATTCGTCCCCTGGGGTACACTCTTTACCAGCAAATTTTGCCGCGGATCTTAAATGTTTTGCGCCGCAACCGCAACGCCGAGACCCGTCAGGAAATCGGCGCCTGATCGTCCCTTAATCGGACAAAACATGTCAATTTCTGCCATGCTATAATTGCAGACAAGAAGTAGCTATGAATATTGATATTGCCACAACCGTAAAAGTTCTCATTGCTTTTCTCATTCTGGGTTTGATTGCCAGTTTGATCTTGGCTTACCGCTCAATCCGCCTGGGGCTGCACCTCGAGTTCTTCCGCAAGCGCCGCGATCTGGTCGTTCATGGCTGGCGTCTGGTGCTGCTGGCTCTGGCCCTCGGGATTGTAGCCCTCATCATCGGCAAATTTGGCGAACCGGTGGCTTACCGCTATTTTCCGCCTTCTCCAACGGTGACTAGCACTCCGACGATCACGTTGACGCCGACGATCACCCCCACTCTCAAAGATACTTTGACCCCTACGATCACGCCCACCCTGCAATATACGTTGACCCCTTCCTTGCCCGAAGTGGCTCAGGCCACGATACAGACCCCGGTGGGGCCCGATACCAGCGCTATTTTTAGCCGGGTGCAGTTTGCTTCACAGCTTAGCAAAGATTCCGTGGTGGTGGATGATGAAACCAGCTTCCCCTCGACGGTGGCTCACCTCTATGGCGGTTTTACCTATGACCAGATGTCTCTGGGCGTACAGTGGTCCGCGATCTGGCTGCGCGATGGTCAGGTAGTCCACATGGAGACTAAGGCCTGGACTTACTCCTCGGGCGGCGCTGGCTACACAGATTGGGATTGCACCACCGGTGAGTGTCTGCCGGGCAATTACGAGGTACAGATCTTTGTCGGCTCCACCTGGAAGTCATCTGGCACTTTTACCATCTCTGGAGGGGCAGCGGCTGAAGGTACTGCCACGGTGACGCCAACGCTGACGCCGTCCGCTCCACTGACTACGCCTACACCCACGCCGTAAACTGGCCTGTTGAATTCGTAAAGGAATCGCATGGAAAAGAAAGAATCCCTGACTGTTTTGTTGCTGCGTGTGGCTCAACCCTTCACCATGATCGGGGCTTTCCTGACCTACGCGCTTGGGCTGGGCATTGCTGATTATCTGGGCAAGGTCATTCACTGGCCGGTGGCCTGGTCGGGACTCTTCCTGGTTTTCATGCTGCTGATTGCCAAACATTTTCTATCGGCTTATTTCTTTTCTCCTGAAGAGATTCGCGGGGCCAGTCTTTCTGCTGAAATTCGCGGTGAGGAACCAGCGTTTATTCCCCTGCAGTCGATCCCGCGTTATTTGCTCCTCGAGATTGGTCTGGTAGCTCTGGTGCTTGGTGCCGGGGTTACCACTTTGTTGATTGTCGAGAAAGAGGTCAACCTGCCCGAAATTCTGGCGCTCGGGGCAGCTCTTCTGCTGGTTTATGTGGACGTTATTCCGCCTCTGCGTCTCGAAAAACGCGGTTATGGGGAACTCATCACCGCTTTACTCATCAGTAATTTGATTCCTTCCATTGCCTATCTTTTCCAGGCGGATTCTTTTCATGCTTTGGTTGGCATGATGACCTTTCCACTGACTTTTTGTTACCTGGCCATGAGCGCGGCTTTGTCTCTCGAATATTTTTCTTTTGACACCCGTCATGCAACTGGCAGCATGATTACCCGCATGGGATGGCAGCAGGTGATGACGCTGCATAATCTGTCGATTTTGGTGGCCTATGTGCTCATCGGGGCTTTTACCCTCATCCGCGTCCCCTGGATTGTTTCCTGGCCCATTTTGCTGTCTTTGCCCTTTGGCTTGCTGCAGGTGGCGCAAATGCTGCGGATTGCTGAGGGGGCAAAACCCAACTGGTGGATGCTGCGCTTGAATGCTGTCAGCACTTTTGCGGTGATGGCGTATCTCACGACTATGACACTATGGATTCATTGACCTATGCCCGAATTTCTCAAACTCAAATCTGTAAATGAAGCTCGTGCTGTTTTTTATCAGGCGTTGGGAGAGGTTCATCCTGGCGCTGAGTGGATTCCTTCTCTATCCGCGCTGGGACGGGTGACCGCGGAGTCAGTGGTGGCTCAGGAATATCTGCCAGCCTTCTCCCGCAGCGCGATGGATGGCTATGCCGTTCAGGCCGCGGATACCTTTGGCGCGTCTGAAAGCCTGCCCCTTCGTCTCAAGATTGTTGGGGAGCTGCCAATGGGCGCGGAGCCTGCGTTGGTGCTGCACCCTGGCGAGGCGGCTTTGATCCATACGGGCGGTATGCTGGCCCAGGGGGTGGATGCCGTGGTGGCTTTGGAAAACTGTCGTGCCCTATCATCATTGGTTCTGGAAGTATTTACCCCAGTGACTTCCGGGGAGAACGTGATCTTCAAAGGTGAAGATGTTAAGCCCGGAAAAGTGGTCATCCCTGCCGGCAAACGGATTCGTTCGGCGGAGGTCGGCGGATTGTTCAGTTTGGGGGTGACGCAGGTATCTGTGGTTCAAAAGCCTCTTTTCGGCATTCTTTCCAGTGGTGACGAGGTTGTTCCCCCAACGGCTATTCCCTCCATAGGCCAGGTGCGGGATATTAACAGCGAATCGCTGGCGGCAGTGGTTGAAGCCGCCGGAGGCCGTTACCAGTTTTATCCGATTGTTCCTGATGATCGGGAACAATTACGCCAGTCCATCCGTCTTGCATATCAGCAATCTGATGCGGTCTTGATCACCGCAGGCTCCTCGGTCAGCAGCCGTGATATCACTGCCGAATTGATTCATGAATTGGGGCAACCTGGCGTGCTGGTGCATGGCATCAACATTCGTCCAGGAAAGCCGACCATTCTTGCGGTGTGTAATGGCAAACCGGTCATCGGTATGCCCGGTAATCCTATGAGCGCGTTGGTGATCGCCGAGCTTTTCCTCAAGCCCCTGGTTGCCTGGATGCTTGGTGAGATCAACCCGGCGCCGCGGCCCATGCTCCAGGCGCGTTTGACGGTGAACTTATCTTCTCAGGTGGGTAAAGAAGAGTGGCTGCCGGTCCGCCTTGTACCACAGGGCGCAGAATGGCTGGCGGAGCCGATCTTTTTCAAGAGCAATTTGATCTTTCAGCTTGCTGACGCCGCTGGGCTGCTGCATATCGAGCCAGATGCGGCTGGCAAAATGGCAGGTGAAATGGTGGATGTCCTGATTTTCTAATTGAATGGGGTCGAATGAAAAGAAGCCTTTTTTTGACGTTTTATGGGTATTTTTGATTTTCGGTTTGGCTGCGTGCAGTGCTGCCGGGCAGACCGGCAGTTCTTCCGGCTGGAATTTGCTTAAACCGGTGACAGAAACGCCTACGCCGACTTTACCTCCTACTCCTACTCCCATTCCGCCCACTGCCACGCCGGCTCCGACGGAGACCGCTGCACCCACGGTGACCCCTGCTCCGGTCATGATTACGGTATCACCTGGGCAGACGGTGAACGTGCCCATCTTGTTGTATCATCACATTGCGGAGGACGCTACTGGCAACCGCTATTTTGTTCCCCCGGCGGCCTTTGCGGAACAGATGCAGTGGCTGCATGACCATCAATATCAGACGATTACCATTTCTCAACTGGCGGATGCCATCGTTTACGGCGGTTCGATACCTGAGCGTTCGGTGGTGATTACCTTCGATGACGGGGATGAAGATGTGGTCAAGAATGCACTGCCCATCATGCAGCAATATGGCTATGTGGGCACGGTATATATCATTGTCCGCTGGATTGGCGCGGAGGGGTACGATTCTGCTGACGAGATCAATCAGTTGATCAAGGCGGGTTGGGAAATCGGCAGTCATTCCATGAGTCACGTCGATCTGACTCAGAACGAGGGTAATTTGCAGTATGAGGTTCGCGAATCGCTGCTCAAATTGAACCAGCAATTCAATGTGCCGATCAAATCGCTGGCTTATCCTTTCGGAGTAATTGATTCCGAGGTGGTCACTTATACCTCGAAGGCAGGCTATTCCAGTGCAGTCGGGCTGGGTACTTCTTATCAGCACAATTTGGATGATCTGTATTACCTGGTGCGTATGGAAGTGCGTCAGGAGTATTCCCTCAATGATTTTATTGCCCTCTTACCTTATCAGAATTGATTGGGCTGAGGCTCTTTCCTCCAGAAGCTTATGCAGGCAGCAAAATTGGCTTTTTGTGCACCAAATTGGTATAATTAGATATTATTAGGAGGAATAAATATGCTGCTCAAAGAAAATGAGGTTGCTCCTGAGTTTGCTCTTTCGGATGAGACGGGGAAGATTCAACGCTTATCCGATTACACAGGGAAGAACGTGCTTCTGTATTTCTATCCCAAAGATGATACCCCAGGCTGTACTACTGAGGCCTGTAACTTCCGCGATGATTATGCGGAATACGAAAAGGCCGGGGTGGTGATCCTCGGTATCAGCGCGGATACCATGTCTTCTCATGCCAAGTTCAAGGCCAAGTACCATTTACCATTCAGTTTGCTGGCCGACGTCGATCACGCGATCTGCGAAAAGTATGGTGTATGGGGTCGCAAGAAGATGATGGGGCGCGAATACGATGGCATCTTCCGCACTTCGTATTTGATTGACCCCGCAGGGAAGATTACCAAAGTGTACGCCGACGTTAAGCCGGCCGGTCACAGCCAGGAAGTGCTGGCCAATCTCAAGTAAAAAAATCCGCTCCTGACATCAGGAGCGGATTCACTTTTTATTGCAGGCTCAGCAGTTTCTTGCCTTTATCCCACAATTGTTCGAGCTTGTAATAATCTCGCAATTCTGGGCTGAACAGGTGCACAACGGTATCGCCCAGATCGACCACCAGCCAGCCATCGCGCGCATCACCTTCGATGTCGACGGTGTGGTGAAATTCTTGCTTGACGTAATCCTTTACTGCCATTGCCAGCGCGTAGAGCATGCGGTCGCTGGTACCGTTGCAGAGGATGAAATAATCAGTAAAACCAGAAACTTCGTGAATGTCGAGCAGGAGGATCTTTTCGGCTTTTTTGTCTTCCAATACTGACACGATTGCGTGTGCTTTTTCTAGAGCGTCCAGAGTTCACCTCAAATTATTTTTCACTGATTTTAACATATTTCGCTTCTATTTTCCCAGCCGGCAGTGATACAGTGGAGTATATTGCGCCCCGAACCGGCTGAGCACCGACTGGAATAGCGTGATCTCAGTGGCCGTGAAGCTCCCCAGATGGCGGGTGTCCAGAGTGATAAGCTGCGTATAGATTTTCTGGCTGGTGGCGGTTGGGCAGAAATTGGGCACGCGCGCCAGAGTCAGATGCGCGGAGAAGGGTTTCTTTTCGCGGGCAAATCCAGCACCGACCAGGGCCTCGTCTACACCGCGCTGCAATTGGCCGAGCCGCGCGTCTGCCTGCATTCCCAGCCACAACACCCGCGGTCGGGCTGGGGAGGGGAAGCAGCCGCATCCGCTCAGTGTGATCTCGAATGGGGAACTATTGGCCGCGGCGTTGGCCATCCCCGCCTCAATTTTTTCGAGGGTACTGACCGGGGACTCCCCCAGAAATTTCAGCGTTAGATGGATGTTGCTGGCTTTGACCCAGCTCAATCCATAATCATCCGCCTTGCGCAGGGCGGCGTTGAGGGTCCCAATATTTTGCTGCACGGAAGCAGGGATTTCGATGGCAATGAACAGACGCTTGCTTTCAGGCATGGCTTTATTTTATATCACCTTTGTTAATCCAAAGACAGAGAGTCGGGCGGTTTCTTTGATTCTGCCTCAAAAAAAGGTAAACTTAAATAAATGGGGATGCAACTGGTATGAAAAGAAAGCAATTGATCGTTCTGCTGTTCGTTGTGTTGGCCTTCGGAATCAGTCTGGGAATCTTTTCACTGACCGTTCATGAAAAAATGCCTGCTGCTCAGTTCTCTGTTTCGTTTTCTTCTACCCCAACTCCTTACCTGATTCCGCAAAGGACTTATGCTCAAACTTCTACTTTGCAGAAATTTTTGCAGCAGGTATTTGCCCCGCGAAACTGCCGGGATAGTTATGCAGAACTTCTCGCGACCAGCCACAAGGAACTGACCAGCGAGCATTTTGAGTTTTATGTTCAGGAGAATTATCTTCCGGTGGATGCCGCGACCTGGGTGGTAGATGCCGAACAGGTATACGCAGAGGATAGCTCTCGAATCAATTCTGCTCTTACAGGCAAGGTGATACTTTTATTTTCCCCAGTTAAAACCGAGAAATGCGCTGCCCGTGGTACGACCTATCATGAAAATCTGCCATTGATCCTGATTTATGCTGATCGTGATACCAGTCAGAAACAAATAATGGCCACATTGGCTCATGAGTTGGGGCATGTCTTGATTGCTCAGAAGTATCCAGAGCTATCCAGTATTGCTTTGAATGAGGGGATGGCTACCTGGGTGGCGAAAGATTACTGGCAAAGCTGGAAAAATGAATCACTTGACGATGCAGTACGACGATTTTGCGTGAGGGTTCCTATTTGCCCCTTGTTCAGAATCTGGAGATGGAGAAAGCTTATGCTCAGTCAGAGGATTGTATTCAAAACCGCGATATCTTGCTTACGGAATTTGCTTCGTTTGCGGATTATTTGATCCGTACTTATGGGATGGATAAATTGGCTGTTTTGTTTGATATCCCACAGCCAGAGTTTGTAAATAACTCAAGAGTGGTTGATCCGCCAGATTTTTATGGGGTATACGGCTTACAACTGAACCAGCTTGAAAATGCCTGGTTGGTGGAATTATCCGCGCAGTGAGATTTTTATTGCCTTCCTGATAAACGACTGAATCATGCTTTCTAGAGGATGAAAGTGCTCTACACATTTTGGTTTAAACATGGTATAAGAAAGATACCCTGCTGTGTGCGTGATGCTGCATCACCGGTTTTGAGCCAACACCCAAAAACGGGATTGCTCCTGCCAGGAATGATGCGATAGGCTTTGGCCAAGGCAGAATGACTGCAAACAATCCCACCCTGCATTTTGCAGGTTCAAAACTACGCAGCACACGGCACGGCGGGGACTTTTTTGCTCATTACCCCTGACCTCGTTTCAGGGGTTTTTTTGATTAAAAGACTTTGTTCTTTGGATTGACTTTCATTTCCCCCCTTGTTAAACTTAAACAGATAAATGAGGAGATGCACATGGCGAAATCATACAAATTAATTTTCAAGAATGGCCCAACGGGAGATCGTGAGTTTTCCCTCGAGAAGGATGTTCTCTTTTTAGGCCGCGATGTCAATAATGATGTCGTCGTCGATGATTCTGAGGTGTCCCGCCGTCATGCCCGCCTTTCTCGTCAGGGGGAAGGATATGTGTATGAAGATTTGGGCTCTACCAATGGGTCGTTCATTTTAGGCCAGCGGATCACCGCGCCGACTTTGTTGGTACCTGGTACCGAGATCACTATTGGTGAACGGGTCAGCCTTGACTATCTGGTTGAAGAATCAGACCCCTCGGCTACAGTGGTGGTGTCGCGCATTCGCCCCGAACCAGCCGTCGCTGTGCCCCCGGCTCAGCCGGTCACACCGCCCTCCGCGGTACCGCCGACTTATGCTCCGCCGTCGCAACCAGCGACGCCGCCAGTGGGTGCTTCCATGACCCCGCCGCCTCCGATGACCTCGATGCCTGCTCCTAAAAAGAAATCGAAGGGGCTGGTGGTCTTGCTCATCATCCTGGCCGTGATCCTGGTCTTTTGCATCATTCTCTGGATCATCGTGGATTTGACGAACAGTTACTGCGCTTTGTTCCCCGGACTTTTCAACGCCATTCAAGCAGGCACCTGCTTATGATCCACCAGAGACCGGCGCGGGTGCCGGTCTCTCTGATTTTAAGGCAAATATACCGTATAATTTACTCGTTGATTCGGGAGTCGGAGAAATATGGATTCACAGCCCAAAGAAGCCATTCCGCAATGGAATAACACGACCAAGCTGATCGTTGCCCTGGTCCTGGTCGTGCTGGTTGGCTTTTTGATATGGAAGTTTCAATTTATTCTGGGGCCGCTTCTCTTTGCCATCATTTTGGCTTACCTGCTTTATCCGGTGGCCGGATTTTTGCACAAGAAAGTTCATTTACCCTGGCGCGCGGCCGCCACAATCCTTTATTTGCTGATTTTTTTGATTTTGATCGGCTTATTAACCTGGGGCGGCATTTCACTGGTCGAGCCATTACAGAATCTCGTGACATTTTTGCAGAAGCTGGTCACGGATTTGCCAAAGACGATTGCTGACTTGACCAGCCAGGTCTGGATGATCGGCCCCTTCAGTGTTAATCTGTCCAATCTCAACGCTACCCAGCTTTGGACCGATTTACAGGGGATACTTTCCCCGATCCTTTCTTCGATTGGCACGTTGCTGGGCAACATTGCTTCTGGTGCAGTCAGCACCATTACCTGGACGGCATTTACCCTCCTGGTTTCTTATTTCTTTTCCGTTGAATCGCGCGGTACCCGTTCCAATCTGATCAAGTTCACCATCCCGCGTTATGAGTACGATTTCGAGATGATGAAGGTGTACCTTTCCAATATCTGGGGAGCCTTCCTGCGTGGGCAATTGGTCATTTTTGTCTTGACCTATTTCATCTATGCTATTCTGCTGGCAGCTTTAGGCGAGCGCTACTTTCTGGCGTTGGCCGTGCTGGCCGGGCTGGCTCGTTTTGTGCCTTACGTGGGGCCTTTTGTGGCCTGGACGACTTACGGTCTGGTGGCGCTTTTTCAGGGGACCACGATTTTTGGCCTGCTGCCTTTCCCTTATGCTCTACTTATTGTGGGCAGTGCGATCGTGGTGGACGTGATCATGGATAATTTTGTCAGTCCGCGCATTATGTCCAGCGCTCTTTCAGTGCACCCGGCTGCGGTATTGGTCATGGTGATCGTGAGTGCCAAGTTGATCGGTTTCATTGGGGTATTGGTGGCGGCTCCAGTGCTGGCTTCTTTGAAGCTGTTCCTGCACTATATCAGCCGCAAAATGACCGACCTGGATCCCTGGGAGGACATGGCTTTGCCAGTTCCGCCGCCTTCCATTAAAGATACTTTGCGTGAACGCTGGCAAGAATTGAGTAAAAGAATCAGCGGCTGGTTCTTGAAGCGAAGAGCCGCTCGCATGAAAAAAACGAAAGAATAACTTGAGGTAAAAAGGAGCACAAAAATGGCTGAAGAAAGCGATCTGGTAATGAAGACAATTGCTGAAACCGATAACTATTCGGTTTGGACTGCCGATGAGCCGGATGGGGAGAAGACCTATCATCTTGAGCTGAACAATGTGACGGTACACTTCTTCCAGGAAGAGTGGGACGAGTTCGTCGCTCTGGTCAAGAAGATCAAGTAATTGAGGCTGGTTTTGCCTTCAGGCAATGAGAAAACTCTCATTGCCTGATTTTCGTATTTTATTTCTTATGTAGATTGGAAGAAAAATGAACTTGGATGATTACACAGCGTTTGCCAAGATCGATCCTGATGATATGTTGGCTCAGATCGATCATTTGCCGGAACAGTTGGAAGAAGCCTGGAAATTGGGCCTTTCCCTTGATCTGCCGAAAATGAGCAAGATTGATTCTGTGGTGGTAGCCGGGATGGGCGGGTCGGCCATTGGTGCTGATCTGGTAGCGGCTACCTTTGCTGATATTTGCCCGGTGCCGGTATTTGTGCAGCGTGATTATGGTTTGCCGGCCTGGGCGAAGGGCCGTGGGGTGTTGGCGGTGCTTTCTTCTCATTCGGGCAACACTGAAGAAACCCTTTCTGCTTTTGATCAGGCGGTGCAGTCCAATTGCCAGATCGTGACCATCTCTACCGGCGGCAAGCTGCTCGAGAAGGCCAAACAGGCCGGTTTGCCGGCCTGGACTTTCAAGCACGCCGGGCAGCCGCGCGCAGCGGTGGGCTTCTCTTATGGTTTGCTGTTGGCCCTGTTCAACCGTCTGGGCCTGATCTCGGATGTCAACGACGCCGTGGCTCAAACGGTAGCGGCTCTCAAGGAACAGCGGCAATCGCTACGTGCAGAAAGTCCGTTGAGCCAGAACCCGGCCAAGCGCACTGCCGGGCAGCTGGTTGGTCGTTACCCGACTTTCTTTGCCGCGGGTCACATGGCCCCGGTGGCGCGACGCTGGAAGTGCCAGATCAATGAGGTTGCCAAAGCTGTTGCTGCCTTTGAGGCTTTGCCCGAATCGGACCACAATACTCTGGCGGGCATTTCTTTCCCCGAAGAGATGCTGCAGAAGGCCATCTCTTTCTTTATTCGCTCCACGTCTGATTTGCCCCGTAATCAGCTCCGCTTTGAGCTGACCCAGCAGATCATGATGAACGAGGGCATCAGCACGGATAGTTTCATGGCCACGGGCCAGACTCATCTTGAGCAGTTGTGGCGGGCTGTCCAGTTCGGTGATTATGTTTCTTATTACCTGGCCATGGCCTATGAGACCGATCCTACGGCCATTCCCACCATCTCTGGGCTGAAATCAGCCATGTCCAAATAACTTACCGGTTTAACCGAGAGAGCCAGAATCCCTGGCTCTCTTTTTTTCTTCACCGACGTTAACAATGGGGTATAATAGATATAGAACGAAAATTCTATTGTAAAAAATAGCAGCTCATTTGTAGCAGGAATCAAAATAATGTCATACTGTAGTGGGTTGTGCTTAGAGTTGATTTAGTCTTGGCAAGAATCTTTCTCGTGATTCTCTCTAGGTGTGAACTTTAATCGGATTGAGTGTGGGAGAGATCGATCAATAAAAGTGGATTGTGGATAAAGAGGTCACGAAGCTGGGCGTGGAAGGGCTGGCCGCGGTTGGGCTGTGAAACTGGAGGTGTGGATGGGCGTGCGTAAGATACTTCATTTGGATCTGGATGCCTTCTTTTGTGCCTGTGAAGAGCTAAAGGATCCTTCTCTGGCGGGGCAAGCCGTTTGCCGTTGGCGGCCGGGCTGGGCATCGAGGAGTGATTGCCAGTTGTTCTTATGCTGCCCGTGCCAGGGGGGTGCGCTCCGCTATGCCTACCGCGCGGGCGCTGTCGCAGTGCCCCGATCTTATTCTCATTTCTGACCATCACTCTGATTATGGCACTGCTTCCCATCGGGTGATGGAGATCATCGGTTCTTACACTCCGCTGGTTGAGCAGGTGTCCATTGATGAGGCTTTTCTGGATGTAACCGATTTGCCAGACGAGATCGAAAAGATTGCAAGTGAACTGCAGGCGCGTGTGGCGGCTGAAACACATTTGCCCTGTTCGCTGGGGGGAGCAACCAACAAGCTCGTGGCCAAGATCGCTACCGATACTGGTAAGGCTCGTAATCGCGTGGGCAAAGATTATCCCCGGGCCATCCTGATTGTTCCTCCAGGTCAGGAAGAAAAATTCCTCGCCCCCTTACCGGTCAGCGCCATGTGGGGCATCGGTCCCAAGACCGAGGCAGTGCTGGTAGGCCTGGGCATCCGTACCCTGGCCGATTTGGCCGCGGCTTCGCCGGATTTTCTCGAGCGCAAGTTTGGCAAATATGGCAGTGATCTGCTCCGCCACGCCCGTGGGCTGGATGATCGCCCGGTGGTCGTCGAGAGCGAAGTGAAATCCATCAGTCAGGAGACGACCTTTGATCAGGATACGGATTCCACCGATTATCTGCGGCTGACCTTGCGTGACCTCAGCCAGAAGGTGGCCTTTCGCTGCCGCAAAGGCGAGGTCAGCGGCCGGGTAGTGCGCATCAAGGTGCGCTGGTCTGATTTTTCCACCTTTACTCGTCAGGTGTCGCTCCCTCAGCCCACAGATCAGGATGGCGTGATTTTTGAGACCGCCTGGTCCCTTTTTCTGGAAAACTGGGATCATGATAAGAAGATTCGCCTGATCGGAGTGGGGGTTTCCAGCCTAACCGATAACACCCGTCAGTTGAGCCTTTTCGAGACCCCCACTGAGAAGGAGCATCGCTTGCTGTGCGCGCTGGACGAGATTCACGAGCGTTATGGCCGGCAAATTCTCACCAGTGCCGATAAATTGAACAAAAAGGGGAAATAAGACCGGCAAATCCCTGAAAAGCGGGTAAAATTGCCAGATTGCTGTTATTTTGTTCATCTGGGATGCGCCATGAATGGATTTATCACGGAATCAGCCAGCAAGATCACCGATGGCATCGGCAATGCGGTTAAGCTCTTTCTGCTTTACGCGCTGACGACCCTGTTGACCGTTCCGATCCATAGTTTCATTGGCCGCCCGGGTATGCTGGTGTACATTTTCCTGCTGCTGGCGCTGGGGGCTTTTGAGCTGCACCGCATCTTTGTCGTACGTACTTCTGAACCGCAGCGTGCCTGGCATGGGATGGCTGCCGGGCTGTATTTCTGGCAGGTGATCCGTTTTACGGCAGAACTGGGCAATTTACAGCTTTTTCAGATGTCAGGTATGATCCTCTGGCTGACTACTTTGATCATCGTGGCCTTGTTGTGGAAAAAAATGATGCCCCTGGGCATGCGTTCTGCCATGGCTGTTTTGCTGATTTGCTGGCTCGAGAAACTCTATCAACAGGGTTTCTCTTATCTGGTCAACTGGTCGCCCTTTTTTAATTTTGGCTATTCCGCTTTGCGGTACATCGCCGGCTTTATTGGGGTGATCGCGCTGGTGATAATTATTTTCCGCAGCCGTGAATTGCCTACCCGTGTCTATTCAGCAGTCACGGTTTTTTGGCGCGCTTCTTTTTCTCTTTTTGACTTTCTAATCAACATTGGGAATCAATTGCCGATAGACTGCGGCAATGCGCTGGGAGATCAGGTCCCAGGAATATTGCAGTGCGTATTCTGAGGCTTGGCTTCCCATTTTCTGTCGGGTATCCGCATCGCTCATCAGTTTGAGCAAGGGGGGCACCAGGGCTTCCGCGCTTCCGCCGGGGACAACGTAACCGGTCACGCCGTCCTGCCACCAGAAAAGGCAGCCCCGCCTACCTGTGAGGCGATCACTGGGGTACCGCAGGCCATGGCTTCCAGTGCCACCATCCCGAAGGATTCGTAGTACGAGGGCATGATGAGGATGTCAGCGGCCGAATAATAATAGGGCAGCGTTTCCTGAGCTTTTTTTGCCCAAAAAGATCACCAGGTTTTCTACGCCCAGTTCTTTGCACAGCTTTTTGACGTGGGCCATTTCCTGGGTCATGGTATCAGGGGAAGCGTCCGGTTCCCCACCGATGACCACCAGACAGTAGTGTTGGCTGATGGGGTTGCCGCTTTTGCGGATCATGTCGATGGCCCGGATCAGGTTGGGCAATCCCTTTAGTGGTTCGATGCGGCCGACGAAGAGCAGCAGCCGGTTCTTGCAGGTGATGTTGATTGCTTCTTTGGCTTCGTCCTGTGAGATCGGGTAGAAACGGGCGGTATCGACGCCGGGTGGAATTGTCACGATTTTCTCGGGTGGTACCTGATAAAGGGAATTGAGTTGCTTTTCTTCAGCCGGGGTGGCGGCCACGATCTTATCAGCGATTTGCATCACCCGCTTCTCACCGTTGATGCGGTACTCGCCTTCCCGTTCTTCGTCAGACTGAGCAATCTGGTTTTTCATCAATCCCAACGTATGGAACATCTGCAGCACCGGTACATCCCATTTTGCCTTCAATGTTTCCGCGGCAATTCCCGACATCCAGTAATGGCTGTGGATCAAGTCATAGTGGATGCCCTTTTCTTGTGAGAATCGGGCCACGGCTTCGGCAAAAGTAGGCAGGTATTCCGCCAGTTGGGGTTTCGGCAGGGGAGTTTCTGGCCCGGCGGGCACGTGCACCACCCGATTGCCGTATCCCAGGCTATGTACCACGTGGGGTACGTGCTCATCCTGTGAGCGGGTAAATACGTCCACGTGGATTCCCAACTGGCCCAGGTGGCGGGTCAGTTCGGCCACATAAACGTTCATGCCGCCAGTATCTTTCCCTCCCAGTGTGGCCAACGGGCAGGTATGGTAAGAAAGCATCGCAATATTCATGGGAATAACCTTGCCTTTTCAGTGCGGGTGCTGATATAATTTGCGCCGATAAATGATGCCACCGTAGCTCAGTTGGTAGAGCAGCCGCTTCGTAAGCGGCGGGTCGCGGGTTCGACTCCCACCGGTGGCTCTTTACTTTTAAGGGGAGAAATTTCTTGGTTGCTCCGCAGTGATTTTACTCTGCTTTTGGCTCAGAATTGGATTGTTTTTCCAGAAAAGAGACATCAATATCTGCACTGGTTTTGGCTAACCGCCGCAGGGTGGATTCAGCCCATTCCTGAATGGCCGGGTTGGTACCGGGCCACCACTCGTTGCGGTGCGTGGTGACCATGATCTGGAGTACTGCAGCCAGGTTATGAAGGTAACGCTGCTGAATGGTGCTCAGAGGGGGAAAGGCATTTGAGTTCTTCTCGATGAACTGCCGGGTCAGGGTATCAGGCCCTTTGGCGACGAAATCCTCAATCACCTCTGCCGTATGCGGGAAGCGGCGAATGATCAGCAGCGCGGCAATGCGCTCGAACAGCGGATCGTGCTGTTCGGGGGCCAGACGCCAGTTCATGGCCTCGAACCCAAACAACGGATACAAGATTGCAGCTCCAAAGCTTTGCATTTGCTCCAGAATGACCTTCATTTGCTCAGCATCGCTCAGAAAACGCTCTTGATATTCCAGATCACTGGGCTGGGTAACCGGGTGTACGATCATCTTGATCCACATGTACAGCCGGATGTTATCCACCTGTGGGCTTTTGCGCTGAATTTCGTGCAGCAAATAGCGTTCGGCCGGGCTCAGTTTGGGTTGGATCAGGCGCATTAACACGATCAGGCCAACAATGACCAGTACGAGAATTCCGATTTGAGGGAGAGTTAATGTGGGCATTTTTCCATTATATGCAGATTCTCTTAAAAATTAAACCTCTCTTGGGTAGAGAGATTGTCTTCGCTAAAGTATAATGAGGGCATGTCCAGTAATAAATCTACTCCCCTCGTGATTGGTGTTGCCGGCGGTTCTGGTTCCGGCAAGACTACGGTTGCCAATATTGTTTTGAATCGGGTGGGGCGCCATCGCATTGCTTATTTGCCCCATGATGCCTATTATCGTGACCTGACCAATCTTCCCTTGAATCAGCGCATCCAGGTCAACTTTGATCACCCCGATTCGCTGGAATCTGATTTGCTGGTGGAGCATATCCAGCGTTTGAGGAACTGGGAAACGATCCAGCTGCCGATCTATGATTTTACTCATCATAGCCGCACCGGGGAAACGATCCCGGTCAAACCCCAGCGCGTGATTCTGGTCGAAGGCATTTTGATCTATGCCGAAAAGAAACTGCGCGATCTGTTCGACGTCAAGATCTTCGTGGATACCGACGCTGATTTGCGTTTCATCCGCCGTTTGCAGCGCGACATCACCGAAAGAGGTCGTACTACTGAGAACGTGATTACCCAGTATCTCAGTACCGTCCGCCCCATGCACCTGGAATTCGTGGAGCCTTCCAAGCGTTACGCAGACGTGATTATCCCCGAAGGTGGGCTGAATGAGGTAGCTATGGATATGGTCATTGCCCGCATCGAAGCGCTTTTGAAAGAAGAACAGAAGGATGAAGCACCGGCGCAAAAGGATTAGTCGCAGCATCAGAAATCAGGCCGGGAAACCGGCTTTTTGTTTTAATTCGGTTATTTCAGATTTACCTTCTTTACAAAATCGTTGGGTGGGAACCGAAATATCAGGTGCTAAAATATAACAAATACCTTATCGAGTATTAATTTATTCCTAACATCCATTTCATATTCATTTTACTCTGTAGAAAAAATGTTAAAAAGGACTGGAGAAGAGAAAATGGTAACCCTGACAGAAACCCTGCCAACGACACTTTCACCTTTGGTGGATGAAAATGTGTTGGACGAATTCATCAAGTTTATGGGGGATGAGGGGAAAGATCTGGCTCGTGATTTGATCGACATGTATTTGAAGAATTCGCCAAAGATGCTGGATTCTATCCATGCTGATTTACGCACGAATAACGTGGATCAATTGAAGACGCATATTCATACCTTGAAAGGCAGCAGCGCCCAATTGGGGGTGGTGGGAGTTGCTTCATTGTGCCGCTCAATCGAAGATGTGATCCTTGAAGGTCGCTTTTCTGAACTGGATGACTTGATCAGCCAGTTGGATGAGACTTACTCGAAAGTGACTGATTACTACTCTCAGCGTCAATAACTCAATTTGGAGGAAAGATGCCTGATCCCAAGGACCATATTCTGATCGTTGAGGATAGCGAGATCACTTTATATAAAGTAAAAGCGATCTTGATTCGGCTGGGTTATGAGGTTTCCGCTTATGATAATCCGGTTGAAGCATTGAACTGGCTTTCGACGACTTCTCAGCACCCGGATTTGATTTTGCTCGATGTGGTCATGCCCGATATGGATGGTTTCGAGTTCATTCGCCGGGTACGCAGCCAGCCTGAAACCAGTAAGATCCCCATCATTTTGCTCACCAGTCATGTAGATACCCGCGATAAGGTCGAGGGCCTTGAAGCCGGCGCGGATGATTATTTAGGCAAATCGGCCAGCCTGACCGAGCTGGAATTGCGGGTTAAGGCTTTGTTGGCTCGCAAGCACTCTACCGAGACTTCCATCGCTCAGGTTTCCGCCCGGTCGATCGCAGTCTTCAGCTTGAAAGGTGGTTCAGGGGTTTCTTCGCTGGCGGTCAATCTCTCGATTGCGATCTCGCAGCTTTGGGGAATTGAGACTTGTCTGTGGGACATGGCCAGTGGGGTCAGCCAATGTGCTTTGATGATGAATTTGCGCCCCGTTTCGGACATCACTTCATTGAGCGATTGGGCGGAGCCCACCGTGGATGAGAGTGTCTTACGTTCGATGTTGCTCAAGCATGAAACTGGCGTCTGGCTGATGCCAGGTGCTCCCAACGTTGAAGAATCAGAGCTGATCAATACCAAATTGATCGATCTGGTTTGGCCGGAAGCGCTGACCATGACCCCTTATCTTATTATCGATGCCGGCAATCACTTCACGGATCCGGTGCTTTCTATTTTGGAACGGGCCGAGATCGTTTTGTTGATGTTGACTCCTGAACTGGCTTCTGTCAATGCTACTTATCAAGCCTTGAAGGTGTTTAGTGATCTGGGCTTCCCGGCCAACAAGGTTTTCCCGGTGCTCAACCATACCTTTGAGGGAGCCGGGTTGGAGACCGCCAAGATTGCTGCCGGACTCAAAAAACAGATTTTGGCGGAAATTCCTTGCGATAGCAAGAATATGATCCGCGCCATCAATCAAGGGCATCCTTATTTGACGGTAGCTCCAAAATCCGAGACCAGCCTGGCGATTTCGACTCTGGCTTATCGGCTCAGCTCAAGTGACATGCAATCCAAGAAAGAGGATTTCACTTCACCTCAACTTGAAAATGTGAGAAAATCACTGTTAAGCTAACCCTGGAGTGGAAAATGGCTCAAAAGAAGATCGATGGTTTACCCACAATCGAAGATATCCAGCAGGAGATCACCGAAGAGCAGCAGGCACAAGCTGAAAGTCAGGCTCTGAAGCAGAAGAAGGATAAGCTGAAGCCGGTTTTTGATCCTCTTGGCGGTGATTGCAGCGGTTTTGCTGGCCTTTTCTCTCTTCGGGAATCAGGTTTTTCCTTCCCCCGCCGGTAACGGAATTGTGACTGGAACAGTAGTAAACGCGGCGGGTTCTCCCATCTCAGCTCAGGTGTATGTGGTGAATACTTCTCTCTTCACTTCTGCTGATTCACAGGGACGCTTCAGCCTGTCAGGGGTGCCTGACGGCCATCAGACGGTGCTGGTAGCCTATCAGGGGCAGGGTGTTGAATTGCCCGTGGATATTCAGAATGGGGCCGAAGTTTTTGTCGGCTCGATCACGATTGCTTCGACGCAGGTTCCATCTAATTAATTTATAAAGCTGGGATTGATGCCTAATTACCGACGTGGCCAGGGCTTTGTTGAGTACATTTTGCTTGTTCTTTTGCTGGGAATCATTTCTGCTTCTGCGCTCAAGATTACGGGGGTCGATGTGGGGGACTTATTTACGAGTGTAGCGAATACACTCTCGAATAAGTCGAACACTGTTTTTGCGGATACTTTTTCTGATCTCTCAAATTGGAAGTCGATTTTTGGCCCCAATCGTTGGTCCGTGCTGGACGGTAATCTGGTAACCACCAGCGCGGGTGACCAGCGGATCATGGAAACGAGCAATTTGCCCAATGATTACGTAATTACTACCACGGCTCAATTACTCAGCGGTGGCGGATATGGCATCATGTTCCGCCTGACCCCTTCCGGCAGCAGTTATGCAGGGTACAGTTTTCAGCTAGATGAAGGTTACGGAAATAAATTCGTCTTGCGCAAATATTCCGCCAATGGAACGGAAATCTCAACCCCAATTGCGGTTTCAAATCCACCCGCGGGTTTTGACTTTATGCTCCCCATCAAGTGACCCTCTCTGTGGTAGGGAATACTTATACGGCTTATATCGATGGCACACAGGTGATGACGGCCACAGATAATTCCTATACCAGTGGGGGAGCCGGGTTGCGCACCTGGTGGTCGAATCAGGTTTCCGTCTCAGATTTTTCGGTCAGCACTCCCTGAAGGCTTAGTCGATTTTTTCAACGTAGATGTAGCGGGCCACGGTGAACCCCAGCGTGATCTGCTCTTTTTCTATGGTCAACGTGATCGTGTGATTGAAAGGCAAGATCTCGGTGACCGTAATAGGGGTTCCGATCAGAATTTTCTTGCGTTCCAAAAAATCCATCAGTTCGAGATTCTCTTCTGCCAGTTCGTGCACTCTGCGGACAATTCCACGATCTCCCTCACGGAGCCCGGTCAAAGGCACCCATTTTTCGACGGCATCTTCGCATCCAGGCAGAGGGTTGCCATGCGGGCAGGTCTTGGGGTGCCCTAATTCTTCGTAGAGAGCATTTTCGGCTTCCTGCGAAATGGCGTGTTCCAGATTGTGAGCTTCGCTGTGCAGTTTTGACCAGGGAAGCATTTTAAGCATCATCCATTCCATCAGCATGTGCTTGCGCATGATCAGGCGCGCAGCATCCCAACCGGTTTCGGTCAGGTGGGTGCCGTTTTCTTGTTGGGTGATTAAGCCATCTCGGGCCATGCGTTTCAGAGTATTGGTAACAGTAGGGGCGGATACTTTTAATATTTCAGCCAGGCGGGCACCAATGACAGGTTCGCCGTCTCTTTCGATGACGTAAATAAGCGAGAGATAATCTTCGATGGTTTGACTATGCTTGATTGTTTGATCTGTCATTTTACTTTCCCATATTCTTGCTGCATAATCTTGACTAATATTTCGTATTAGCCTATACTAATTTCATAACATTATTCTTATTCATTATATCAAGACTTTGCGGAGGTTGTAATGCAAAATTCCCTCAATGAGGTTTACCTTTCAGAAATACCCAGTGGCAAGAACGTGATTATTTCAGCATTACATGAGGGAAATGAGCTGAACCGTCGTCTGACTTCATTGGGATTTACTCCGGGCACCGGGGTAGAGATTGTCCAGAACTTCGGGCATGGCCCCATGATCGTTACCGTACGCGGAATGAAGATCGCCTTGGGGCGGGGAGAGGCAGCCAAGATATTTGTTTACGAGGATGAAAAGAAATGAGCGATTGTCATTCCAGCTCCACTGCAGAAGTGATTCGTACTCAAGATGCAAAAGGTCACAAAATTCCAGTTATTGCACTCGCCGGTCAACCGAATATGGGGAAGTCTACCCTTTTCAATCTGCTCACAGGTCTAAATCAGCATGTGGGCAACTGGCCGGGAAAAACAGTCGAGCAGCGCAGCGGGAATTTTTCTTTTAATGAGCGGGAATATCACCTGGTTGATTTGCCCGGAACGTACAGTTTGACGGCTAACTCACCCGAAGAAGTGATCACTCGTGAGTTTATCCTGACCGAGAAACCGGATATCGTCATTGCGGTGGTCAGTGCGGCCAATCTGGAAAGAAGTTTGTATCTGGTCTCGGAGTTGGTCTGTTTGCCCGTTCCCATCGTAGTGGCTTTGAACATGATGGACGTTGCCAGGCAAGAGGGAATTGCCGTTGATGCGCAGGAACTCAGCCAGGCTTTGAATTTGCCGGTGATTGCCATTACAGCTACCAAAGCCCTGGGTGTGCGTGATCTTTTGCAGAAGGCACAAGAGGTGATCGAGCATCCAACGATTGTTCACCCCAATGTCCCCGAGATTCGCAAAGATGTAGCTGACGCGATCGATCTGGTGGAACAGAAAATTGCGCAGTACGTTCCTCAAGATCATCCGGCAGATTGGGCGGCTTTGAAGCTGCTGGAGGGGGATGTTGAGATCACCAAAAAGTTGAAGGCGTCCCTTCCTCCTGAAATCGAAAAATCAGTAAGCGAGATTTTGCGCGAGAATGATGACGCAATGGTGGCCGTTGCTTCCAGCCGCTATAACTGGATTGGCGATATTGTGCGCCGTTGTGTGAAAAAGCCTAAGATGGGGCAGATCAGCATCACTGAGCGGATCGATCGTATTGCTACTCATCCAGTGTGGGGATTGTTTATCTTGGCAGGGATTCTGGGGCTGGTTTTTTTGGCTGACTTTTACCATTGGCTCACCCGCTCAGGCCTGGTTGGATGAAGCTGTCGTGGGCCGTTTGGCTTCCTGGGCCAGTCAGGGAATGACGAATTCTCCCGCCTGGCTGCGCTCGCTGATTGTTGATGGGGCCATCGGCGGGGTAGGTTCTGTGCTGACCTTTTTGCCTATTTTGATTATCTTCTTTGCTTCTTTCGGCTTTTTGGAAGATATTGGCTACATGGCGCGTGCGGCTTACGTGATGGATAACATCATGCACATGATGGGTTTGCACGGCAAGTCTTTCCTGCCGCTGTTTTTGGGCTTTGGCTGCAATGTGCCGGCGATCATGGGAACACGTGTGATTGATTCCTGGCCGGCGCGTATTTTGACCATCCTGATTGCTCCGCTGGTACCCTGTACTGCGCGCATGGCCGTGATTGCTTTTCTGGCGCCAGCTTTCTTTGGGAAGAACGCTTTTCTGGTTTCGTGGGGATTGATCCTCTTCTCGATCATTCTGCTGGTGATTCTGGGGGTGTTGCTCAACAAGATCATTTTCAAGGGCGAGCGCTCTGCTTTCATCATGGAGATGCCGCTTTACCACATTCCCAATCTGCGCACGGTGGGGTTGCTGGTTTGGCAGCGTTCCTGGTCATTCATCAAGAAAGCGGGAACGACCATTCTGATTGCTTCGATGGTGATTTGGGGGCTGTCTTACCTTCCTGCCGGGAATATCGATACCAGTTATCTGGCCATCTTTGGCAAATGGATCGAACCGTTTGGTAAATTGATGGGGTTCGACTGGCGCTTGACAGTGGCGCTGCTCAGCTCCTTCCCTGCGAAGGAAAATGCCATTGCTACGCTGGGCGTCCTCTTTGGCAATACGCAGGGAGCTGGTCTGGCGACTTTGTTGGCAAGCACGTTCAGCAACGCCACCGCTCTCTCCTTCTTAGTGGTCACGATGCTTTTTATTCCCTGTCTGGCGACTGTAGCTGTAATTCGTCAGGAGACGAATTCGGTTAAATGGACGGCTTTCAGTGTGCTGATGTTCCTGGTGCTTTCCACGGTGATGGGGATGATCGTCTATCACGTGGCTTTACTGGTATAGGAGAAATTATGCTCGAACGGTTGCTGCAATTGATTCGTGAGGGGGGCAGTTTTGATGTCACCCGGCTTGCCCGGGAGCTGGAGACAACCCCAGAAATGGTGCGCGCTATGATGGACCATCTGCGGCGGACGGGTCTATTGAAAACTTATGATCCAGGGCAATCGTCGTGTGAATATTGTGCTTTGGGGTCGGTTTGCGATCAAGAAAAGAAGAAGCAGGAAGCCGGCCATCTCTGGATGTATGAAGAAAAATAGGCAAAGAAAAAACTCGAGATTTTCTCGAGTTTTTTTGTCAGGCCAGCCGATAAGCCGCGTTCTGTGTAGAGAGCGGGTATGCTCGCGCACGGCACTCTCCATGAGGACCATCTATCTAGATGTGCTGTTGCCAGCACACTCAAGCGGTCTACCCGGGATTCAAAAGAAAACGAGCCGCTTCCCGCTGCGGGAACCCGCAGACTTTATCCCTGCTTGACCTTGCTCCAGCTGGGGGTTGCCTGGCCGCTGCATTACGGCAGCGCCGGTGGTCTCTTACGCCACCTTTTCACCCTTACCCGTGGGGGCGGTATGTCTCTGTGGCCCGATCCAGTAAGTTCTTCCGTAGAATCCTCACTCCGGGTGTTGCCCGGCAGCTTGCTCTGCGGAGCGCGGACTTTCCTCGAGGCATTGATGCCTCGCGATCCTCTGGTCAGCCTGACGATTTTATAATACTCGTAATAAATTTCTTCGTCAACCTGTTAAAAATACCAGCGAAAAGGATGAATTTTACCTGAAATTAATCATGCTCTTAAGAATCCGCGATATAACCAAACGTTTATGAGAAGTATATCGAGTTATTTAGAGAGAGAAGAATTACGCCGTGTTTACAATAATATTAAAGGTCCTTTATTCGATTTCATTGGTATTGATTTTTCTGTTTAGTTTGAATAGTCTGGTACTGAGCATTCTTTATTTGATCAATCGCAAAAAAATCTGGGGAACGCCGACCCCGGAAATGAAACAGGAATGGCCCAAAGTGACCATTCAGTTGCCGATCTTTAACGAACGCTATATGATCGATCGTTTGCTCAAGGCCATGACAGCCATGGATTACCCCGCAGAGAAATTGCAGATTCAGGTGCTGGATGATTCCACAGATTCGACAAAGGAAGTTGTGGCGAGTCTGGTAGCCCGATACAAAGCTGAAGGGTGCAATGTTCAGTTATTGCACCGTAATGATCGTTCCGGCTTCAAAGCTGGCGCTCTCGAGAATGGGCTGCAGCAGGCCAGTGGAGATTTTCTGGCCGTGTTTGATGCCGATTTCTTACCTCAGCCCGATTGGCTCAAGCGGGTGGTGCCTTTCTTTCAAGATGCGAAGGTCGCTTTTGTACAGACCCGTTGGGGGCATCTTAATAACCACTACAATTTCATCACCCATCTGATTGGCATGGCTCTGGATGCTCATTTTGTGGTGGAGCAGACGGCCCGGGCAGGTTCAGGTTTGCTTATGTCTTTCAACGGCACGGCCGGAATGTGGCGTAAGGTTGCTGTGGAAGAAGCCGGTGGCTGGCAGGGAGATACCTTGACCGAGGATATCGATCTGAGCTTCCGCACTGAAATGGCGGGTTGGAAGTACGTTTATGCTCCGGATATCGTGGTGATGTCAGAGTTGCCTGCGCAGATGGATGCCTTTAAGAAACAGCAGGTACGCTGGGTAAAGGGGAATTTCCAGGTCTCCAAAAAATTGATTTGGAAATTGCTTCGCGCTCGCATTCCCTTCTGGACGAAATTTATGGGGGTGATTCATCTGGGCATGCTTTTCTTGCCCTATGCGGCGACTTTGCTGGTGATGATCCTTACCTTTCCCGTTTCATTGCTCATCCCTAAGTTTTTGACCCTGTTTGGCTGGACCATGCTGGGGTCTTTGGGACCGGTCTTCTTGTACTCGCTGGCAAAAACTGAGTTCAATCCCAACTGGTTCAAGCGTATTGCGACTTTGCCATTTTTGACCATGATGGGGATTGGAATTTCGGTGAACTGCACCTGGGGCATTCTGACGGGCTTTTCTTCGAAAAGCGGCGTTTTTGAACGGACTCCCAAGTACAATATCCAGGACGTACATGAGAATTGGGCCAAGAACAGCTACTCATTGCCCATCTCGCCGATCACTGCGGTTGAGCTGCTGATGGGGACTTACATTTTGGCCTCATCGCTTTTCCTCTTCCGGGAACATCACTTTGCCTTCCCGGTCTGGCAGTTGATTTCTGCTGTCTCCTTTTTCATGGTAGCGGGTGCCAGCCTCTTCCAATCGGCTGAACGGGCTATTGTGATTTCGAAACAAAAAGCTCAATCGCCCTCTGGCTTATCGAACTGATCTAAAGGTGGAGAGAAAATCTCCACCTTTTTATTTTTCGTCTATAATGAACGAATAAACCGATAAAATAGAGTCCTGGCGACTTTATAAAAATCTACTTCACAAGAGGCAATCATGCGTCGACCTTTAGTAGCTGGAAACTGGAAAATGAACAAGACTGCCGCTCAGGCAGTAGCCCTGGTGAATGAACTGATGCCGGGGTTGAAGGGAATTTCGGATGTCGAAAGAGTCGTTTGCCCGCCGTTTACTTCTCTTCCGTTGGTACACGACCTGCTGAAGAATACCGAGATTGGTCTGGGTGCCCAGAATATGCATTTCAAGGCTTCCGGGGCATATACCGGGGAAGTCTCTCCCGAGATGGTGAAAGAATTCTGCCAGTACGTGATTCTGGGGCATTCTGAACGCCGTCAGTATTTTGCTGAAACCGATGCAACAGTCAATGAAAAAGTAAAGGCTGCCCTGACCATGGGACTGACCCCGATTGTGTGCGTGGGCGAGACCGAAAAGGAATACGATGCTGGTGAAACCAAAGCCGTGGTCACCCGCCAGATTCTGGCCGGGTTCGCGGGCATTGCTGCCGCGGATGCCGAGAAGATTGTGGTGGCTTATGAACCGATCTGGGCCATTGGCACCGGCAAAGCGGCTACCGCGGAAGGGGCCAACGCCGTGCTGAAAGATTCAATTCGACCGGCAATGAGCCAGCTTTGGGGCGAGGCAGCTGCCCAGAGCATCCGCATTCTCTATGGCGGTTCAGTTTCTGCTGCCAATGCGGCTGAATATTTCAAGCAACCGGATATCGATGGTGCCCTGGTGGGTGGGGCCAGTTTGAAACCGGCTGATTTTGTGACGATTGTGACCGCAGCGAAAAAATAGTTTTCTACTTGAAAACGAGAGGCCTCCAATAACTGGAGGCCTCTTTTTCAATAAATTATGCGGTGCCGAATTGCCGATCACCGGCATCTCCCAGACCCGGGAGGATGTAACCATGCTCATTGAGATGGTCATCGATGGCAGCCAGGTGAATGGGGACGTCTGGGTAGGTCTTGTTCATCAGAGCAATCCCTTCAGGGGCTCCGATTAAACCGACGAACTTGATCTTCTTGACACCCCAGCGTTTGAGCACTTCCACGGTTGCAGTGGCGGAACCACCCGTGGCCAGCATTGGGTCAAGGATGAGGCACATGGAGACTGTCGGCTCGGTGGGCAGCTTGTTGTAATATTCCACCGGTTTCAGGGTGTGTTCGTCACGATAAATGCCGATGTGCCAGACTTCGCAGCCGGGAATGAGCTCCCAGAAGCCCTCGACCATTCCCAACCCGGCGCGCAAAATGGGTACCAGGCCGATCTTGTCTTTAAGAACAGAACCGACTGTTTTCGCCAATGGGGTTTGGACTTCAGTCGGTTCCAGTTGCATATCTGCGGTGGCTTCGTAAGCCAATAAAATTGCAATTTCGCGAACGAGCTCACGAAACACTCTTGGGTCTGCGTTGACATCACGCAATTTTGCCAGCTTATGGGCAATCAGTGGATGTTTGGAAACATAGACATTTTGCATAATTGCTCCTTGAAATTTTGTCTATTATAGCCTGAATGGCTAAATTGGCAATATCAGAAAATATTTCTCTCGCTGATTGTGAAAAGACACTTGCGGGTATAATCAGGGTTATGGTGAACAAAGAAGAGAGAGTCACAGACCCTGATCTCAAACCTGATGATCGTCTCGATCAATCCCTGCGGCCGGCCAGTCTGGCTGATTTGATTGGCCAGAATCAGGTGAAGGAAAACCTGGAGATTTTGATCGCGGCGGCGCGCCAGCGCGGAGAACCTCTAGATCACGTCTTGTTCTATGGACCTCCCGGATTGGGGAAAACCACCCTGGCGCATATTCTGGCGAATGAGATGGGGGTGAACATTAAGATCACCTCTGGCCCTGCCATTGAGCGTGCCGGGGATCTGGCTGCCATTCTGACCAATTTGCGGGCTGGTGATGTTCTGTTTATCGACGAGATTCACCGCCTGGGGCGGGCAGTGGAAGAGATCTTATATCCGGCAATGGAAGATTATGCTCTCGATATTGTGATTGGCAAAGGCCCATCCGCCCGTTCCATCCGTCTGAAACTGCCCCGTTTTACGGTCATTGGGGCGACGACCCGCCTGGCGTTGGTGACTTCCCCGCTGCGGGCTCGCTTTGGCGCGGTTTATCGCCTGGATTATTACGATCAGCCTGCCATGCAGTTGATTATCAGTCGGGCTGCTCAATTGATCGACGTAACGGCAGACGGGGAAGGAATTGCCGAGATCGCTCGTCGTTCGCGCGGTACTCCCAGGGTAGCTTTACGCTTGCTGCGCCGGGTACGCGATTTTTCTCAGGTGCGCGGCAATGGCTGCAATCGATCGCAATTGTGCCATGGAAGCCTTGAATTTACTGGCGGTAGATGGCCTGGGCCTGGATGATGTGGATCGCCGCGTGCTGTTGGCGGTGATTGATAAATATAATGGCGGTCCGGTGGGGCTATCGACCATCGCGGCTTCGATCAGTGAAGAACCGGATACGATTATGGATGTAGTAGAGCCGTATTTGCTGCAGCTTGGCTTTCTGGAACGCACCTCGCAGGGGCGAGTGGCGACCCGCCAGGCCTACGATCATTTGGGCAAGAAGTATCCTGCCCAGGAAAAACAACCTCGTTTAATAGAGTAGGATCATGCGAACTGAAGATTTTCATTATGACCTTCCGGTTGAGCGGATTGCTCAAACCCCAGTAGAACCACGCGATTCGTCGCGCTTAATGGTATTGAATCGCCAGACCGGCACTCTGGAAGATGCGATCTTTCATGATATTAGCCGTTATCTGCACCCTGGGGATTTGCTGGTGGTCAACCAGACGCGGGTCATCCCGGCCCGTATCAGAGCCACCCGGCCGACTGGCGGCAAAGTGGAGTTGTTGTTGCTCAAACGTCTTACCCCTGACACCTGGGAAGTGCTGGTGGGTGGAAAAAAGATGCCGGTGGGAGCACAGGCGCTGATCCAGGATGGGCCCACGGCTACCGTGATCGAAGAGTTGGAAGGCAGCCATCGTGTGGTGCAGTTTTCTTCTTCGCTCGAAGAGCTGCTGCCTGAGGTAGGGGAAATGCCCCTTCCTCCCTACATTCACGAGCGGCTGAAGGATGCCAATCGCTATCAAACGGTGTATGCGGACCCGGCTCAGACTGGTTCTGCCGCGGCCCCTACGGCTGGGCTGCATTTCACACCGCGTTTGCTGCAGGAACTCGAGGGGCAGGGGATTCATATTGCTCGTGTGACGCTGCATGTAGGGCTGGATACTTTTGCGCCGGTCACTGAGGATGATCCCTCGGAACATCAGATCCATTCGGAATGGTGCGAGGTGACGCCAGCGACGGCCGAATTGATTAACCGGACCCATCGAGAAGGTCATCGGGTGATCGCTGTGGGGACGACCAGCGTGCGTACCCTGGAATCTGCAGCTTCACAAAGCCGGGTGGCGGGAGAAGTGGCTCCCATTAGCGGCCCGACTCGACTTTACATTTTGCCTGGTTTCCAGTTCAAGGTAGTGGATGCGATGGTGACGAATTTTCACCTGCCCGAATCGACCCTGATCATGCTGGTCAGCGCTTTTGCCGGGCGGGAGACCATCCTGCATGCCTATACTGAAGCCGTCAAGCGGGAGTACCGCTTCTATTCTTTCGGCGATGCCATGTTGATCCTGTAGGGGAATGCCGGTGAATTTCACTGAATTGAACGAAGAGATCGTTGCCTGTGAAAAATGTCCGCGCCTGGTGGCTTTCCGCCAACAGGTGGCGGTTGAAAAACGCCGGGCTTTTCGCGATTGCGAATATTGGGGGAAACCGGTGCCCGGTTTTGGTGATCCGCAGGCACAGATCATGATCGTGGGATTGGCCCCCGGGGCACATGGTTCAAACCGCACCGGGCGGATGTTTACAGGCGACGATTCGGGTCGATTTCTCTACGATTCGCTTTATCGGCATGGCCTGGCCAGCCAGCCTTTTGCCCTCGACCGGGCGGATGGGCTTACTTTGCATCGTCTCTTTATCACTGCAGTTGGGCGGTGTGTGCCCCCACAGAATAAGCCGACCTTGGCTGAGTTGGCCAATTGCCGTCCTTACCTTGAAACTGAGATTGATCTTTTGCCGCGATTGCAGGTGATCGTGGCGTTAGGCAAAATTGCTTACGATGAAATGAAGTCAATTTTGCAAGAGCGCGGCTTGCACTTTGCCAAACAGCCTTTTGCGCATCTGGCCTGCGTCAAAGCCCAGGAACGTGACTTTTGGCTGCTGGCTTCTTACCATCCCAGCCGCCAGAATACCCAGACGGGCCGCTTGACCATGTCTATGTTTGATCAGGTCTGGGACCAGGCGCTGCAGCTTGTGAGAGATTGAGCATCGCTTTGTATAAGGTTTTATTCCCCGAAGTTTGAAAGAAGTTCAAAAATCGAATAAGATTGCCTCCATTGAGGTGGAAGATGAAACTTTGGCAGAAAATACTTCTTGGAATGTCGGCGGTTATTTTTCTCCTGAGTATGATTTTTGTGGTGTGGGGAGAAACTCCAGCACGCCCCATGTCTGAAGCCATGCTGGCTTTGCAAAGCGATGAACAGGTAAAAGTCACTACTGGCGATTGGCTGATCTTTGCTCCCCAAAGCCAGGCGACCAGCACCGGGTTGATCTTTTACCCAGGAGGGCGTGTAGATTATCGGGCTTATGCTCCATTAGCACATGCGTTAGCTCAGCAGGGGATCCTGGTAATTATTCCGCGTATGCCGTTGAATTTGGCTGTATTTGGCGTTGAGAAGGCCGCTGAGGTGCTTCAGACTTACCCAACGATAAAATACTGGTACATTGGGGGACATTCGCTTGGAGGCTCAATGGCGGCTCATTTTCTCAATCAGCATCGCGATCAATTCGCCGGTCTGATTTTTCTGGCTTCTTACCCGGCAACCAGTGATGATCTTTCCGGTTATTCTGGAAAGGTACTTTCGATTTCGGCTTCCAACGATGGGCTGGCAACACCAGATAAAATTGCAGCCAGCCGGTCTCTGCTTCCGCAAGATGCCGAATTCTTCGAAATTCACGGCGGCAATCATGCTCAATTTGGCTGGTACGGGCCACAGAATGGCGATTTGACAGCAACGATCAGCCGCACTGAGCAGCAAGAACAGACGATTCAGCAAATATTGATTTTTCTCCAGAAATAAAAAATCCGGAACCAACAGGTTCCGGATTTTCAGTCGTTCAGAAAAATTACTCGCGTGCCTTAAGGGCAGCCCAACCAGCATATTTGGCAGTGTCACCGAGTTCGGCTTCGATGCGCAGCAACTGATTGTACTTGGCCACACGGTCAGAGCGGGCAGGGGCACCAGTCTTGATCTGACCGGTGTTGAAAGCAACAGCAATGTCGGCAATGGTGGCGTCTTCGGTCTCACCAGAGCGGTGGGAGGTGACGGCGCGCCAACCGCTGCGCTGGCAGGTCTCGACAGCTTCGATGGTTTCGGTCAAAGAACCGATCTGGTTCACTTTGACGAGTAAGGCATTGCAGGCCTTCTCTTTGATGGCGCGGCGGACGCGCTCAGGATTGGTCACGAGCAGGTCGTCGCCGACGATCTGAACCTTGTCGCCTACTTCTGCGGTCAACAGTTTCCAGCTCTCCCAATCATCCTGGGCCAGGCCATCTTCGATAGAAACGATCGGGTACTGGCGCAGCCAGTTCTTCCAGAATTCCACCATCTGCTCGCCGGTCAGCTTCTTGCCTTCTTTGCGCAGATTGTAGAGATGGGTTTCTTCATCGTAGAGTTCGGAGGCAGCCGGATCCAGAGCAATGGCAACCTGTTCGCCCGCTTTGTAGCCAGCTTTTTCGATGGCTTCGAGGATCACTTCCACAGCCTCATTGTTGGCTTTCAGCGCGGGGGCATAGCCGCCTTCGTCACCGACGAGGGTAGCGTAACCACGAGCCTTCAAGACGTCTTTCAGGGTGTGGTAGATTTCAGAACCCCAGCGTAAACCCTCAGCAAAGGAGGAAGCACCGAAGGGCATGACCATGAATTCCTGTGCATCCGTGGATTGCCAGGCGGTGTGAGCACCGCCGTTGAGGATGTTCATCATTGGGACGGGCAGGGTGTGGGCGTAGACGCCTCCCAGATAACGATACAGGGGCAGCCCCAGAGAGTTCGCGGCGGCTTTGGCAACAGCCAGTGAAACGCCGAGGATGGCGTTGGCACCCAGACGGGATTTATTGGGGGTACCATCCAGGTCGATCATCATCTTGTCGATGGCCATCTGTTCAGTGGCATCCCAGTCGAGCAGGTTTTCTGCGATTTCGTTGTTGACGTTATCGACGGCTTTGAGTACTCCCTTGCCCTTGTAGCGGCCTTTATCACCATCACGAAGCTCCAGAGCTTCGTGCACACCGGTAGAGGCACCGGAGGGAACGGCCGCGCGGGCCCCAAGAGCCATCCCCGAGGATGACTTCCACTTCAACGGTGGGGTTACCGCGGGAATCGAGAATCTCTTGCGCTGTTACTGATTCAATAACTGTATCCATTTTCACCAATCCTTTGACTAGTATTGCAGGCGCATAAACGCCTATTAAGCGATTCTATCGTCCTTAGTATAATACGAAACTTCCCGGAACGCTTATGGTTCCAGTACTTCTGGGGGATCATTGTATTTGACCCCGGCTTTGATACAGGCAGCCCGCATGAAGGCCACGAAAACGGGATGGGGTCGGGTGGGGCGAGAGAGAAATTCTGGGTGGAATTGCGTGCCCAGCATGAACGGGTGATCCTTGATTTCGGCGATCTCTACCAGACGCCCATCCGGGGAAAGCCCTGAGAATACCATGCCATGCTCGTTGAAGAGCTGGCGATAATTGTTGTTGAATTCGAAGCGATGGCGGGTGGCGCTCTTCGACTACGTCGGTGCCATAGGCATCGCGTGCGATTGAGCCCGGCTGCAGCTGGCACGGATACAGCCCCAGACGCATGGTACCGCCTTTGGCGGTAATGCCTTGCTGATCGGGCATCAAATCGATCACCGGGTTGGCAGTCGACCGGTCGAATTCTGAAGAATTAACGTTGTCTGTGCCTAACACGAATCGTCCGAACTCAATGACCATCATTTGCATGCCCAGGCACAGGCCCAGATAAGGGGTCTGGTGAGTACGGGCAAAGTGGGCGGCCAGAATTTTGCCTTCGATACCCCGGCTGCCGAATCCACCGGGGACTACGATACCGTTGACCCCTTCCAGCACGTCCATACAGCGCCCTTTTTCGAGATCGGCAGAATGAACCCATTTTAGATCAAGTTCGACGCCGAGCGCTAATGCAGCATGTTTAATGATTCACGTACACTGATGTAGGCATCGTGCAGTTCAACGTATTTTCCGACCAGCGCTATCGAGACCTTGGGTTTCTTGGCCCGGGTTTCTTTGGCCAGGGTTTCCCAAGCCGTCCAGTTAGGCGCGTGCGGTTCGGTCAACTTAAGACGCTCCATCAAATAATCTGCCACGTGGGCTTTTTCGAGGAGCAGGGGAATCTCGTAGAGAATCGGTTCGGTGACCATCGGGATCACGGCGCGTTTTTCCACGTCGCAGAATTGGGCGATCTTTTCTCGCAGGCTTTCATCCACCGGGTAATCACTGCGGGCGACGATGACGTCAGGGGAGATACCATAAGAACGCAATTCACGCACCGAATGCTGGGTGGGCTTGGTCTTCAGCTCTTCGGTAGCGTTAATGAAGGGCAGCCAGGTCACGTGGACGAAAACGGTGTTTTCGCGGCCCAGATCTGAACGAAGTTGGCGCAGTGCTTCGATGAACGGCAGGCTCTCGATATCTCCTACGGTGCCGCCCACTTCCACCAGGATGATCTCTGCCCCGGTAGTTTTGGCTACCAGCCCAATGCGGCGTTTGATCTCGTTGGTAATGTGTGGAATCACCTGAATGGTGCCGCCCAGAAAATCACCGCGGCGTTCAGCGCTGATCACCTCGGCATAAACTTGCCCGGTAGTGATGTTGCAGACTTTATTTAACCGAATGTCAATAAAACGTTCATAATGGCCAAGATCCAGGTCGGTTTCGGCACCGTCATCCAGCACAAAAACTTCTCCGTGCTGGTAAGGGCTCATTGTGCCCGGATCTACGTTGATGTAGGGATCCAGTTTTTGAACGGCAACCTTAAATCCGCGTTGTTTAAGCAAACGGCCGACGGCTGCTGCTGTAACCCCCTTGCCTACCGAACTGACCACACCGCCGGTAAAGAAAATGTATTTGGCTGTCATTCATCACTCCTTAATTTAAAAGAAGTGAGGAGGGTCGATTTGCCGACTCCTCCTCACAATTTACCTGATGATATTCAACATTCCCTTTTGCGTCATTTTCCCTGACCGTCCAATCTTATTCAGTTTAGCACAAAACGGAACTTTCCCAAAGAAAAGCCATCCCTGGGTTGAGGGATGGCTTAAGGTTGCTTAGTTGGTCTGAACTTTGTTTTCGAGGGTTCGGGAGAGCAAATCTTCCTGTTCCTGGGAGACTGCTTTGGACTTTCGTTCCTCTGCCTTCTTCTTGCGATCCTTGGCTTTTTCCATGGCCTCGCGGATGGCGATTTCCATATAAGTCGGTTCATTTTCGTCTGCCGGCTCATTGATGGACTCGAGCAAAGCTGTGTTATCTTCATCGCCCTTGTTGCGCGGTTTGCGCGTGGTCTTCTTTTCCCGTTTGGGAGCACCTTCAGGACGGGGTTGAGAAGTGAATTTTGTTTTCTCTTTGACTTCTGGCTCGGGTTCAGGCTGCAAGGCTTTCATGCTCAATTTGATCTGCTTCTTGCGGCGGTTGACGTCAATGATCTGAACCTCTACCTCGTCGCCTTCTTTGACGACATCAGAAGGTTGCTTGACATAGCCATGAGCCATTTCGCTGATATGAATAAGACCCGGTCGTTCAGCACCAATTTCAACGAACGCGCCAAATTTCTCCAGCCGAACAACTTTGCCTTTGACTACGTTCCCTACTTTGATTTCACGCCATTCCAGATCGAGCGGGCGGATCATGGTTAACTCGACGCGTTCTTCCTCGTCTTTGCGAACCACTTTCTTTACCCACACGTCGATTTGTTGACCTTCTTGCAGAACATCTTCGACACGTTTGATTGGTGCATTATCTGGTGCGACGATCTGCGAGATGTGCAAAACGGCTGGCTTTCCCAGACCCACATCGACCACAGCTCCGGCCAGTTTGATTTTTGTTACCTTACCACTTAATTGTGTTTTTGGTCGTATTTCCATTGTGCGGTCTGTATCCGCCACAACATTCGAGTCCATAACTTACCTCTCCCAGGTTCAAATATCAGCGAAAGGGGATTATACCCTCTGCATAAAATACTGTCAATTAAATCCAGATAAATCGATTTTGCCTACCAATAATAACACAACTTATTTGCTTTCACTGAGTAATTCGATTGCTTTTGCCAGCTGTGGATCAGCAATACCGGCATTTTTCTGATCTTCAGTATATTCTACCGAGTAATCTGGGGTCAGGCCGACTCCATTGATTTGGCGTCGATTCGGGGTGAGCCAGCGGGCAATGGTCACACGTACGGCTCCCTGGCTGTTATCGAGCTCGATCCAGTTTTGCACTGAGCCTTTCCCGTAAGTAGTATCTCCTACCAGCGTGCCTCGGCCATAATCCTGAATGGCACCGGCGGTGATTTCTGCGGCAGAGGCGGTTCCGCCGTCAACCAGCACGACCAGTGGAATATCCGTTGCCAAACCACCGGCAATAGCATTATAAGTGTTCTCGGTTCCGTTGCCTTCTTCTTCATACATGACAACACCGCTGGGAATAAATTGCGAAACGACTTCAATAGCTGTTTTGAGATAGCCGCCGCCGTCATTTCGTAAGTCAAGGATCAATCCCTTGGGGTTGTTTGCCAGCAGGGTGTTCAGCACTTCTTTCAATTGATCGGTGGTTTTGTCGCCGAAAGTTGGCAGAGAAATGTAGGCAATGTCGTTATCGAGCATCTTGCCAGTCACCTGCTCATCCACGGGCTGGATTTTTTCGCGGGTGATGGAGACGTCGAAGGTCTCTTTTGTATCCGGGCGGTAGATGGTAAGGGTTACCGAGGTACCAGCGGGGCCAAGCACAGACTGCAGCACAATACTGGGGTCGATGCCGGTCATGTCTTTGCCATCCACCTTGGTGATTTCATCCCCAGGGATCAAGCCGGCCTTTTCTGCCGGGGAATCGGGCATCGGGTTTTGAATGGTCAAATATTGCCCTGTGGCGTCTACGTAAGCGCCGATGCCTTCATATTCACCTGCCAGTGAGGCATTTGCTTGCTGGTATTCTTCTGGATCCATGTAGGAAGTGTGCTTATCTCCCAACGATTCCAGCATGCCGCGGATGGCCCCTTGCATCAACTTGGTGTCATCCACCGGCTGGTCGACGTATTGGTCGTGCACGATCTGCCAGGTTTGCCAGAATGGGTCGAACAGAGTCTGCTCACTTTGCGAAGTGCTGGAAGTGGGCGTAGTCATTAAGCTGGTTTGCAGAGAGCTTTCGAGCGCGGTTTTATCCGGGATCAGCCATCCTACCAGTAATCCCCCAGAAAAGGCACCGGCTAACAAAAAAAGTGCCAGAAAAATCACTAATATATTTCTGCCAGTTTTATTCATATCGATCTCCTACAATGGCAACAATATCATATCCACTTACATTAACACGCCTTGGTTAATCATAAATGAATTTTTGGTCGAGTAATTCAGGATTCCTGCAGCACATTTCCGATTTGATCGATGCAGTTAATGTAATGATCAAAGGGTTCGGGGCTGGGGTGGTTGCCGATCAAGACGGTGCTGATTCCCAGGGCTTTTGCGGCAATCAGGTTGCGCGGAGCATCATCGATCATCAAACATTTCTGAGGCTGGGGAATGGCGGCTAGTTCGAGTGCTTTTAGAAAAGCTTCATTTTGCGGTTTGCAATAGGGGTGAATATCACGAACGTCGATGATTTGCTCAAAACAGCCCTGCAATTCGAGTACGTTGATGACCCGGGTAGCATGGTTGGAATCTGCATTGGTAAAGATTATTTTGCGCTGGGGCATTTGACTCAGTACCGCTTTGAGCCGGGGGTTGGGTTGAATGTAATCGGCCAGGGGAACGTTGTGGACGAAATCGAGGAATTCCTGTTCATCAATGTGATACAGCTCCGAAAGCCCGCGCAGGGTAGTACCATGCTTACGAAACAGTTCTTCGCGCAGGGCCGGCACCTGGTCAGGGGCCAGATGCATTCTCTCTGTCATGAACAATTCGATACGGCTTTGCAGCACGGTCCATAAACCGCTTGAGGCGGGATATAACGTATCATCCAGGTCGAAAAGAATCGTCTCAAAAAACATTCTAAAAGTATACCTTCATTCGACAAAAATACAGGAAAGTACTCGATGGGTAAGATATAATTTGACGTATGAGTATCCGAATTTTACCTGATGAAATTGCCTCTCAAATTGCTGCCGGCGAGGTGGTGGAGCGCCCCGCTTCTGTGGTGAAGGAACTGCTCGAAAATGCCATCGATGCCGGCGCGAAACGGATCACGATACGGGTGGAAGGTGCTGGTCAGCGTTTGATCGAGATCAGCGATGATGGCAGCGGAATTACTGAAGATGAGCTTGAACTGGCGGTGGCGCGGCATGCTACCAGCAAATTGCGTCAGGCCGAAGAACTGTTTCACATCCGTACCCTGGGGTTCCGCGGCGAGGCATTAGCTTCGATTGCTTCGGTTTCCCATTTTTCGCTGATTTCCCGCACTTGTGAAGAGACTGAGGGCGGCAAGATCATTGTAGATGGCGGCAAGACGGTGGGGCTGTCTCATACAGGCATCCCAGCCGGCACCGTGATTCGTGTTGAGGACCTTTTCTATAATACCCCGGCGCGTTTGAAGTTTATGAAAAAAGAACAGACAGAGCGTCAGCAGATTGATGCTCTGGTGACCCGCTATGCTTTGGCTTACCCGGAAAAATCCTTTCATTTGATCCAGGAAGGGAAAACGGTGCTGCACACCGCGGGTAATGGCGATCATCGTGAAATTTTGACCCAATTGTATGGGGTAGAGCTGGGAAAACAGCTTTTGGAAGTGGATTTCGCCGAAGACGAGATGCAAATTACCGGCTACATCAGCCCCATCACCCAAACCCGCTCGAATCGTAAAGAGATTACTTTTTTCGTCAACGGTCGGTGGGTGCAGGATTCTACTTTGCTTACGGCGCTGATGCGGGCTTATCAGACTTTTTTGATGGTAGGCCGTTACCCGATTGCGATTTTATTTTTGAATTTGCCGCCTGAACAGGTAGATGTCAACGTTCATCCGGCTAAAGCGGAAGTACGTTTCCGTTACCCGGATGAAATATTTACCCATTTGCAGCGTGCCGTCCGGCGGGCGCTGTTGGCGTATTCCCCGGTGCCGCAAATGAATGCCAATACCTGGCGTACTGAGCCCGCTCCACTCGTTCATACCCCGCTGGCCTGGAATTTTGATGAGCCGGCAACGCCTTCTGCGGATCAGCCGGCTGGTTGGGGAGCCAGAGAAGTCCCTGTTTCTGTGGAGACGGCAGATTCTCAAAACGTGTCGGCGCCTTCGATTCTGCCCAGCGGTTCAATTCCGTTGCTACGTTGGATTGGTCAGATCGGGGCCACTTATCTGATCGCCGAAGGCCCGGATGGGCTTTATCTGATCGATCAGCACGCGGCTCACGAGCGAGTATTGTTCGAGAAGATGATGAAACAAAAAGCCAATTTACACTCCCAACAATTACTCGAACCTGTCGTGCTGGAATTGCCCCCATCTACCGCGCACCTTTTAAGCGAGGCCATCCCCGCATTGACAGATTTAGGCTTTCAGGTGGAGGAGTTTGGCGCTCACGCTTTCCGCATCGGTGCCATTCCCGAGATGTTCATCGGGAAAGATCCGGCGGCAGCGGTCAGGGTGGTGGTAGAAGATTTCGAAGAAGACGAGACTCCGCTTGCGAATGAACTCGAGACACGTCTGGCCGCGCGAATTTGTAAACGAATGGCGGTCAAAGGCGGGCAGGTACTTTCTCCAGATGAGCAGAAGCAGTTGATCCGTGACCTGGAGGCCTGTTTATCCCCGCGGACTTGCCCGCATGGGCGACCCACAATGATCCATCTTTCGGTGGATTTGTTGGAACGCCAGTTTGGCCGACGTGGAGCACGGTCGATGTAGCGGATTTATTTTTTCTGTCCGACGCGTTCGGTTAAGATTTCAGAGAAGCGATTGAATTGTTGTGCCACCAGCCCATCGGGTTGCAAATTGATCATGGGCAGGTGCCGTTGAGCGGCCTGGTTGGCCAGTTCGGGTGCAGGCGGAACCATGATGGCCACGGGCATGCCATCCATCTCTTCGGTGACCTGAATCGAGTTCATTTGAACATCTGCGCGAACCCGGTTGTAGAGTACCAGATCGATCACCTTCCCTGCATTCAGATTGGCTGACTCCAATTGCTCCGAGAGCACTTTGGTGCGCTTCACCGTGACCAGTTGTGGTTCGGTCAGCAGGATCAGGTTATCAAGCAATTGACAGACTTTCACAAACCCAGGCAAAAAGTTGGTGCCAATATCCAGAAAGATGACCGCATCCAGTTTGGCAAGTGCGGCTACAATTGCTGCCAGTGAATCTCCTAGAGTGGCAAAATCTACTTTGGCTGCCGAAATGGGGGCCATGAGAATTTTGACACCGAAAGTAGTAGCAACCAGGTTTTTGTTCACCAGATCCGGGGTGATCTCGTTGGGCTTTTTTTGCAGCAGGTTATTCAGCCCTTCCGGGTTGTTGAAACCCAGATCGAATCCCCAGGTTCCCTGACCGGGGCGTAATTCCACGGCAACGACATTGGTCCCTTTATTCAATTGAGCATAGCTGTTGGCCAGATTCAGGACGAACGTTGAAACTCCCAGCCCGCCTCGGCTGGACATGGCGCCGATCATATAACTCTTGGCTTTTTCAGGCTCTGCAGCGGGGTGAGAGCGGATGCGTGAAAGCAGGGCTTTGATGTGCGCTACCAGTTCAGCCGGGTGAACTGGCTTGGTCAGGTAATCATCTACCCCGGCGTCATAGCCGGCGACTTTGTCGTCGACCTGGCTCTTGGCGGTGAACATTAAAATGGGTACCAGCGCGGTTTCAGGCATCTTGCGCAGCATTTTGGTGACCTGATAGCCATCCATGTCGGGCATCATCACGTCCAAAACCACCAGGTCCGGGAGCTCTCGCTTGGCCATGGAAATGGCCTGGCTGCCATTATCTGCAGCCACGATTTCATACCCCTGACGCTGCAGCATCAATCCCACCAAGCGCAGAGTTTCTACATCATCATCGACGATCAGTATCTTTTCTGGCATCTCAACCTTTTCTTATATCTTAAAAAGTCTAGCATAAATGCCGGGCAGCTGCAAGAAAAATTCCGTTAAGAAACACTTTGTTGCTAATGCTATAATCGCGTTATGGATCTCATCGAGATTTCTTGCCTCTTAAGAGATAAATGCCTTCTCGACCCACAGAAACCAATTGCTGTGGGCGTTTCTGGCGGGCCCGATAGTTTGTGTTTGCTGCATTTGCTGCATCGCCTGGGATACACCGTTATTGCCGGGCACGTCAATCATCAACTGCGAGAGACGGCGGGCCATGATGAGGAACAAGTGAAAGAGGTTTGCCGGCAGTGGGGAGTCCCTTTAGAAATTGAACGGGTCGATGTGCGTTCATTCGCGCAGAATTCTCATTTCTCTCTCGAAGAAGGGGCGCGTATTTTGCGCTATCGGTCTTTGATGCAGTTCGCGGCGGCGCATTCGGCACAGGCTCTGGCAGTTGCGCATCAGGCGGATGATCAGAGCGAAACAATGCTCATGCACTTGCTGCGTGGGTCAGGCATGTCTGGATTAAAAGGAATGCAGTACCGTTCTTTCAACCCGGCTTTTTTCGCTGGATATTCCCATTGTGCGTCCTTTGCTGCAGGTTTCGCGTACAGAGATCGAAGCCTACTGTGCCGAGAATTCCATTGAGTTCTGCCAGGATGAGACTAATTCTGAAACCAAATACTTTCGCAACCGGATTCGCCACGAGTTGATTCCTTTGCTCGAGAATTACAACCCACAGGTCAGATTACACCTGGAGCAAACTGGGCAGATCCTCGCGGAAGAAAATCGCTTCCTGGAAGAAGCGGCGCAGCGTGCCCAGAAGCAGGTGCTGCTGCGGCAGGGAGAGGGCTTTTTTTTGCTGTCTCGCGAACGTTTTCTGAAGCTGGATATCGTTTTGCAGCGCCGTATTCTGCGCAACTGGATGATTGAATTGCGCGGGGAAATTCGCGACATTTCGTTTTCCGTGGTTGAGGCGGGGCTGTCGTTTGCCCGTGAGAAGAATCCAAGGTTGGGCAAACCGCTGCTGAAGTCCCTTTTTCTGGCTCCTGGAGAAGGGCGAAATCTATTGCTTTACCAAGACGGCGCCGATCTGGGAGATTTATGGCCCTGGCTTTCTGGACCATCTCTTCCCTGGCATTTATCTGAGGAAAAGGTAAGTTTGAGCCGGCATTGGCAGATTCGCCGAGAAATTTTTGCTCCCGGTGAAATTACTTTTGACTGTGATCCGCAGGTGGCCTGTTTCGATGCGGATTCCCTCCCGGAACAATTCGAGTGGACGCCGCCGGCGTCAGGGGATCGCTTTACTCCATTCGGAATGAGCGGGCAGTGGATGAAGGTAGGGGATTACTTTACGAACCAGCACATTCCTCTTCTGGCGCGCGGCCATTGGCCAGTCTTGCGCGCGGAGGGCCGTGTGTTATGGGTGGCGGGTTTGCGTCAAGCAGAATTCGCCAGGGTGAGCGAATCTACCCGGCGAATTCTCAAGTTTTCTCTGCTCAGAATCGATTAATGCTGGTTCTCTGCCAGTTGTTTGAGTTTGTTGCTGATCTCGCGCCACTGGATCTTGGAAATTCCCAGCTTTTGTCGGATCGTGTCCGGGTCTTCACCGGCAACCCAGTCATTTAAGGCTGAAGTCCAGCGGCACATGTCGAAGGAAAGATGCTTATTCAGCCCTGCGGCTACCCCGATATCTTCCAGTAAATACTCCAGTCGCCGCGGCGACCAGGGAAAGACCTGATCAATGGGTTTGTACTGAGCCTGGTAAACCCGGTAAATCTCTACCCATCGTTTTGATAAGGGGATTTTGCGTTCCTTGTAGCGGCTGTTGTTGCTGGGGTAGCGTACAAACAGGAAAGGTGCTGCCTCGTCTTCCAGTTCGAGATGATTCGTATTCAGGGCCAGGCACTCTCCCTTTTTAATCCCGGTCTCGAGCAGCAGCCGCAGCAGGGCCAGAGGACGGGCATCTGATTTGGCGCCCTCGAACTGATCCTGAGCTACTTTCAGAATTTTTTCCCTGCTCTTCGGAGGTTAACACTTCTGGCAGCGGGCTGATCACTGATTGCTGCAGCACTTTTTCTGCGGGGTCAGTCGTGAGACGACCCGATTGTGTCAGCCAGCGAAAGAAGGCTTTGATCGAGGTAATGCGGCGGGAATAGCTTTTGGGGCTGCAGGGGACGGGGCGTTCGTTTTGCATCCAATCCAGAAATCGGTTGATCTGTTCCGTGGTGACGCTGCCAATACTAGTGTCGGGCGGAAAATAGCTGGCCATCAAGTTGAGATCACCGATGAATGCCTTGACGGTAAACAGAGAACGGCCCTGATCATTCAAGTAGTATTGCCAGGCCTGGATGGCCGGGCTGAGCAGCGTATCCGGGGTAATATGGGATTCAACCGGTGTGGTCATAGAACGCCTCCGTAAATCTTCGTGTAGATATACAAAATAGTTTACATGATTCAGCGGCGAATGTCAACTATTCGTGTATCCTTTTGTATTGAATTTCACTGCTGAAAAGTTCGCTCAATTCAGGGCTTGCTGAACGATGGACATGACTGCGGTTTGATCGGGCACAAGAACCATTGCCCCCGAGCCGGGAACGATGTAATTGTAAGTTTGCGCGGCTCCAATCGCATAGCGGCGTACCAGAGCCGGGTTGCTGGCGATCTGGTTGGCCAGTGGCAGCAGGGAAAGAATTTCGGTCAGGGGAATGTTGGTCTCAACGCTGGAGTTGAATTCGCTGTAGAGGTCAGCAGCGTGATTCAGTCCGTCAGCACTGACGATCGTCTGGAATAGGGCAGTAATGACTTCCTGGGCGCGGCGGGTACGATCGAAATCACTGGAAGAGTGGCGGCTGCGTACGTACCAGAGAGCCGTTTCGCCATCCATGTGATATACCCCTGCCGGGATGGTGCAGTACCCCATGCCATCTACCAGCGAACGGACGCTGCATTCATCTTTGAGGGTGCTGGCTACATTGACATCGATTCCCCCCAGAGTATCCACGATGCTCTTGAATCCGTTGAAATTGGTCATCATGTAATAATCGGGCGTGAACCCAAAGTTATAGAAAAGGTTGATTGGGTAAGCGAAAAACCGCCGTATTCCTGCGCAGTGTTGATCCGCTGCATGCCGACCCCGGGAATGC
>Ga0268356_10198_pt1 | contig 43020 bp, 45 predicted proteins | sample BioMet10_FD_194415 | JGI IMG/M metagenome (GOLD analysis project Ga0268356, IMG submission 194415) | Sewage microbial communities from Oakland, California, United States - Biofuel 10 (PacBio Assembly) | ecosystem: Engineered > Wastewater > Sewage > Unclassified | place: USA: California | collected...
ACATAAGTTACTGTCTTCTTCTTTGCTGTAGCCATCTGTCCCTATCCTCCTTACTTAACCTTCAGCTCAACTGGCTTCTGAGCTGTGTGTGGATGTTCTGCACCTTCGTAAACAAATAAATGTCCACGCTGTACATCACCCAGCTTAGTATGAGGAAGCATACCCTTGATGGCTTTCTCTACCCATTCAACTGTATAGTCCTCACGCATGTTCTTCGTGCTTCTGACACGGAGTCCGCCTGGGAACATCGAATGAGAGAAATATTCCTTCTTGTGATCCTGGTCACCTGTTACCTTGACCTTGTCTGCATTGATTACGATTACGTAGTCACCGCAGTCAACGTTTGGTGTAAAGGTTGGCTTATTCTTACCTCTTAATACTGAAGCTACTACCGTTGCGAGACGTCCAAGTGTGCAGTCTGTTGCATCTACAACATACCACGTATGGACAACTTCGCTAGGCTTGATCATCGTTGTCTGACGCATATTAACTATTCTCCTTTTTCAATATGTAGTTTCCGGGGCTACATTTGGCATGGAGTGCCGTATATCATTCTAGGCATTTCACACCATGAAGTCAAACGTTTTTTAGCTTGATCAATGGGATTTTTGTGTGTTTTATTTAAAAATTTTCCAAAATGCCCCTCGATTGGAGCGTTACTTCACAAACGGGGTCAAGATTCTGCTTCTTCAGCCATGTTTCCAGCTGTCCGATCAGTGACCGTCCCATTTCAAGATTTTCTTCATCAAATACGGCAAGACATCCATGACCGTCTTTCAGATAGAAACATCCCTGCTCCTGCTGACTGTGACGGGTCATAAAGGCATAGACACGTCTGTCCGAACGTTCTCTGACTCTTTTTTCCAGTTCTTCAATATCTGTATGGAACGGCAGAGCATCATCAAAGAGATATTCTCTGACCATGCACTGTTCTGTTAAAGCACAGATTTCAAAGTAATTGACTTCCTCCAGGCGCAGACCGCAGGCTGGTGCATTTTTATGCGGTGTATTTTTTGCCCTGGCATCCAGAATTTCTTTAACATGTTCCGGCGGGAACTTATGCTTTCCTGTTTCAATCAGGGCAGAGCTCATCATTCTGACCATGAAGCGCAGAAAGCCTTTGCCGCGGAAAGTCAGTGTGATCCTGTCTCCTTCGGTCTCCAGCTTGATGTCAAAGATAGTGCGCACCTGATCTGGATATTCGCTCAGTGAAGAAGAGTTGAAGGAAGTAAAGTCATGCGTTCCAATCAGATATGGAACAGCACGCTTCATTGCCTCAACATCCAGTTGACCGGGCATTGATATGCCGTGTCTTTTGTAAAGACGTCATATGGACCGGTGTTGATGCGGTAGACATACTTCTTCCAGCGCACATTGTATCTGGCATGGAACAGTACCGGATCAACTTCACGGCAGTCCATGATATGAATATCCGCCGGCAGAAAACCGTTCATCGCACCCATCCATTTGCGGGCACTCATTTCTTTGTCCGTATCGAACATGAACACCTGGGCAGAGGCAGAAACACCAGCGTCTGTTCGGCCGCTGGCGATAATGTTGATCTTCTGTTCTGTGATCCTGTTCAAGATCTCTTCAATCTTTTCCTGGATGGATGTGCCTCTAGTCTGGGATTGCCATCCTTCATATCCGGCACCATTGTAAGCAACGGTGCATGCATATCGATGCATCATCTGAAGTATGCCAGCCATATCATGCATGCAAGCAGCAGGACTGCGCCCAGCAGCAGGATATAGTCTCTTCTTTCCATCTTCAATACTTTATAACGTGTCCGCGGTTCTCCTGGAGCATAGCCTCTTGCCTCCATTGCATTGGCAAGGTCTTCTGCTCTCTGGAAGGCAGATACGAACAATGGAACAATCAAGGACAGGATGGCCATCACACGTTCGGACAGTTTGCCTTCCTTCATATCAACGCCGCGGGATTCCTGAGCTTTCATGATCCGTTCTGTTTCATCGATCAGATCAGGGATAAAGCGCAGGGCAATCGAAATCAGCATCGCAATTTCATGAGAAGGAACACCGATCTTCTGAAACGGCTTCAGCAGATCTTCAATGCCAAGGGTCATATCCAGCGGCTTTGTTGTCGCCGTCAAGCATGTCGTGATCATGATCATCAATAATAATCTGACGGCAATATACAGCGTTTGGATGACCGCATTACTGTAAATGGTAAAGGAACCTAATGTCAGCCATTCATCGCCGGTCTTAACGACCAGGATGTTGATGACCAGCAAGAAGAACAGCATGAACATCATCGGCTTCATTGCCTTCCAGATAAAGCCCCAGGAAAGCTTGGACAGAATGATGACGCAGGCGACGACCGCAAAGATGACCGCATATCCTATCCAGCCAGCCGGAAAGAAGATGGCAATCAATGCAATCAGCATTGCCCCGATCTTCGCTCTTGGATCCATCTTATGGATTGGCGAATCCATTGGCAGGTATCTGCCCAGCGTAAAGTTATTCATGGGACTTCACCTGCTTTGCAATATAATCTGCCAGAACATCAACATCCTGTACATCGGCAGGAATATCAAAACCCTTTTCATTCAGCATATCTCTCATGCGGATCAAAGCCGGCGGCAGAATATTCATCGATCTGCACAGCTTTGAATCACGGAAGAAGTCCTGTGCATTGGTATGGACAAGGATCGACCCATCCGCCACAACCGCGACATCATCACAGTACGCAAACACATTCTCCATGTCATGCGTTACCATCAGCACGGTCTTGCCGTATTTCTGATTGAGCTCATAGAACAGCGACATCATTGCCTTGGTGCCGGCCGGGTCAAGACCTGCAGTCGGTTCATCTAAGACAAGCACCTTTGGATCCATCGCCAGGATCCCAGCAATTGCCGTTCTTCTCTTCTGTCCGCCAGACAGTTCCAGCGGTGACTTCAGATAACAGTCTTCCGGCAGATCAACAAGCTTCAAAGCTTTTCTTGCCTTTTCTTCTGCTTCTTCTTCACTGCATCCAAAGTTCTTCGGTCCAAAGGCAACATCCTTCAGGACGGTCTCTTCAAACAGCTGGTATTCCGGGAACTGAAAAACCAGTCCGACATCTCCGCGGAGACTCTTCAGTTTCTTTGGCTTCTCACCAGCCTTAATGACTCTGTCCAGGATATGAATCTCGCCTTCATCCGGCAGCAGCAGTGCATTTAGATGCTGCACCAGCGTTGACTTGCCTGATCCTGTCTGCCCGATCACAGCTGTGATCTTCCCTTCCTGGATATCCAGATTGACATCCTTGAGGGCGGCGTACTGGTAAGGAGTGCCTTCACTGTAAGTGTGGCTTACATGTTCGAATGTAATCGGCATAATTCCTCCAGCAGTCCATCCATCGTGATATAGCGTTCCAGCTTGATTCCTCTTTCTGCCAGCTTATTTTCAAGCTTCATGGAGAAAGGAATATCCAGCTGGATCTCATTCAGCTTCTTTTCATGGGCAAAGATATCATCCGGTGTTCCGGTCATGACGACCTTTCCTTCATTCAATGCAATCACGGCATCGCTTGCCGCAACTTCATCAATATCATGTGTAATTGAAACAATCGTCAGGCCTGTCTCATGATGCAGGTCCATGATGACTTTCTTGATCTCATCTTTTCCCTGCGGATCGAGCATGGCGGTTGCTTCATCAAAGATCAGAATCTCCGGCTTCATGGCTAAAACACCGGCAATGGCAACTCTCTGCTTCTGACCGCCTGACAGTCTGGTCGGTTCATGATCAAGATATTTCGTCATCCTGACTCTTTCGGCATTGGCATCTATGATGCCGTCCATCTTTTCCTGCGGCACTTGATGATTCTCCAGGCCGAAGGCAATATCATCTCTGACGGTCGAACCGATGAACTGATTGTCCGGGTTCTGGAAAACGATGCCGATCTTCGCGCGGATGGCATTGAGGTTCTCCAAAGTCAGTTCCAGTCCATCGATCTGGATGGAACCGCTCTTCTTCTCTAAAAGACCTGTGATCAGTTTGGCAATCGTGGATTTGCCGGAACCATTTTGACCGATGATGGTCGTATACGTTCCCTTTTCCACAGAAAAAGACACATTGTCTATCGTTTCACTGTTCTCGTCATATGAGAAATTCAGATTTTTACGTCAATAATTCCCATGGCTTCTCCTTACAACATGTCTTATTATAGCGCAGTTTATTTTATTCCCCATTTTCACGCTTGATGATTGGCAGGATCTCGGGCAGACTTCTGACTCTTCTGCAGTCAACATCCATATGTTCACTTCTGCGGTCAAGCAGGATCGGGGTGATGCCGGCATTCCTGGCACCTTCGACGTCGCCTTCCAGATCATCACCGATATGAATGACTTCCTCCGGTCTGCAGCCAGCCAGTTCCAGTGCCTTCAGGTAAATTTCTTTCCTTGGCTTATATGCCTTCACGTCCTCACCTGAGATGATGCCGTTGGCATGGAGCCCATTCCTTCTTAAGCAGACTTTCGCATAGTCACCGGCATTATCCATTAAGATATAGACCGGCAGTTTGACCAGATCAAAGAAACTCTGTACATCACTGAATAATGGCGCATACATCCAGTAATTCTGAATACATGTATGGAGCTGATTATGGTCAGCCTTTAACTTCACTTCTGCATCTGCCTGATCCAGAAGCTTCATGACTAATTCATCTTCCGTCAAAAAGTGTCTTGATAGCACTCTCTTTCCGCAAGTCTCAGATGATTGAAATACCAGCGTACTGCTTCATCTTTATCTTTCACTGTACTGTGTTCTGTAAAAACATTGACCATTTCGTCAAATTCATTTCCGCGCAACTGCAGGATCGTTCCTGTATAATCCAAAAATACTGCCTTGATCATATCTACCTCTCAAAAACGGAACAATTATACCATGTTTTAAATAATATGCATCTTTACAAAAAATCTGCTTCTTCAGCAGACTTATTGAACTTGAGTAATCAGCTGTTCCATGGCATCTTTGGACAGCGGAGCGTTCCAAGCACCGATGCAGTAGCTGTATTCACCTGAGACCCAGGTAGCAATCGAGATGTTTGTTCCATCTCCGTATTCTGTCACTTCCTTATCGCCTACATCAACAATGTTGGTGCTCCGGTATGTCTCATTGACATCATAGACCGGCGAACCGCACATGATACCCTTGGCAATGCGCAGTCCTTCCTCACCATTGCTGTTGAGATAACGTATTTCGTAAATCTGCTGGGTATAGACATAATAATGTGCATCTGTATAGACCTGAGACGGTGTTTCAGGGACCTCAAGCGTGAACTTGGCAATAGCCTGCGCAGTTGCCGGGGATTCTAATTCTGTCCACACCTGCGCCTGAGACTGGCCGAAAGCAGCCTGCGGTACAACAACACAGGACTGTGTTCCATCTTTATTCTTATTCAGATTGATGATTGACATGATGCCGATGACAAGGGCAGCTACAATCAACAAATAAGGCGTCAGATTCTTCTTGACCGGCTTTGCGGGTTTTGCATCCTGTTCTGCCGCAGGCTGTTCTTTTTCTTCTGTTTCTACTGCTTCAGCCTGTTCTTTTTTTTCTTCCTGATTCATAGGGCACCTCAATTCTATTGATTAATATACAAGAATTCACATTGTTTGGCGAATGGTTTCTGCTTCTGGAACAAAAAAGGCTCTTTTTCAAGAGCCTGTATCCTGTTTACTTTGAAATTGTCTGTGATTCGTAGACACCGTGCAGAGCTGCTGTCTGATTGGCAACATTCAGAATATCACTGAGAATTGCACCTTCTTCAGTAAACAGCTTTTTCTGTGCTGTCATCTCATGATCAGAAAGCTGGACACAGATGTATCCGGCAGCATCCATGACATCCAGGAAGGATTCCAGATCTGCATGGTCTTCAAATGTGACCTTATGCGTGACCGTGATCAGTGTATCATTTTCAAACATGCCGTTGAACTCGCTGTTTCTTGCCAGCAGTCCTTCAACAAAATCCGGATCCAGATACGGATAGACCCCGCATACTTCCTGCACTTCTTCCGGTTTGTCGGAAGCATCGAACTGCGGTTCTTCTTCACCGCCTTCTGGATCAGCATCTATCTTAATGAAGTGAACTTCATCGTTTCCTGCTTCATCCTCATCTGTATCTTTTTCCTCATCCTTGCGATCCTTCAGAATCTTTGCAAGAACAACTGCTCCTACTGCAGCTGCAGCAATGGCAGCACCTACGATTGTCTTATGGAACATAACTTAGCCTTCCCTTCTTCTCTAGGAACCTGTGCTTTTATTTTAGCACATTGAGAAAGAAAAAACCGGAAACTCATATTGAATAAACATTCCGGTAATTTTGTCTATTTTACTGCTGATGGTGTTTTCTGGCATGTTCGGACAGAACTGCTGCCAGACAGATGGAATTGACTTTGACATCCTTGGAATCAGAACGAGAGGTCAGAATGACCGGTGAAGAGGTTCCTGTCAGCATGGCACCTGCCTTGACGTTCGGCACCATGTGTCCGATTGCCTTATACGTAATGTTGCCGCTGTGGATATCCGGGAAGATCAGAATATCTGCCTTGCCGGCGCATGGGCGGTCTTCAGCACCCTTTTCCTTCGCAGCAGCCTCATAGAGGGCAATATCAAGCGAAAGCGGTCCATCCACGACACATCCCTTCAATTCACCATTTTCGCACGCCTGACGCAGTTCATCCGCCTCTACCGTTGCCGGCATTTTTGGATTGACTGTTTCAACAGCTGCCAAAGGAGCAACTTTTGGTTCATTGACGCCGCAGGCCTGGGCTACTTCTGTGCAGTAAGCTATCATAGCCTTCTTGTCTTCCAGGGTCGGATATGGAATAAAGGCCACATCCGAAAGGAACAGCAGGCGGTCGATGCCCGGAATCTCAAAGACGGCAACATGGGACAGCGGTCTGCCTGTACGCAGGCCAACATCTTTGTTCAGCACGCTCTTGAGAAAATCCCTGGTCGGCAGGATACCCTTCATATACATATCTGCTCTGCCGTCATGGACCAGCTTGACTGCGGTCAAAGATGCCTCGATCTTATCCTGCACATTGATGATCTGATACTCATCCATCTTCATGCCGATCCTGGCACCGATTTCTCTGATCTCAGCTTCATCTCCAACCAGGACGGCATCAATGATGCCGCGCTGATGTGCTTCCTTGACAGCTTCCAGAACAGGTTCATCCTGTGCGCATGCCACTGACAGTATTTTCTTATCACACTGTGAGATCTCCGCAAAGAGGTCTTTGAAAGTTCTGCTCATACCATTCTTCTCCTTTGAAGCTCTTTACTTCTGATCATTGAAGCCCTGCCATACAGGATGGCCGAGATATGTCTTAGCCTTCAACTCACCGCGCAGCACCTTCAATGCATTGAATGCCATCGCTTCCTGTTCAAACTCACCAGGATAGACTGCAATCGGGGCAATCCAGCTGCAGGATTCCTTGATCTGTTCAGCGATGTCATCAAAGCGCATTAAGCCGCCGGTCAAGACGATGCCGTCAACGCTGCCCTTCAGAACAACAGACATCGCACCGATCCACTTGGTGATCTGATAGACCATGGCCTGCCAGATCCTTGTATACTGCGGATCGTCTGCTTCTACTTTTTTATGGATGGCATCAGAATCTGATGTATTGAACCAGCTCGAGAAGCCGCCTCCGGCACTGCACAGGACACGCAGCTGCTCGTTGGTGACGTCCTTCATATCTGTTGTCAAAGTTGTGATCGGCATGGAACCCATACGCGTCGGTGTAAATGGTCCTTCGCCGCCGCCGCCGTTATTGCCGTCGATCATCCTGCCATGGGCGTGTGCAGAGATTGTAATGCCGCCGTCGATATGACAGACAACAAGATTCAGATCTTCGTATTTCTTTCCGATTGATGCCGCATAGCGTCTGGCTGCTTCCTTTGTATTCAATACGTGGGATGCCGGATGACGATAGACACCTTTGACGCCGGTAATCCTGGCTAAGTCACAGTATTCATCCACGACGGTTGGATCAACGGTGAACATCTGCGCACCGTATTGTCATGAACTCGCTGGGCCATCTGCACGCCGAGCATGGATGCATGGTAAAGCCCGGCCACGTGATTGCGGGTATCCTCGACCATCTTTTCATCAATCTGATATATGCCGCTCTCCATCGGCCAGCATGCACCGCCTCTGCCGACCACTGCATCCAGTCCATGCAGATCAATATGATTGTCTGCTAAGAACTGTTCAATAACTTCCATTCTGTAGTCCAGCTGGGCATTGATATCCCCAATCTTTCTCAGCACAGTGGAGTCATGAAATACATTTTCTTCAAAGACCAATTTTTCATTTTCAAACAATGACAGTTTCGTTGATGTCGAACCTGGATTGATGACAAAGATACGATATACTTTTTCTTCCATTTCCCTCATCTTCTCTCAAGCTGTCTTCTTGGCAAGTTCTGCTTTCAGTCCCTGCGTCAGCAGCGGAACAATCTTCTTCAGGTCACCGACAATGCCGTAGTCTGCAACATCGAAAATTGGTGCAGAAGAATCATTGTTGACCGCAATGATAATATCAGATTCTTCCATTCCTGCAACATGCTGGATTGCGCCTGATATACCAATGGCGAAATAGACATGCGGACGGACGGTCTTGCCGGTCTGTCCGACCTGCAGTTCCTTCGGCATCCATCCCGCATCCACAACTGCACGGGAACATGCCACTGTACCATGCAGTACTTCGGCAAGATCTTCAAGCATCTTGAAATTCTCCTGACTGCCGACACCGCGGCCGCCGGAGATAAGGATCTTGGCATCCTGAATATCAGCTGCTGTCGAAACTTCCTTGACAATCTTTAAAATATCAACGTAGCGGGCATCTCCCTGGAAGCCCGGGTTGAAGACAATAACTTCAGCTTTCGCACCTTTGACCGGTGCCAGCTTCTTCATAACGCCGGGACGTACCGTTGCCATCTGTGGACGGTGGTCTGGGCAGGCTATGGTAGCGATGGTGTTGCCGCCGAAGGCAGGACGCGTCATCAGCAGCAGTCCATGTTTCTGATCTGCTTCATGCCCTGGCAATGGCTGCAGCGGGAAGTCGCCGATTTCCAGCTGTGTGCAGTCTGCCGTCAAGCCTGTATGCACTCTGGCGGATGTCTGCGGTCCCAGGTCTCTGCCAATGGCAGTTGCCCCGACCAGCATGATCTCCGGCTTGAATGATTCAATCACGGATGCTAATGCATGTGCATATGGCTCCGTACGATAATCCTTTAATGCTGGGTCATCAACCAGGATGACTTGATCTGCTCCATATTCAGCCAGTTCATCGCATAAGCCCTTGACATCAGAGCCCAGCAGAACTGCTGTTATTTTCTTTTCTTCAAGGCTGTCAGCTAATTCTCTGGCTTTGCCAAGCAATTCCAATGATATATTTGAAAGCTGATTGTCGACCTGCTGTGCAAAGATGAACACGCCTTTATATTCACTTAAATCCATTTTGTTTTCCTCGCCTTTCCTTGTGTTCTGTCAACTTCTTCAGATCACATGCTTTTCTGCAAGCCGTGCAATGATATACTCTGCCGCATCCTCTGCGGTCTCTGGGGTAACAACAGTGCCCTTGCCCTTGGCTACTTTATCCGATGCCTTGGCAATGACAGTTGGTGATCCCTTCAGACCGATGTTCTCATCAGCCACATCCAGGTTGGCACGTCCCCATACCGTCACCTGTGCATCATAGGCATCAAAGATCCTGCCTGGCTGCATATAGCGCGGCTGAGTTGCTTCTCCTAAAACCGTCAAGAGACATGGTAGCTTTGCCTTAACAATATGATATCTGTCTTCGAACTGACGCTTGGCAGTCACATATCCATTCTCCACTTTGATATCAGATGCATAGGAAATGACTGGAATGCCCAAATGCTGGGCAATCTGCGGTCCAACCTGTGCTGTATCACCATCGATTGCCTGACGGCCGGTGATGACCAGATCATATTCCATATTCTTCAAAGCACCGGCAATGGTCGAAGATGTTGCCCATGTATCTGCACCGCCAAGAACGCGGTCGGTAACCAGCAAGCCTTCATCTGCACCCATGGCCATTGCCTCACGCAGTACTTCATCTGCCTTCGGCAGACCCATCGTAACGGCAGTGACCTTTGTATTTTCAGGATCCTGATCCTTGATTCTCAATGCTGCTTCCAATCCTGCTTTATCATCTGGATTCATGATGGCCATCATGGCTGCACGGTCCAGTGTTCCATCCGGTTTAAAACGGACGCCGCCGGCGGTATCCGGAACCTGTTTGATGCATACAACTATTTTCATCATCTCTGCCTCTTTCCCTACTTCAGCAGTGCACCGGAGATGACCATCTCCTGCACTTCGGATGTTCCTTCATAGATCTCTGTGATCTTGGCATCACGCATCATGCGCTCTACTTCATAATCACGGATGTATCCATAACCGCCCATCAGCTGGACGCACTTTGTGGTGACATCCATAGCAGCCCTAGCGGCAGCCAGCTTTGCCTTGGCAGCTTCGACTGAATACGTGCTCTGTGTTTCCTTAGCAACGGCTGCTTTATAGACCAGCAGCTGGGCTGCTTCAATTTCAACTGCCATATCAGCCAGCTGGAACTGGGTATTCTGGAACTGAGATAGAGAACGGCCGAACTGCTTTCTTTCCTTGACGTATGCAAGAGCTCTGTCAAACGCACCCTCGGCAATACCAAGGGCCTGGGCAGCGATACCGATACGTCCGCCGTCCAATGTATGCATGGCAATTGGGAAGCCCTTGCCGCGCTCACCCAGAAGATTCTCCTTTGGAATGCGGCAGTCTTGGAAAATCAGTTCATAGGTCGCTGAGCCACGGATGCCCATCTTTTTTTCCTTGGTGCCGAAAGAGAAGCCTGGAGTTCCCTTTTCAACAATGAACGTTGAGAACTTCTTTTTCTTTCTTCCCTTGGCATCAATGACAACATCGGTATAGGCAACAATGACATAGACATCTGCTTCCTTGCCATTGGTGATGAAGCACTTGGATCCATTGAGGACCCAGCTGTCACCATCTTCCACAGCTCTTGTCTGTACGCCCTGTGCATCTGTTCCTGCTCCTGGCTCCGTCAAGGCAAAAGCACCAAGCTTTTCCCCTTTAGCCAATGGGACAAGGAACTTTTCTTTCTGCTGCTGGGTTCCGAACTGGGCAATCGGATCACAGCATAAGGATGTATGTGCAGACAATGCAACGGCTGTTGTACCGCAGCACTTTGCCAGTTCTTCTACACACATGACATATGTCAAAGGATCACATCCCTGGCCGCCGAATTCCTTTGCAACTGGAATGCCTAAGAATCCATTGGCAGCCATCTTCTCAATGGTCCCTCTTGGGAACTCTTCTTTTTCATCTGTTTCAATGGCAAGCGGCTTCACTTCGTTTTCAGCAAATTCTCTGAATAAACGGCGTGCCATCTGGTGCTTTTTATCAAGCTGAAAATCCATATCTGATTCCTCCATTTTTATTTTCTATGAAAGCGTCAGATCACAGATGCCTGTTTCTCCGACGCCTTGATGTGTATTGATTATGCCTGTTTCACTGCAGCAGACGGGACAACTGTCTCCTCTATTGCATCGATTGCTGTTTTATTTCCATCAGCGTATTTATAAAAACCGATATTGGTCTTCACTCCTAAATGATTGCCGCGCACCATCTTCTTTAAAAGCAGGGCAGGACGGTATTTTGAATCGCCTGTTTCAGAGTAGAGAACATTCATGATGGCCAGCACGACATCAAGTCCAATATAGTCTGCCAGTTCCAGCGGTCCCATCGGATGATTGCATCCCAGCTTCATTGCATTATCAATACCGGTGATGTCAGCGACACCTTCGGAGTATACATTGATTGCTTCATTGATCATTGGAATCAGAATACGGTTGACGACAAATCCAGCACTCTCTTCGACCTGTACTGGAGTCTTATCAAGCATGACAGCAATCTTCTTAACGTCATCGACTGTCTGCTTTGGTGTATTCAGGCCGGCAATGACTTCAACGAGCTTCATGACCGGTGCTGGGTTGAAGAAATGCATGCCGATGATCGGCTTCTTCAGACCGATGCCGATTTCTGTAATGGAAAGAGAAGATGTGTTGGAGGCATAGATGCATTTTGGATTTTCGACAACTTCATTCTGCATATGCTTGAACAGCTTCTTCTTCATTTCCATGTTCTCGATGACCGCTTCCACAACAAGATCTGGATCAACGGCAATTTCATCCTTGCCTGTCTTGATCTTTGAAAGGATCTTGCCTGCTTCCTGCTGCGTCATCTTCTTCTTGGCAATCTTCTTAGAGAAGACGGTGACGATCTGCTTCAGGCCGTATTCAGCATATTCCATTTCAACATCACAGAGATAGACAGTTTCAACTTCATCACACTGTGCAAATGTCTGTGCAATTCCGCGGCCCATTGTGCCGGCGCCAATTACTGCTACTTTCATATATTCTTTTCTCCCTATTGGTTAATGAAATTCTTTTCTTTCCGTTTCTCCAGGAATGCACTCATGCCTTCCTTTTGATCATGTGTCTCAAAGCAGTCGCCGAATTTTCTTTCTTCGATCTTCTCTGCTTCTTCCATGGAGACTTCCAAGCCTTCATTGATGGCAGCCTTTGCATTAGCTACCGCAATCGGAGCATTCTTGGCAATCTGGGCAGCTGTCTTTTCAGCTGCGGCAATTAACTGATCTGCTGGTACAACGCTGTTGACCAGGCCAATGCGCAGTGCCTCATCTGCCTTGATATTGCGGGCAGTGAAGATCATCTGCTTGGCCATGCCGGCGCCGATCAGACGAGCTAACCGCTGGGTGCCGCCAAAGCCTGGGGTGATTCCTAAACCTGTTTCCGGCTGACCAAAGACCGCATTTTCTGAAGCGATGCGAAAGTCGCAGGCCATTGCCAGCTCACAGCCGCCGCCCAATGCATATCCATTCACCGCTGCAATTACTGGAATCGGCAGTGTCTCGATCTTACGGAAAATGTCATTTCCCTTCCGTGAGAATTCTCTGCCGCCGTTCTTGTCCAAGCCGGACATCTCAGCGATATCTGCACCTGCAACAAATGACTTGTCACCGGCACCGGTTATGATTAGACATCTGGTTGTCTTCAGATCAACTGCATCCAGCACACATTCCAGATCATCCAGCACTTGAGAGTTCAAAGCATTCAAGGCACTTGGACGATTCATCGTGATTACTGCGATGCTGTCCTTGGCTTCATATTCAACGAAGCTCATATGTCTTCAGTCTTCTCTTTCAACGACAGTTGCACATCCCATGCCGCCGCCGATGCATAATGTTGCTAAACCTCTGTGTGCGTTCTTCTGCTGCATTGCATAGAGCAGCGTGACAAGAATACGTGTTCCGGATGCACCAACTGGATGGCCATAGGCAATTGCACCGCCGTTGACATTCAGCTTGCTTGGATCAAACTTCAGCTCCTTGGCAACTGCGCAGCTCTGAGCTGCGAAGGCTTCATTTGCCTCATACAGATCAAAGTCATCAATTGTCAGACCCGTCTTCTTCATGATCTTTCTGGTCGCTGCCACAGGGCCGACGCCCATGATGCTTGGATCAACACCTGCAAGGCATCCAGCGACCCATGCTGCCATCGGCTTGACGCCGAGCTCCTTTGCCTTTTCCTCGCTCATGACAACAACTGCTGCTGCACCGTCATTGATGCCTGATGCATTGCCGGCTGTGACAACACCGCCCTCTCTGCCAGAGCAGCACTTCAGCTTGGCAAGGATCTCAGGTGTCTGTCCTTCACGCGGACCTTCATCTGTATCGACAACAACGATTCCCTTTTTCTTACCCATGTTGACTTCAACTGGAACAATCTCATCCTTGAGCAGTCCAGCCTTCTGCGCTGCGACTGCCTTGTTCTGTGAAGAAGCAGAGAATGCATCGAGCTCTTCACGGGTCAGATGCCACTGCTCGGCAACATTCTCGGCAGTGATCATCATGTGATAGTCATTGAAGGCATCCCACAGTGCATCATGCACCATGGCATCGACCAGACCATCCTTTGGCGTATTCATACGATATCCGAAACGTGCGTGCGGAAGCAGGTACGGAGCATTGCTCATGGATTCCATGCCGCCCGCAACAACAATGTCAGCATCGCCAGCCTCAATCATTTCAGCCGCCATGTTCACAGCATCCAGACCTGATCCACATACCACGTTGATGGTAACAGCCGGGACCTCAATCGGAAGACCCGCCTTCAAGGAAGCCTGTCTTGCTGGATTCTGTCCCTGCCCTGCCTGAATGACGTTGCCCATGTAGACCTGATCGACCTGCTCTGGTTTCAGACCTGCGCGCTTTAATGACTCTTTGATCACCGCTGCACCTAAATCCACTGCTGGAACTGCACTTAATTCGCCGCCCATTTTACCGATGGCTGTACGACATGCACCTGCTAAAACAATTTTCGTCATATCCTTTTCATCTCTTTTTCTATGAAATGCTAAATACTTGTGATTTCTTTAACATTTACAGTTCCGAATCATAGCACTAATTTCAAAGAGCAGAGCATAAAATGTTAATATTTTCACATGTAAACGGTTACATCCATGACAATTATGCTGAAATGTATCTGAATCTGCTGTGATGCGTTAATTCTACATATTTGAAAATCTATGCATATTTATGATTGCATGCATGTGATAATCTCTCATTCTTGCATGTTTGCGCAAAAAAAAGAAAAACGGCCAGAGATCTCTGACCGCTGCTATTACTTCAGCAAATATTCCATAATTTCCACCGCATTGGCTGCTGCACCCTTGCGGATCTGGTCGCCGCAGCACCACAGCACTAAGCCATGGTCATTGCAGAGATCTTTTCTGATCCTGCCGACATAGACAAGATCCTGGTCACTTGTTTCAAGCGGTGTCGGAACATGACTAGTGCATAAGACATCACCATTGAAATCCTTGATGGCCGCTTCTGCCTGCTCTACTGTCACTTGATCCTTGGTGACAAATGTCACGGAGATGGAATGAGAGCGAAAGACCGGAACACGAACGCATGTACATGTGACCTTCAAATCCGGCAGATGAAGGATCTTTCTTCCCTCATTCTGCATCTTCATTTCTTCAGTCGTATAACCATTGTCATTGTAGGAACCAATCTCGGCAACACAGTTGTATGCAATCTGAGCTGGGAAGATATGCGGCACAACTTCTTCCTGCCTGCGGACTGCTTCAATCTGATCTTCCAGTTCTGAAATACCGCTCATGCCGGCACCGGAAACGGCCTGATACGTGCTTGCATTGACAGCGATAATCGGTGACAGCTTTGCAATTGGCGCCAGCGCCATCATCGTAATGATTGTGGAACAGTTCGGATTGGCAATCAAGCCGTGATGGAGCTTGGCATCCTCACCATTGATCTCCGGAACAACTAACGGAACACCCTCTTCCATGCGGAAGGCGGAGCTGTTGTCAATATAGACAGCACCAGCTTTTTCAATTAAAGGACGGTACTGCTTACTGAGAGCATTGCTGACCGCACCCAAGACAAAGTCCAGTCCATTCAAGCGCTCCTGACTGACCAGTTCAATGGTCAGTTCCTGACCGGCAAAGGGAATCTTCTTCCCAGCAGATCTCTCTGAGGCAAATACTCTTATTTCTTCCGGATCCAGTTTTCTTTCTTCGATGCATGCCAGCATCTGTCTGCCGACCGCACCGGTCGCGCCTAAGATTCCTATTTTCATTTTTCACTCCTTGCCTGCGATACAAACTTATCGTAGATCGCATGAATTGCCTTTTCAAAATCACGGTCATCGACACCAACTGCAATGGATAATTCATCACTTGACTGATTGATGACCTTAATGTTAATTCCGTTCTTGCCAAACTCACTGAGGAACTGTCCGGACATGCCCGGCACCTTCTTCATGCCGCGGCCAACCACTGCAAGCATGGCCATATGGTCTTCAATGCGCAGATCATCCGGATCAAATTCTTTCTTCAGACGGGAAACAATCTCATACAGGCTCTTTTCAACAGTCTTGGTCTGTACAATCACCGAGAAAGTATCGACAGTGATGGGAACACTTTCAATCGAGACATGATATTCTTCAAAAATGGAAAGGATCCGTCTTAAGAAGCCGACTTCTGCACTGCTGTGGCTCTTGACGATGGTGATCACGGTAAAGTCTTTCCGGCCGGTAATTCCTGTAACTGCATGCGGTGGTTCCTTCTTGTCCATCTCACTGCAGTCATTCATGATCATGGTTCCAGGGTTTTCAGGATCATTGGTATTTCTGACATTGATGGGAATGTTCTTGGAACGGACTGGGAAGACGGCATCATCATGAAGAACGTTGGCTCCCATGTAGGACATCTCACGCAGTTCATTGTAAGTGATACGCGGGATGCGGACAGGATTGTCAATAATCCTAGGATCCGCAACTAAGAAGCCGGATACATCTGTCCAGTTCTCATAGACATCCGCATCAACAATATTAGCGATGACAGCACCGGTAATATCCGAACCGCCTCTGCTCATAACTTTAATGACTCCGTTCGGAAGTGCCCCATAGAAGCCAGGGACCAAGATCTTTCTGCCTTTCTGAACATGTCTGTTGAGCAGTTCAGCAGTGCGCTCCATATCGATGGTCCCATCATAGTGGAAAGCCATGACTTCAGCTGCATCAACAAACTCCGCATCCAGATATTCTGCCAGCAAGAGACCAGTCAGGTATTCCCCGCGTGAAACAAGATAATCCGTATTCAAGTCACGGTCAATAATAGAACGGATGCGGCTGAACTCTGTTTCCAGATCTGTCTTGAGCCCCAGATTATTCTTGATGCTCATGTATTTATCCTCAATCAGCTGAAAGATGCTGTCGTAGGATACGCCATACTTGACATGGGCTGCACACAGATACAGAAGATCCGTTACTTTATGATCCTCATGCGTTTCCTTGCCGCAGGCACTGGTCACAATGAACTTCCTGTCACGGTCTTCATCGATAATTTTTTTTACCTTTTCAAACTGTGTACTGTTGGCAACTGAAGAGCCGCCGAATTTGACTACCTTGATCATTGTGCCACCTCCGCTAAGAACAGTGCTTCGTCATTTACACTCTGGACTGCAACCTTCACATCCATGAAGGATACTTTCTTTGTCAAAAAGGAATTGGAGCCAACACGTCTTTCAATCAGTTCCGGATTGAACAGAGCTGTCTTCTTCGTACGGATATAGAAGACTGCTTCATATCCTGCTGCCGAGACCGGCTTGTGATTCATTGCCGCATCTGCATTTTCTTTCTCTTCACTGATATCAATCAAGTCCTGTACGACCGCATGGGCCGTCGGCAGAGAGCCTGCACCCTGGCCGATGAATACTGCCTTGCCTAAAGTATTTGATTCACATTCCAAAGCATTGTAGTTCAGTGGAATACTGGCAAAGACATCCTCCTTCTTCAGGAAGAAGGGGCGGACAAAGATGGATACTGTTGCATCATGATTTTCCCCGCTGCCGATCAGTTTGCATGTATACCCATTGTTCCGGCACCAGTCGATATCTTCCATGGCAATGTTCTGAATGCCGTATGTTGGAATATCATCCGGATCAACGACAGTATGGAAGGCAGCCAGCGAAGACAATGCTGTCTTATAGCGGACATCCCAGCCTTCGACATCGTCAGATGGATTGCGCTCAGCGTAGCCTAGTCCCTGTGCTTCCTTGATCATCGGCTCCAGTTCCTGATTCTCACTGTTCATACGAGTCAGAATATAGTTGCTGGTACCGTTGAAGATCCCATAGAAGGAACGTATATCATCGACCCGCTGAATATGGCTGATCTCATGTATCCATGGAATGCCGCCGCCGCAGGTTGCTTCATACTGCAGCCTCACATGTTTCTCAGCTGCTAATGCGAATAATTCCTCTGCCGAAGAAGCCAGCATCTTTTTATTTGATGTAACAACATTCTTGCCGTTCTCTATCGCCTTTTTGACAAAGCTGTGCGCAGGCTCCAGGCCTCCCATGCATTCACATACTGTATCAATGGAAGGATCATCCAGGATATCATCCGCATTCATTGTCATGCGGGCATCGGTCATTTCAGCTTCGCTCTTGACCAGGATCCTTACAATTTCCATTTTCTCTGTTTCCGGAGTTTCCTGACGGTCAATGATCTTTCTGACCCCGCTGCCAACAACTCCATGTCCCAACAAACCTATTTTCATCATCGTATCCTCTTCTAAAATGTTTCTATTCTAGATACACTTGTTTTTAAAACACAAACATAGTATCATTTCTTAGACGTTGAATCAAGGAGAATATTATGGTCAAGTACGAAAGCACGAGAAACAGAAAAGAAATTGTATCTGCACACGAAGCTGTCATTCATGGATTAGCCGGTGACGGCGGTCTCTATACTCCGGAGAAGATCGAAGGACATATTGATCCAAAGGAAATCTTGAACTGCAGCTATCAGGAAACAGCTGCCAGGATCATCGGCACCATGCTGGATGACTACAGTGCAGAAGAGATCCGCGCCTGTGTGGAAGGTGCTTATGATCAGAAGTTCGATACAAAGGAAATCGTACCGTTAAGAAAGATCTCGGACGGATGGCTGATGGAACTGTGGCATGGACCGACAAGTGCCTTTAAGGATGTTGCCCTGACCATTCTGCCTAGACTCTTGACTGCGGCATACAAGAAGGAGAACAGAGATGACAAGATTGCCATCCTGACCGCTACTTCCGGTGATACCGGCAAAGCAGCTCTTTCAGGATTTGCGGATGTGCCGCATACTGCCATTACGGTCTTCTATCCTGAGATTGGTGTATCACCGATTCAGAAGAGACAGATGCAGACCAGCAGAGGAAAGAATGTTGAAGTCATTGCCGTAAAGGGCAACTTTGATGACTGTCAGCGCATGGTCAAGCAGGCCATGTCTGATCCAGAAGTCCAGGCTTCTCTTCAGGGAGTCACCCTGTCTTCGGCCAACAGCATCAACATCGGCAGATTAGTGCCGCAGATCGTCTACTACTATTCCTCCTATGCAAAGCTCGTCAATGACAAGGTCATTACCTGCGGTGATATAGTCAACTTCGTTGTTCCGACCGGCAACTTCGGTGATATCTTAGCCGGGTATATGGCTGAATGCCTGGGACTGCCAGTTGGCAGACTGATCTGTGCATCTAACACCAACAATGTCCTGACTGATTTCTTAAAGACAGGCGTCTATTCAATCAAGCGCCCATTCCACACCACGATGTCTCCTTCTATGGACATACTGATCTCCAGCAATCTGGAGCGTCTGCTGTTTATGATGAGCGGCAATGATGATGTGATGGTCAAACAGATGATGACAAAGTTAAAAGAAGAAGGAAGCTATGCTGTCCCTTCCTCCTTAAAGGAAAAGATTGCGGAAAAGTTCTGCGGCTATTGGACTTCAGAAGAGGACTGTGCTGCCGTCATCCATAATCTGTTCCAGCAGGAACATGTCCTGATTGATCCGCACACTGCCGTTGCCCTGCATGCAATGAAGCAGTATCAGAAAGAAACACAGGACAGTACGCCATGCGTTGTCCTTTCAACTGCTTCCCCATATAAATTTGGACATGATGTCCTGAAGGCTGCCCTGCAGGAAGATATCGCAGATGACTTTGCAGCAATGGAACGGCTGCAGGAAGCGTCCGGGATGACCATTCCAGCAGGCTTAGCAGAATTGAAGCAGCTGCCGGTCCGCTTTGAACGCTCCATTGAAATCAAGGACAGCATGCATGTGATTGCCGAACGCATGAAGGAGATTTCTCATGATCACGATTAAGGCACCCGCCACTTCTGCAAATCTCGGTCCTGGCTTTGACTGTCTCGGTATGTCATTTGATATCTACAATACTTTTGAAGTGGAACGGGCTGACAGTGACTCATTAGAAAATGTCGAAGACCGTTTCAATAACGCAGATAATTTATTTCTTCGTGCATATCACTACGGCATGCAGAAAATCGGCATGGAGGACGGCATTCATGCGGTCTTCCATTGTGATATCCCTGTCTCGAGAGGGCTTGGCTCCAGTGCAGCGATGATCACTGCCGGCCTGTCAGCCGCCAGTGCGCTTCATGATGATGCGCTGAGTGAAAATGACATTTTTCAATGTGCCAGTGATCTGGAAGGACACCCAGACAACGCCGCTCCTTGTCTTTTCGGCGGCCCTGACCGCTTCCATGCATTACAAGGACCGCTACATCACTCATCAGCTGCAGCTGGATGAAGACTGGTTCTATCATGTCTTCATTCCTGACTTTGAAGTTTCAACGGAAGAAGCCAGAGCTATTCTGCCGGCCTCCTATCCTAGGGCAGTCGCCGCTGCCAACGGCAGCTATCTGCTGTATATGAGCGAAGCACTGCGGACCGGTTCCCTGACACTCCTGCAGGCAGGTGCCCGTGATGCCATTCATGAACCATACCGCAGAAAACTGATTCCCGGCTTTGATCAGCTGAAGGAGCTCTGCGAAAAAGAATGCAATGGTGCCTTCTTGATCAGCGGCTCCGGTTCAACCTGTCTGTTGATTTCGAAGAATCCTGTCAATGCGCATATCAAGAAAGAGATCAGCTCGATGCCGGATCACCATTGGGAAATTGTAGAAGTCCACCCATCTCACGGGACGGAAATCAGAGGTGAATTACATGACATCTGATTACTTATTTGTAAATAAAAGATCCTGCCGGATTATCTGGATAAAGTCATTCTGGCCAGAAATCTTTTAGAATCTCATGAAGCAGAAACAATCACAGAAGCAGTGCAGAAAGCAGGCATCTCCAGAAATACATATTACAAATACAAGGACTATGTCTTTTCCGCGGATTCGCCTACCGTCGGCAGGCACGTCGTGTTATCATTGATCCTGAAAGATGAAGCAGGGGTGCTGAACTCAGTTCTGACACGGCTCAGTGAACTGCATACATCTGTGCTGACGATCTCACAGGCACTGCCGATTGCCCACAAGGCAAATGTATTGATCTCACTGGATATTTCACAGATCACGGTTTCAATCGATGAGATTACAAAGGAATTGAAGGAGCTGGACCATGTCCGCAGTGTTCATATGGATGCGATGGACTGAGCTCACAGGGGAGATAGAATGCCGAATCGAATCAAACAGTTCTTTGCCGGTGTCATGATTGCCGGAGATGTATTTCTGATGGCCTTTGCCGTGTCCATGCTTGGTACATATGAAGCAGGCATCGGCATCTTCATGCTGATTTTCCTGGCCGTCGACGCTTATCTCAGTGTCGACTATATTCTGAATCTGCATCGGCAGAACGCTGCCATTGCCGACCAGGAAGTCGAAGAGAACATGGCTGCTATCCGCCAGGAGGCTGAAGATGACCGTCTGGAAAGAGAAAAAGAACAGCAGGAGCAGGAACTGGAAAAGAAGCGGGCAGAACTGGATGATGCCTTAGCTGCTGAAGTGCGTGAAGAGAAGGATGATACACTGGATGAGCTGAAAAAGAGCCTGACCAGAGATTCTTCAGATCAAATGACTCAGACAAAGTAAATGACAGACAAATCAATCAATTGTCTGTCATTTTTTGTTTGACTGGCTGTTTCATAGAAATCAATACCAGCATCAGAAAGACGCATAGGAAGCCGATGCCGTCAAAGACAGTAAATGGACTGCCCATAAAGAAGAAGGTCACAATGGCGGCTGTTACAGGCTCAGAGAAGCCATAGAGGATAGCTTTGGAAGGTCCGATCAAATGCACGCCTTCGATGTAACATGTAAAGGCAAGAATATTTCCGACAACTACAACAAAGACAATGCCGAGGATGCCCATCAGGTTCGGTACATAAGAAATTGTCCAGATATGGAAGATGAGTGCGAAGAAAATGCCGCCCATCAAGAACGCCCAGCCCTGCAGGACAGTCACGGGGAACTGTACCAGCAGCTGTTTTGGCTCAACGTTGTAGATCATAACGCAGACGGCACAGCCGATGCCGCTCAATAAAGCTGCGAAAGGAATCGTGTCTGCATTGAAGGTGCCGTGAGTTGTAATCAGGAAAACGCCTGCCATGGCCAGGACAATCGCCCCGATTTCATTTGTCTGCGGTCTTCTTTTCTCAATCATGCATGTCACCAGCAGAATAAAGATTGGTGACAGATCCTGCAGGATTGTTGCCGCACCGGCAGTACTCAATTGAATAGTGAGAAAATATAAGAACTGACAGCAGCTGATGCCCAGCAGTCCATAGATCAATAAGTCAACAGCATTTCGTTTGGTCTGCCATGGCTCAAATGTCTTTTTCCCATAGCGGAACAAACAGTATCCAAAAAGAAGAATACCTGCACAGCCAAGACGGATTGGCACCAGCCATCTGCTGTCCATTCCCTGCTGCGTAAATAAATACTGTCCGACAGACCCGCTGAGTCCCCAGCACGCACCGCCGAATACTGATAAGAAAGCACCCTTTACATTTTTATTCATAATGCCGCTATTATACCTTTATTTTGAAGCAACGTTAACTGGTTCTTTCATCTCTTCTTCAATCCAGCTCATCAGCAGATGCACAATCTGATCCTGCTGCTTCTGATTCAATTCAACACCCTTCTGCACGTGATACCACGTATTCAGACATCCCCGGCAGCAGCACGCAGTCGCATGCTGGGCAGTAAAGACAGGATGTCCCTTCATCGGTGTCTGTCTGCTGTCATTGGCTGTCACTGCCGGTGCCAGCCGTTCCCTCACAAAATCCCTGGCATGGCTTTCAATCACATCCATGCCTTTTTCTTTGATATATGCTCTGTCCTTCTCCTTGAGATGAAAGGACGAACGGAACTTCGACTTCTTCAATTTTGTCAATGCTTCTTCTGTTGTCTGCATACATGCAATTGTAAAAAAAGATGCCGGATATATCCAGCATCTTTCAGTTATTCATCTGTTTCGTCTTCAATCTTGCCGAGTTCTCTTGCGTGTCTTCTGCGGTCAAGAGCGGTCAGATACTTCTTGCGGATACGGATATCCGTAGGTGTGATTTCTACAAGTTCATCATCGTTGATGAATTCAATTGCCTGTTCCAGCGTCAGAATCTTCGGCGGAACGAGCTTCATTGCTTCATCATTGCCGGTGGAACGGACTGCGGTCATCTTCTTGTTCTTGATTGGGTTGACACCCATGTCCATGTTCTTTGCGGATACGCCGATGATCATGCCTTCATAGACAGGAGTCTGTGCATCAATGAAGAGCTGTCCTCTGTTCTGGATATTCCAGAGAGCGTATGTCATAGCGCCGCCTGTTTCTGTTGAAATCAGAGCACCATTTTCACGCTGAGGGATCTCACCCTTCCAAGGTTCATAGTCAGCCAGACGCTGCACCAGAGTACCTTCACCATGTGTCATATTGATAAAGTCGGAACGGAAGCCGATCAAGCCGCGGGTCGGCACCATATAAGTAATTCTTGTATAAGAACCGACATCTTCCATATTGTTGAGCAGTCCTTGCGGACATTCAGTGTGCTGATGACAGAACCTGAATACTCATTCGGAACATCAATGACAACTTCTTCTACTGGTTCGCAGGTAACACCGTCAATCTTCTTCAGAATGACTTCCGGTCTGGATACAGCAATTTCAAATCCTTCTCTTCTCATCTGCTCCAGCAGGATCGTCAGATGCAGTTCACCTCTGCCGGATACCTTGAATGTATCAGTAGAGTCCGTATCTTCGACCTTCAAGCCAACATTGACCTGAAGTTCCTTGTCTAATCTTTCACGGATGTTGCGGGAAGTAACGAACTTGCCTACCTGGCCGGCAAATGGAGAATCGTTGACCATGAAGTTCATGGACAGTGTTGGTTCTTCAATCTTGATGGCTGGCATTGGATCAGGAGCACCAACTGGACAGATGGTGTCACCGATATCGATATCCGGGATGCCGGAGATCATGCAGATCTCACCGCACTGAATTTCAGAGACTGGAATTCTTGACAATCCTTTATAAAGGAAAATCTGATTTGTTCTGCCTTTGCGGGTCTTGCCGGTCGCATTGCAGACTTCATAGTCTGATGCTTCCTTCAAAGTTCCCTTATAGACACGGCCAATGCCTAAACGGCCGATATAATCATCATATGCAAGTGCAGAGATCTGCATCTGCACAGGTTCATCCATTAAGTTTGGATATGTCTGTGTATGATGGATGATTGTCTCAAACAGCGGCACAATGTCATTGTTTGCGTCAGTCCATTCATAACGGACAATACCTTCTCTTGCGACACCATAGAGAATTGGGAAATCCAGCTGATCATCCGTTGCATTCAGCTCAAGCATCAAGTCATATACTTCATCAATGACCTCGGTAGCTCTCTGGTCCTGCTTGTCCATCTTGTTGATGAGCAGGATTGGTCTTAATCCGCATTCCAAAGACTTCTGCAGTACAAATCTTGTCTGCGGCATTGGTCCTTCTGCTGAGTCTACAAGTAAAATAACAGTATCTACTGTCCTGATAATACGCTCGACCTCGGATGAGAAATCTGCGTGGCCTGGTGTATCTACGATATTGATCTTGTAATCCTTGTACTGTACGGAACAGTTCTTGGAGTAAATCGTAATTCCTCTCTCACGTTCCAAGTCATTGGAGTCCATGATGCAGTCAACAACCTTCTCGTTGTCCTTGAATACGTGTGACTGCTTGAGGAATGCATTGACCAGAGTGGATTTGCCGGCATCTACGTGTGCGATGACAGCGATGTTGATAATCTTCTGATAGTCCATTGTTCACACTCCTTTTCTTTATTTAATATAAACATTGGGAAACGTGCCTATTATAAATTCAATGAGCTCAAATTACAACAAAAACAGTTATTATCACGTTGACTTTATTTCACCCGTCGATATATAATACTCAGGCATGCACCAGTGGTGGAATCGGCAGACACGTACGCTTGAGGGGCGTATGGGGCAACCCGTGCAAGTTCAAGTCTTGTCTGGTGCACTAAGAAAAAGATATCCTTCAGCTGAAATCAGCTTTGGATATCTCTTTTTTTACTTTCTGATATTTTTCACAATCTTTTTGAACATTGTATTCGGTTCAATCGGTTTTGCAATATGACCGTTCATTCCGGCATCCAGGCAGGCTTTAACATCTTCTGTATATGCATTGGCAGTCATTGCCACAATAGGAACAGTCTTGGCATCCAAGCGTTCCATTGCACGGATCTCGCGGGTCGCTGCCAGACCATCCATGATCGGCATTCTGATATCCATCAGGATCAGATCAAAGTAATTCTCAGCGGAGTTCTTAAAAATCTCCGACTCCTTTGGCACCGTCTTCTGCCACTGCAACAATCATCTGTCTGCTCTGCAGAAGACTGACCGCTACTTTCTGGTTGATGACATTGTCTTCGCAAAGCAGGACATGTTTGCCGCTGAGTAATGCATTCTCTTCTGTTTTCTGCCTTAATCCAGCACCTTCCTGGATTGCTCCGTCTGGAACACAGTCAAAGGTCAGCTGAATGTGGAATTCCGTTCCCTTGCCAATGTCGCTCTTTACTTCAATCGTACCACCCATGCAGTCAACCAGCCTTCTGACAATTGTCAAGCCTAGACCAGTTCCCTTCTGCTCAGCGTCTCTTTCCCTTTCTTCCTGTGTGAATGGTTCAAACAGCTTCTTTTGGAATGATCTGCTCATGCCGATGCCGGTATCCTTGACTGTGATATCCTCAACACAGCGCTGCTGTTCATCCAGCGACTCATAGATGATGCATGTGATCGTACCGCCGTCAGGCGTATATTTTACTGAATTTGACAGCAGGTTGAAAATAATCTGATTGAACCGCATGATGTCGATCATCGGCACAAACCCCTCTGCCGATTCCACCTTGACGACAAGGTTCTGTTTCTTCTCCTTGCAGAGAGGTTCAATTACAGAACTGATGTAGTCATTGAATATTTCTGTTGGATAAGGTTCCGGATGAAGAACAATCATGCCGCTCTCTGCCTTGGAAAGATCAAGCACATCATTGATCAAGGACAGCAGGAACTTTGAAGAAGTATCGATATCCTTCAGGTTATTCTCTGCTTCTTCCGGCAGCTTCATTTTTCTGGTCAAATAGGTTGTACCGATAATACCATTCAGCGGTGTTCGAATGTCATGGCTCATCAAGGACAGGAACTCGGACTTTGCACGATTGGCCGCATCTGCTTTTTTGACTGCTTCTTTTAAAGCAACATTCGTATGATAGATCGTGTCTATATAATGCTGCCGTTCATCTTCCTCTACCGTCACATCGAATAAGACAAAAAGAATCGCATATGACAGCTGTATCAGCAGAGTTCCCGGATGCAGCATCTGAACAAAAGGTACAATCAGCGAAGCAAAAAAAGCAGAAAGCAGAAAATTCATACTATAGCTTCCTGACAGGCTTTTTCGATGCACGTATACCAAGATCAGACCAAAGAAAGAATATAGAATATCAAGGCCGACACAGAGAAGAATAAAGAGCGGTCCTCTGCTGTACTGCATATCAGAAGTCAGTCGAAAAAACCAGCCGTTCCATGGATTGGTCAATGCAATTGCCGCATAGATCAAGCAGGGAGCAGTTGTATATGTCATGGCCGTCATGATTTTCTTTTTATCATCGCCATATGCTACTACATAAATATAAGAAATCCACGATGCAACCATGAATGCATGGAAGCAATATATACTGAGACAAAAATCTCATATGCCCACCAATTGTCTGCATAATTCATTGCTTCAGAAGCTGCGGCATCAATAATACAGCTGATCAGTCCAATGATGATAAGAATATAAAAGGCACGGTGCTGCCCTTTTTCATATCGGTATGACTGATACTTCAGCAGCAGAATCAAGAAAATAGCTATCGCTGCAAAGTCCGTTTCAACATGCCACATAAATATTCTCCCCATCAGGCATTACACTTCTACTGTCATTTTAAGCGTTCTTATAGTGTTTTCCAACTATATTTTCGGCAATGATCCTGAACATGACTTCCGGTTCAATCGGTTTTGCAATATGTGCATTCATGCCGGCATTCATGCATTCTTTAATATCATCATCAAAAGCATTGGCAGTGATTGCAATAATCGGTATTGAACTTGCATCTTCACGTGCACAGCTGCGGATTGCCTGAGCCGCTTCCAGACCGTTCATGACCGGCATTCTCACGTCCATCAGCACAGCATCATATTCATTGGCTTCAGAATGCAGATACATTTCTACACCCTGCCTGCCATTGACAGCCTGATCAGTCACAATTCCTCTGCTCTTCAGCAATTCAACTGCAATCTCTCTGTTCAGCGCATTATCTTCACACAGCAGGATCTTTCTGCCTGCTAGCTTCACGGGAGCAGAAGGCGTTTTTGTCAGCACTGCCGCATGATCTACAGGTGCGAAGTGGAAATGAAGTGTAAATTTCGTACCTTCATTTTTCCTGCTTTCTACTTCAATCGTACCGCCCATGATGTCAATCAGATTCTTGACGATAGAAAGACCCAAGCCGGTACCTGATGCTTCATTACCGGTATTATCCTCCTGCAGGAAGGGTTCGTAGATGCGTGGCAGAAATTCTTCTGAAATGCCGATGCCGTTATCCTCAATGGTCATTACGGTCTCTGGAATTCCCATGTCTTCATCATTGACAATTTTCGCGGTAAATCTGACCCAGCCGCCTTCATTTGTATACTTCACAGCATTAGTCAAAAGATTCAGCAGGATTTTTTCAAGATTCAGTGAATCCACCATGATTGTGCGCTCTCTGCATTCAGATCGGTCAAGTGTAAAAGATATGTTCTTCTTCGATGCCATTTCCTGAATTGTGCAGTACACAGCATCAAATATGTCATTGGTGTCTGTCGGTTTTTCCTGCAGCATCATCTTCCCGCTGTTGACTTTAGATATTGTCAGTGTGTCATTGATCAGATCATTCAGCAGCTGACCAGATGTCTTGATCTTTGCAAGATATTCTATCGTTGCAGGTGATACCGCATTCTGTGAAGCGATATCAGAAAACCCAATAATAGCATTCAGCGGTGTCCGCATATCATGGCTGATATTGGAGAAGAAACGATTCTTATCTTCCGTCTGCTTTTCAGCTGCTGCCAGTTCTATCTCACGGCGTTCATTCTCTGCCTTCATCTGCATGAGAACATTCTTTTCCTTCTGATGTCTGATCAGCAGTGTCAAAGCCCAGATCAGTGAAATGACCATGGCAATCAGCACGCAAGAGATTGTCAGCAGCACAGACGGCGATACTCTGGTCACAGCCGCCATCAGATCATCTGAAGGAAGCGTATTGTTCGTGACCAGTTCATTAAAGCTGTAGGAAGTCGAATTGACTGCTTTTGACAGAATAGAACACAGCATGCTGTTGTCGTATGCCAAAGCACCTGAAATCTCCAGTGCACCCGATGCAATTGTTGTAATGCTGTAGGAAGATACATTGCTCTGATTGATGAGCCAGTTTGCACTTGGCTGTCCGCAGATCATACCGTCAACAGCACCTTCCTTCAGTGCCTCAAAGCACTCCGGTCCGCTGTTGTAGCCGACAAAATCAGCATTCAGATCCGCACCAATACCTGTCTGTATGGCTGTGATCGTACGTTTCTTGACCGCAATCTTCTTAATATTATTTGCCGAGACCCCGCTGTGTGTGACCAGGACCGCATCAACATCTGCATACGGCGTCGTGACCCGCAGGCCTTTATTATATGCAGAAATCTGACCGTCACTGTACATGCCAAGCACATCAGCAGTACCGTTCTTGACCGCTTCCAATGCTTCTTCTTCAGAAGAACAGACCTGATAAGTAAAGTGCAGGCCAGTCAGTACAGCAATCTTCTGATAAAGATCAGGGACAACTCCGATATCCTTGTTATCTTCTCTGGAATAATACGGTGCATCATTTTCCAGGACTGCCACTTTGACTTCCGGCTTCGCAAGAATATATGCCTTTTCTTCTTTGGTCAGTGCTTCCATTTCATATTCAATGTGACTGACATATTTATTGATCAGTTTATTCCGATACAGCGGATCCTCGGAAAGGATTGTGCCCATCGCATCATCAATCTGATTCTTTAGAACATAGTCTTTCTTCTGAAGCGCAAAATAGTACGGCTGAGAGGCAAAGGTGCCTAATGTACGATAGCCGTCAACAGACAGAGCTCCATAGATTCCAGCATCGATTTCTTTTGCATTGATTGCATTTTCAATTTCGAGCAGTGAATTATATTCCTTGATGACTGGTGCTATGCCATGGTTCTGACACCAGTCATTGAAATAATCTTTTACTTTTGTGCCTGATTCTGCACCAATGATCATTTCATTGATCTGCGAAGTATTGTTATATGAAAAACGGCTGTCATCTTCTCTGGCAAAGATGGACATCGGCAGACTGCCGATCTCACGGTCCGTGAATAGATATTTTTCTTCACGGTCCTGTGTCTTCAGTACATTGCACATGATATCAATAGTTCCTTGATCCAGTTCATCGAGTGCTTCTTTTCCGCTCTTGAACAACTTGATCTGAATATTCAGATTTGCATACTGGGCAATCTTATATGTGAATTCTACATTAGCACCGGTAAAAGTCCCATCTGCATTTTCTGACGCATACCCCTGCAGATCGATCAGTCCGACATGAATGATTCTTTGATTTTCCTCTGCATGTACCAGAGGTGAAGAAAACATGACCATGGATAAAGCTATGGCCAGCGACGCCAGCAGACTTGTCAATCTCTTCAACATCTTCATTTCTTTCCTCAATAAGCTGGCAGCAGCTGACCTGCAGCTGATCTTTTATACGTAAATACTAGCGAAAACCAAAAAAGAAAACAATTATTTTTTATTAACACAAAGCATCATTGTTCATAATCCTTCTAAACTGCATCAAAAAAATCTTTCTCCATGAAAAACCCGCATTGAAACAGGGTTTATCGAATGTTATGATATTCACAGAGCACCGCACAGATTTCATACAAATCATTCAATCTTCATTCCAAGAGGGAAGGCATATGAAAAAGACGGCGAAGATAATTATTTGCAGTACCTTGGCATGTATTGTTTTTTCTGCATGCAGTTCTCCGGTTTCTTCATCTTCATCTTCTTATCAGGTAAAAAAAGAACTGCTGCAGGCTGACAATACTACCTTGAAGCTGACAGGAAACACTTCTTCCTTTAAGGCAATGGAAAGTGTCATTTCTTCATTCCATACATTATATCCAAACTGCAGTATCGAATATGAATATGTTCAGGATTACGACAAATCAATGTTGACAAGACTGAGCAACAACGATGATGTTGATCTGTTTGTGACCAATAACATCACTGCTGACTCAAAGAATCTGCCTTATGCACTTGAGCTCAGCAGTCATTCTGATGCACTGTCTCTGGCAGACACTTATCCTGGGCTGATTCACAATTTCACAATATCCGGTGATAACGGCGGTCTATATGCGATTCCTTTCGGCGGTGAAGTTCGCGGCATGTATGTCAACACGACTCTTCTCAATTCACTTGGGCTGTCAGTTCCAAACAATTATGAAGAGCTGCTCAGCTGCTGCAGCACACTGCTTGAGAGCGGCTATATTCCAATCCAAGGAAACCCTAGCAATTTCGGTGTCATGCTGATGTATCCATATTTTGCAAACATCATTGCCAATGCCAGCAGCTATCAGGAGACATATGACAAAATAAACAACCGTGAAGCAGGCATCAGCAGCCTCTTCAAGGATCCGATGGCACATCTCTATACACTCGTTGAAAAAGGCTACTATAACTACAAGACAGTTGAAACAGACCTAAAATTCTTTACTGACTCTACTGAATATACCGCAGCCTTGAATTTTTTAAACATTGCTGCTGACAGCAGCGGCAATTCAACAAAGATCGATGATATCGGTCAAGTTGCCTTTATGCCGGGTGTAATGTCATTAAAGAACACACTTGATAAAACAAAAGACAACTATCACAGTGCAATTGAATATCAGTTCATCCTTTCACCTACTGCTGATGACGGCGGCTTTGCATATCTTTCTCCTTCAGCAGGCATTGCCATTAATAAGAACAGTGCAAAGACTGCATGGGCACTGGAATTTTTGAACTATCTCTTTTCCAAGGACATCAACAATTCATTTGCACAGGAGCAGAATATTATTCCAAATACTGCAGATGCACTGGATATCATCAATCAGACTTTTGAAATTGATGCCTCCCATATTTCTCAGCTTGGACAAGTAACATTTGATTATGTCTTCTATGATGTCATAAAGAAAGCATTGACAGATGTCAGTAAAGGCAACAATCCAAAATACATGCAGGCAGACGGAACCATGTACAGCTTGGATTATTATATGGATGCATTGGAAAAAGCATTAACCACAAAAAGCTGAAGAAAGAAGACTAGATGAAGCAAACGGCTGGAAAGAAAAATCCGAATATACTGATCTTTCTGATCAATCTTGTGCTGACAGCTGCCATCATTGCTGTCTTCTTCTTTAATATGTCCAATTATCAAAAGAAACTGCAGGAACAGAATATTGATGACATCACCAACATCAATCAAGCCTCAGCCAATATCAGCAGTGCCTTCTTTCTGAATCAGCAGAATCGACTGGCAGATGCAGTACAGTACATCAGTCTTCATAACTTCAATGTGAATGATGCCGTCTCTTACATCTGTGACGCAAACAGCGATGTCAACAGCAGCTATGAACTGATCAGCAAGAACGCAAAAGGGTATGCTGCTGTCACAAAAGATGCAGGCTTCGCTGCTGTCGACTACAGTTCTGCAGATTATGCTGTACTGAAGAAGCTGTTTACTGCAACTGATACGCAGGATACAACAATTAAATGCACGCCTGAATTTACAGACCAGTATACAGCCTCAAAAAGTTTTGCGCTGTATCAGCACCTGAAGCTGTCTGACGGCAATATCTACACCTTGATGGCTGTATATAAAAGCAGCGGCTTTGCCGGCCTGATTGAACTGACCGGCGGCTATCAGGATATTTCTACATCTTTGATCAACATTTCCGGTGATTATATCTTTGGCTCCAGCAGCTTCAAATCAGACAATCTTTTCAAATACTTCTATGACTACAGTGAACTTACTCTTGATGAAAAGAATGCTGAATTGGAAGCTTTCGCCAGTGAAAGCAAGAATGTCTTTTATTTTAAAGACAGCGAATACAGAGACTGTGTCTATATTACAGCTCCCGTAAAAAATACTGAATGGTACTGTGTCACATGTGTGCCGTTGTCTTCCTTCCGATCTTCCCGCATGGATATGACATTTATCATTCCTTGTCCGCCCTGCTGCTTGGCATGATGATCTTCAATGTCTTATGGATGAAGCATGTAAATATGCAGCTGCGTACAAGCGTTGCCCGTGAAATGGAAGCAAGTGCAGCGAAGACTGATTTCCTTTCAAGAATGAGCCATGATATCCGGACACCGCTGAATGTTATTAATGGTTCGGTCGTATTGGCAGAAAAGAAAAAAATCCAGAAGCAACTGCAAGATATTTGAATCACATTGAACAAAGCAGCAAGTTCCTGTCTTCTCTGGTCAATGATATTCTTGACCTGAACAAAGTGGAATCCGGGAAAATGGAACTGCATCCAGAACCTTACTCCATGCTGGAACTAAAGAACAGTCTGTCCGCCATCATCGACCCTCTCTGTCAGGAAAAAGGGCTGTCATTCCAGATCAGCGGCTTTGATTCCCCTGAACAGTATCTGCTGGATCCTGTACGGACCAGTCAGATCTTCTTCAATCTTTTATCAAATGCTGTCAAGTTCACGCCTAGCGGCGGACATATCGGCATGGAATGTACAGCCACAGATACTGATGACGGCAGAAAACAGCTCACCTTCCGTGTTTATGATGACGGTGAAGGAATGAGCAGGGAATTTCAGAATCATATGTATGAGACATTTGCCCAGGAGAACCGTTCCAGCGACAGCACCATTCATGGAACTGGATTGGGTCTCGCAATTGTACATAACCTGATCAAGCTGATGAAGGGAACAATTTCCGTGGAAAGTGAAGTTGACCAGGGAACCGTTTACCACATCACATTGACCGTTGATAAACAGAAAAAACTTCAGCTGATCATCAGCCTCTGATTTCGCTGGATATTCTCAAAGGCAGAAATGTGCTGCTGTGTGAGGATAATATGATCAATGCTGAAATTGCCGCAACCATGCTGAAAGACAAGGGCATGACAGTGACACATGCAATCAATGGAAGAATAGGTGTAGATTTGTTCACTCAGAGTGCAGAGAACAGTTTTGACATCATCCTGATGGATATCCAAATGCCCGTTTTGGACGGTATCTCAGCCGCCCGGGAAATCAGGTCTCTGGCAAGAAAGGACAGTTCAGAAGTACCTATCATTGCCATGACAGCAAATGCGTATGACACCGATGTACAGAATTGTCTGAAGGCAGGAATGAATGGGCATATTTCCAAACCAATCGATCCGCCTGTAATGTATCAGACAATCGCAGAACACCTCAAATAAAAATGGGCATGCATACAGCATGTCCATTTTTATTACCACCGATTAAACACTTTCTCTGCAAAGCCCAGGAAGTGATTCATTTCAATGACCGTTCCGTCATCCAGCACTGCTCTGCCCGTAAATCTGCCGAACACCTGATTCTGATCAGACTTCAGCACGAGCGCATTGGTCAAGGCACTGCGGTCCAGAATCGGTTCAAACACTGCATCAAATCTGCCGTCATTGGAAGTGAAATTCCAAGGTCTCAGCCAATCATCTTTTCCGTCAATATCCTTTGGAATATTGAACTCAACTCGATCCAATTTATGGCCAATGCCGTCATAGAACAGCATATTTTCACTGGCCGCAGCTGTATCACCAAAGCCATAGCCCAGATTGAATCCAAACCGATGCCCGTCAATCTCTCCAGAAGCAGAAGACCAGTACCATGTATTCTGATATGTCCAAACGCCTCTGCCCCAGTCAAGAGATCCAAAGGATCCTTTACGGAAGCTGTGCATTTCAGTTCCATAAGTCAGATATCCAGAAGCCCGCATGCAGTTGATCTTCTGGTTATAATAGAATGCCTTTGGATCATTATCATATGGCGTCATAATGACCATGGTATCCTGTGGTGCATCTGTCAATTCAATCGAAGCGGCAAGTGTTTTATTCTTATAGAAATTGGGATAATTGAGATAGAGTTTTCTGCTCTCTCCATCATTTTCAAAAGTGATATCGATCTTTGCATCATGATGACCAACATCACCTATTCTGGAACTGGAAGGCATGTGTGTTTTTCCCATCGGCATAAACGTCATGACCGAATTGGTAATTTCTGAAGGCATGGTAAAATCGATGATTGTTGCCGAATACATGCCCATGTAGCTGTTGTCCGCGATTGTCAGACACAGTGCCATATCATGATCATAGATCAAATAGTAATCCCACTCCTTGATCCTCATTGCATTTGCCTTAATTGCAGCACGGTCATAGGTCTTGATGAGACGCTTAGCATAACCTGCTTCAAAAAGACTGCCATCCTCCTTTAATAACGGGCCTTCCTGAGTTATTTGATTTTCCATATGAATATCTCCTACAAAAATGATAGTTCATATTTATATATTGTCGATATTGCAGAAACCTGTTTTTGTTTACTTTACATAGAAATTTCAAATAAATATCTTGACTTGGAGTTAACTCCAGACATTATAGTAACGTACACAGGAGGAAATCACATGACAATTAAGGAAGTCAGTGAGAAATACGGTATTACACAGGATACACTGCGCTACTATGAGCGAATCGGCATGATACCAGCAGTTGGCCGGACATCCGGCGGCATCCGATGTTATCAGGAAAGTGATCTTGGCTGGGTGGAATTAGCCATCTGCATGCGAAATGCCGGGCTGCCAGTCGAAGCAATGATTGAATACGTGCAGCTTTATCAACAAGGTGATTCAACTCTTGAAGCCCGCCTGGAGCTTCTCCAGGATCAATTGGACGTCCTGAAGGAACAGCAGAAACGCACACAGGAGACCATTGAACGTCTGGAGCATAAGATCTCCAGATATAAGAAAGCAGTCAGGACAGGCAGACTTACCTGGGATGAACCGGACTGCTGTACAGCACATAAGGAGGAAAACAAGAAATGAGAAATTTTGATTATCAGACACCGACAAGACTGATCTTCGGCGACGGTGCTGCCGAAAAACTGCCGGAAGTGATGACACCGCTTGGAAAAAGAGTACTGCTTGCCTATGGCGGCGGCAGCATCAAGAAGATTGGCTTATATGATCACGTGAAGGAAATGCTGAAGGATTTCGATATCTATGAACTTTCTGATATCCAGCCGAATCCAAAGTATTCTACAAGCGTTTTAGACGGCGTCAGACTGTGCAAGGAGAACAACATTGATGTCATTCTCGCAGTCGGCGGCGGAAGCGTCCTGGACTGCTGCAAAGCGATTGCAGCTGGGGCAAAGTATGACGGTGAGACATGGGACCTGATCTCTTATAAAGTTAAGGCAAAGGAAGCACTGCCGATTGTCGATATTCTGACGTTAGCGGCAACTGGAAGTGAGTATGATGCCGGCGGCGTTATCTCCAGAACGGAGACAAACGACAAAGTCGGATACCACGATGATCTGCTGTATCCTGTCTGTTCCTTCCTGGATCCAAAATATACATTTACTGTTTCCAAGAAGCAGACCGCAGCAGGATGTGCGGATGCCATGAATCATGTCATGGAACAGTACTTTGCGGAAGATACGACCTTGCTCAATGACGGCTTTTGTGAAGCTGAGCTGCGCAGTTTAATGTACAACACAAGGATTGCCCTGGAGAATCCGGAAGATTACCGCGCAAGAGCAGAACTGATGCTGGACTGCACCTACGGATGCAACGGCATTCTCTCTCTTGGCAACAGTGAATCAGGCTGGCCGCTCCATGCCATCGAACATGCATTGAGTGCCTACTACGACATTACACACGGCGAAGGCTTAGCAGTGATTACTCCAAGATGGATGCATCATGTCTTATCTGCAAAGACAATGGATCGCTTTGTTAAGTACGGCATCAATGTCTTCGGCATTGATTCATCTCTCGATAGACAGACCATTGCCGAAAAGGCGATTGATGAAACATATGCATTCTTCGAATCCATTGGTATCCCGATGCACCTGAGAGACTTAGGCATTGACGACAGCAGAGTCCAGGAAATGGCAAAGCACATTGCAGATGGAAGCCATCTGGAACATGCATATGTACCGTTATCAGAAAAGGATATTGCCGACATCATCACTGCTTCTCTGTAATCAGCAGACCGTTTCTTCGGAAGCGGTTTTTATATACAGAAATTCCTTTCTCAAGTAAACTATCAGATATGAAGAGAATAATGATCATAGGATGTCCCGGCAGCGGCAAGAGCACTTTTGCTGGAGCTCTGCAGAAGATTGTGCAGCTTCCGCTGATCCATCTGGACATGTTGAATTGGAATGCCGACGGCACCACGATCCCAAGAGAGATCTTCCGGCAGAGACTTCAGGCTGAGCTCCAGAAGGATTGCTGGATCATCGACGGCAACTATGGATCTACCATGGAGGAACGTCTTCAGCAATGTGATACTGTCTTCTTTCTAGACTATCCCAAGGACATCTGTCTGAAGGGAATTCAGGAAAGAAAAGGAAAGCCGAGAAATGATATGCCATGGGTGGAATCCAGTGAGACAGATGATACAGAATTTCTAGCCTTTGTAGAGAACTATACGCACACCAGCCGGCCAGCTGTACTGCAGCTGCTGCAGAAGTATTCCAGTCGGGAGATTCATATCTTCCGTGAGCGCTGTGAAGCTGATCAATATCTTGCATGCATGCAGAAGGAGAACAAGATCATGAAAGAAGCACTGACATCTACAAATGCACCAAAAGCAGTTGGTCCATATTCACAAGCTGTCCGCACTGAAAGTACTGTATATGTTTCCGGTCAGCTGCCAATCAATCCAAGCACCGGTACAGCACCAGATGGTATTGCTGCCCAGACAGAACAGTCCATTGCCAATCTCATCAATGTCCTGAAGGAAGACGGTCTGACTCTGGATGATGTTGTCAAAACAACTGTCCTGCTCAATGACATTGCTGACTTCAAGGCGATGAATGAAGTCTATGCAGCGCACTTCACTGCACCGTATCCTGCCCGTTCCGCTTTTCAGGTCAGTGCCCTGCCAACTGGAGCCTTAGTGGAGATTGAGGCAATTGCCGTCCGAAGATAATAAAAAGTCATGCATTCATGCATGGCTTTTACTTTGCTGAGGGAACAGTTTTCCAAAGGACCATCTGGTGAACGGTGCTGCCGCAAACATGTTCCAGAAGAAGGCCATTGGAAAGTTCTTGATGAAAGTTCCAACCCAGACTGCCGGCAGATTGACAATGCTGGCATGGGCTAAGATCACATTGAATAAAATAGCTGCAACAAGCGACATCGTCGGACACATCACGGCAATCGTTCCTGCCTGACGCATCAGCTGGCAGAAGTATGGATTGTCCTTGGATGGATCAGTATGCGCTGCCGCAAAGGACATACCCACGCGATTACCAATCAAGTTGGAGAAGATAAAGACGAAAATTCCCATATAGGATGCTTCAATCAAGGCATCAAGAAATACCTGGTTGGTCATCGTCGAAAAACCGCCGATGTTGAGATTGAATCCTTCCTTGACTGCAACGTTGTAGACTTCCATGCCGTACGCCATGGCATAGGACATGATCAGTCCGAAGATGATTCCTTGTTTCTTGGTTGCTGGCATAATACCCCTTCTTTCTAAACAGATAAAAAGTGTGCAGTCCGGCTCTCAGTTCGATTTGAAAGTCCGTAACCACACACTTTTATGTTCCCTATTATACTGATTTCGATTTCTTCACGTAAGTGAAATTTATTTTTTCTTTCGCCGGATTGCCCAGTCATAGAAGAAGGAACCTGTATATCCTTCTTTGGGATATGCATCCTCCGGAACATCCAGAATATACTTGCCGCCGCAGTTGATCAGCTTGGCTCCGCTTGGATGATCCATCTCTCTGGTAAACTTTCCGTATTCCTGATGGACATGTCCATACAGCATATACTTTGGATGATACGCTTCCATCAAATCATTGAAGCAGGCAAACCCCTGATGCGGCAGATCAGGCAGATCACCATAGTTCTCCGCCGGTGCATGCGCCACAAGAATATCAAAGCCGTTGGTGAAGGAGAAGGTCCCCTTCAGTTTGCGGATGCGCTTTGCCATTTCTTCTTCGGTATACATATCCGGCTTTTCTCCATAACGCATGGACCCGCCGAGGCCCAGGATCCGCAGTCCTTTAAAGTTGTATACCTGATCATCAATATCAATGCATCCAAGCGGCGGCTTATGGTCATACTTTGTATCGTGGTTGCCGCGGACATAGAGCACTGTCCTGTTTGTGACAGTTGTTAAGAATTCCAAATAGGCCGGATCAAGGTCACCGCATGAAATAATCAGGTCAATGTCCTTTAATTTTCCTGGCGTATAGTAATCCCATAAGCCCTTGTCTTCCTTGTCGGCAATGCAGAGTATTCTCATATCTCTTCTGTTCCCCGGATACCGCTCATGCGGGTCATCTTCTCCATGTCTTCATTCAATTCTGTGATCAATGGAACTGATCCAATAATATTGTGATTCAGCCAGTCCATCGAAATAATATCTTCCGAAGAAAGGCGCTGTGTGCCATCTGCCTGGATCTCCTTCTGCTGACTGCGCAGTTCTCCTTCAAACGGATTCCATGCGTCATTGATCAGCAGCCGCTTCCAGATCCGCATATCTTTCTGGATGAGCCAGTTCAAAGAAGCATCTGCCCGGACATCGATGACACCTGCATCCATGCCCCACCAGCAGCTGACAGCAGTCCCATTGCTTTCATTCTTCGCACGGTCCCAATTGCGGTCCAGGATCATCTGAATGATCTTCTCATAATAAAGATTCCAGTTCCAGACAGGAACTGCCAGCAGTTCAACACCATGGTCTGTGATCTTTCTGACCCCGTGGACCGGCTGATTATCCCAGTCATCGTTCAGTTCCGGACCGGCATAGACATTGATTCCTTCCTTTTGGAAAGCGTCCTGCCATCTGCCTTCTTTCTTGCCTGACCATTCCAGATGGACCTTTACTTCTGGATCCACCAGCGCCGCCCCAATCGCAAAGGCATTGATCTCTGACAGTCTGCCATAGACCGGCGCATTGGCTACATATCCGACTTTATGATTCTCGGCAGTTCTTGCCGCAACTCTTTCCCATCAGGAACATCGCTTCATACATTCTGCCGAAATACCCAGTCACTGACTGATAGTTCAAAAAGATGCTGCAGTTGAAAAAGCGCACCTGCGGATACTGCAGGGCAACCCGCAGTGTATCCGTCATCAGTTCTCTTCTGGTCGTGAAGACAACATCATACTTCTTGACCTCATCGGAGATGCGGATTGGATTCTCCTTCAGATCCGCTGCCATCATTGCATTGGTCTTAACAGTACCGTTGAATTTCTGATCAATATACTGTCTTCCCTCTTCATGTGCTTTCTCCCATGAATCAGAAGAAGGATCTTTGCCATAGACGAACAGAGCTCTTAACGGATGGTTCTCATTGAAGGATACTCCCATCGTCCCCATGGTAAAAAAGGACTTTTTCTCATCCTCAATCGGCTCTTTGATCAAAGATACTTTGACATCTTTGGTCTCCATCAGCACTTCCTTCCAGACCTGATCCAGACGTTCATCGATATCACTCTTTGAACGGTCCAGCAGGGAATCAAAGCGATAGACCTGCAGATATAAAAGGAAGGCATCCCCGGCTGTGATTGGAAGACGGTCCCCACCCTTCTTTAAGAAGACACGGTAGAAACGGAAGAAGGCACCTCTGACAACGTTGATGAATTCTCTGTCCCAGACATGCTTCAGATCCTGATGGACCAATGACGCAAACCGATGATAGGAACCTGGTTTTGTAAAGACAATATCGTAGATTGGCACGCATGCGTAGAACTCCAAAAATTCCTGATACATCAGATAATCAGGTTCTTCTGATTCTTTCGGCATGATGCGGGTAATTTCTGCTTCAATCGAAGGAACGTCCAGAAATTTCAGAACAGAGACACGCTTATTCCCCTCCTGTACATAAAAGTGCAGCATATATTCAAAGACCTGGATTGGATCACGGATGCCTTCATCGATCTGGGCATCATATAAGTTGGACCATTTGACGGCAAGCTCCGTCCGTTCCCGCATGACCGGCATAAAGTTCCTGGCAAATGCATTCGCCCTGGCTGTGGTCTTGGTACCCGGCAATCATCCGTAATGGAATCTCCTGCAGTCCGACCGGAATATGCGGTAAAGAATCTGCTTCCGGCAGTATTTCATCTAAAGCTGCCAAATACGGGTCTTGACCCTCACTTCTGGCATGGCGGATCTCTCTTTCGCCTAGTTTCCTGGCTTTTACATAATCTTCTATCATAGCCCTATTGTACTTTATTTATCCTTTAGTAGGTATATTATAGTGCTTCATTGAAACTATATTTGACGTATTTGATATAATAGTAGGGCATGAAGAAAGAAGGTCCATATATGACAAAAGTAGACGTAATATCAGGGTTCTTAGGAGCTGGTAAGACGACACTGATACAGAAGCTCATCAAGGATGTATTTGCTGGTCAGAAAGTAGTTCTCGTAGAGAATGAGTTCGGTGAGATTGGCATTGACGGAGGCTTCTTAAAAGAAGCAGGCATCGTGATCAATGAAGTCAACGGCGGATGCATCTGCTGCACACTTCAGGGAGATTTCCAGGCAGCTCTCAAGAAGGTCGTGGAGGAATATCATCCTGACCGCATTGTCATCGAGCCGTCCGGCGTCGGCAAGCTCTCTGACATTTTAAGAATTGTAAAATCCGTAGAAGGGCTGGAGCTCAACAGCTACAGCGCAGTTGTTGATGCCAAGAGATGCAAAATCTATCACAAGAACTTCAAGGAGTTCTTTGATGACCAGATTGCAACAGCCTCCTGCGTCATTCTCTCCAAGACACAGACAGCTGATGAAACCGTCATTCAGGCAGATCTGGATATCATCCACGAACTGAATGCAGATGCACGTGTCATCACAACACCATGGGATGACCTCAACGGCAGTGCCATCTTTGAAGCGATGGAAGGTTCTTCTTCCGGCTTCCCTGAAGGCCTGGGTGAACTGGATGAAGATGACGACGATGACGATGATGACCACGATGAACATGAACATCATGATCACGATGACCACTGCAGCATGGAACACCATCATGAACATGGTCATGAAGAAGAGGAAGCCAATGAAGGATTGACCGAAGGCAACCGGATCCATTTAGGCGGCGAGGATGAACATGAGCATCATCACCACCATCACCATGAGAATGAACTGGATGCGGATGATGTCTTTGACTCCATCGGCATTGAGACTATCAACCACTATACCGAAGCAGATATCAGGAAGGCCCTCAGCGGTCTTGGTGACAATATTGTCCGTGCCAAGGGCATCGTCCCTAGTGACAACGGCACATGGCTGTTCTTCGATTTTGTTCCTGGCGATACTGATATCCGCCGCGGCGCACCAGCATATACAGGCTTGATTACCGTCATCGGCGAACACGTTGACGTCAATCTGATCAAACAGCTGTTCCAGGTGAAGTAAGATGGCATCCCCAGTCTATTTATTTACAGGCTTCCTCGACTCTGGCAAGACCACCTTGATCAAGGATACACTTTCTGATCCACAGTTCATGGAAGGTGTTTCCCGCACATTGATCATCTGTCTGGAACAGGGCGAAGTGGAATACGATGAGAAGTTCCTTGAGGAACATCATGCGCAAATCGAATACATCGATGATGCAGCTGCACTGACAAAGGAAAAGATGCATGAGCTGGATGTCATCTATCATCCTGCCCAGGTCTTCATTGAATGGAACGGCACATTGCCGGTCCCCGATCTGATTCTGAACGAGATGCCTGATTTCTGGCCGCTGGTGCAGATCCTGACACCGGTGGACGCTTCCACATTCAACACCTTCATGGGTCCGCTTCGTCAGATGATGTATGAACAGATCCGCTATTCAGATACAGTCATATGCAACCGCTGCACACCAGAGACTTCCGGTTCGATGCTGAGAGGCAATATCAAAGCCATCAACCGCAGAGCCCAGATCTACTATGAAGGAAACTTTGGCGAACAGGTCGAACTGAAAGACGGTGGTCTGCCGTTTGACATCAACGCAAAGGTCATTGACATCAAGGATGATGACTACGGCCTATGGTATATGGATGCAGTGGAAGACCCTGCCAAATATGACGGCAAGGAGATCATTCTCCGCGGATATTACGCTGATAATATCCCTGGGTATAAGCAGACCTTCATTCTCGGCCGTCAGGCAATGGTATGCTGTGCCAATGATACCTCACTATGCGGAATCACAGTGACCGGTGTTAAAATCCAGGAAATGAAAAAAGGCGACTGGATCGAAGTCCAGGGCAAGCTCAAGAAGATCCCAATGGAAAACGGCGGTGAGACAGTTGTCCTCTATGCCAACCGTGTTGCCAGATATCAGAAGCCAGCTGAAGAATTCGTTACTTTCTCATAACAAAAAAAGGGTCGATATCATCACTTGATATCGGCTCTTCGTGTTTTTGCAATAAAGTCATATAAACTGTGTCCCAGCATGTCATAGCCAAGCTGAATTGTTTCTTCCACCGACATCTTGCCGGCATCCTGGAAGACAAACAGCTTTACGATATATGCCAATGACTCCGCATAGTAATGCGCTAAGATCTCATCATTGTACTGCGGCAGTACATTTTCATCACGATACTTCTTAAAATATGTCATACAGAGATCCACAAACTGACTGCGGATCATATCTTCAAAGCTGTTCTGTCCAGTGACATTTCTGTATGCAGCGGTATAGAATGCACGGTTCTCATCCACTGTAT
>Ga0268356_11129_pt1 | contig 42816 bp, 33 predicted proteins | sample BioMet10_FD_194415 | JGI IMG/M metagenome (GOLD analysis project Ga0268356, IMG submission 194415) | Sewage microbial communities from Oakland, California, United States - Biofuel 10 (PacBio Assembly) | ecosystem: Engineered > Wastewater > Sewage > Unclassified | place: USA: California | collected...
AAGAAGTATTCTTTCCTCCTGCACAATATCCAGCAGCTCTTTCAGCTTACTGATAATCGATTCTCTGCTTGAACTTTTAAAGATATATCCGATGACGTTTTGACCAAACGCATCCTGCATTCTATCCTCCATTGATGTAAGAAATATAATGTATCGTGTTCTTGAGACAATCTGTTTTTGAAATTGTGATGCCATCGATATCTGGGAGATCAATATCCAATATGACCAGATCGAACTTTTCTGATCCTCCTAGAAATTGTTTTCCATCAATATAAAAGAGCATTGAAGCATATCAGAAGCTTCACTAAGATATGACTCTATAATTGGCTGATAACTCTTATCATCCTCAACTATTGCAACTTTAAATTTATTTTCTGCCATCATAATATGATAATAAACTTACTATCGAAAGTTTGTACATTTTTGGATTGTGCCTTCAGAAATGTTCTGATTTATGGTGATTCATTTATCATCCATTCATTTCCTTAAGCATCTGACTGATTTTTTCCTGTTTCATATCAGCCAATGAAATTCGAATCATTACGATATATACCAATAATTCAAATCCAATCAAGCCGATTAATGGGGCGGCATTTAGATAGCTCACTTTTAATTGTGCAATGATCAGTGCCATCACATTAAGAATACCAAAAAGGATCACAGGCTTCGTTTTCTTCAATATATATTCCTTTTTGAGCACTCTGATATCGGCATTCTGACTGATCAGAATTGCAAAAGACTTATAATGAGACTCTGTTTCCTTCCGTGTTAGCATGCATACAGCAAACGTCAATAAAACGGCAATGATCCACGCAAAAGCGGTAAACAGATATCGGTAGATTCGACTGTGTTCATCTAATGTTTTTCTTTCTTCATACAGTGGAGAATATAGTTTGACTGATTTATTATTTTTCAGTCTGTCCATGACGGCCGGAATCTCTTCATAACCAATTTTCCTTTGATAATATGTTCCGTATTCTTTAATGAGCATACTGAAAGGACGATTGTCACTGAGCGTCTTTGTCTTCGAATATTCCATGAAGCCATTCAGATCATAATATACATTCAATGCAGCAGTATCTTTTTCTTCGATTACACCTGTCACCTTAAAAACAGCATCTGCAGAATATGGATCGACCAGGAATGTTAAATTCAGTTCTTGACCCATCCAGTTGTTCTGGAACAATGCTTCGGCAGCATTCTGATTGATCAATACATTCATGTCTTTCGGCAGTTCTCCTGAAACATGCAGAGTTTCATCCGATTGTACATACGGGTATATGCCCATCTGAAACTGCGTACCATTCACATCCGTAATATTCTTGAATTGAACGATCTTCTCAGGATTCTGCAACTGTGCATCCGCTATGCTGCCTGTATCATCTGTTTCTACATAGATCATGTTGGCATTTACCGTACTGACCGTCTGTGGAATATAGAACATGATTCTTTTCATGACATAGGTCATTTCAACAATGAGCATCAGTACCACAAAAACAGTGATGAATACTCGGTTCTTCCTGCGGATGATCTTTCCGACAAGATGTTTGACCGATTTCTGCTCAACGGGTTTCATTTCCCTTGTATCGATTGGATCAAGATTGTGATAAACACGATCCATCACAAGCTTTTTTATTTTCAATCCGGATCAAAACATCCGCATATGTGCCTATCGTATCCAACTGGTGCGTGACCATGATGACAATATGATCTTTCGATATTCCTTCAGAATCTTCATGACAATCTCTTTGTTTGTAACGTCCAGAGATTCAGTAGGTTCATCACAGCAGATGATTTTCGGGTGTGAAATCAATGCACGGGCAATTCCGACACGCTGTTTCTGCCCACCGCTCAGTTCATCTGGATACTGCTGCAGCAGACGATCCAATCCCAGCCGGGTCAGCAGCTTAATATCTTCTGGTTCTTCTCTTCTGTCCAAAAAGATATTGTCATAGACATTCAGCTCTTCAATCAGCTCATAGTTCTGAAAGATCGTCATGACTTCAGCATCTTTTATGATGCTTCCACTCGTCCAATGGCTCAAATCCGGCAATCATATTCAGCAGTGTAGACTTACCGCATCCACTCTTTCCGCATATGACATACATGCCAGGATCTTCAATATTCAACGATGTATGTTCAAGTACCGTCTGCTCTCCAAAGGTCTTGACGCAGTCTTCAATTCTTAGCATCTTTCACTTTTCCCCTGACCATCACTTCCAAAACATACATGACGAAACACGTTATCAATGTAATAACGAAGAGCAGGCTTACATTGAATGACATGAACGGCTGATAATAATGTGCTTTAGCAAACGAATTGATCATATTGATCAATGGGACAACAGCCGCAAATGTAATCAGGCACGAAACGACTGTCAGGATCAAATACCGGATCAGGCATTCAGGTAACGGAGAATATCCGTAAGCTTGAAGAATGACCATTTCTTTCCGCATTCTTCTGCGTTTCAGCAGGAGAATGACAGCAGCCATCAGCACTAGTATTCCAAGTACTACAAATCCATAGACCATGAATCCTGCTGGAGAGGCATAGAACGCTTGATCATGACCAAGTCCCTGTCCCTTGAACTGTGAAATGACAACATTGTCTTTTGCAAAGTAATCATTGATCTTTTTTGATACTGCTTCATAATCACAGCCCGGTTTCAAAAGGAACCTAACATATTCCATCTTCACGTTGTGAACATCTTCCACAAAGTATCTGTACAGCGGATCGTCGCCATAACCGCTGTTAAAGAACAGCATTGTTGCAAAATTGTTTTTTATACTGCTGACGCCAGCAATCTTCATTGTGATCCGTTCTGCAAACGAATTATCCTGCACCTGATCCTCATATTTATTTCGATTGCCAATCACTTCCAGAGAAAGTGTCTTGCCGACCAGGTCTTCATATTCCTTGCCGCCATTCAGTTCCATATACATATCTGCAGCGTTCTGATCCAAAAGCACTTCCTGCTCTTTTGGGTATTCTCCGCAGATCAAAGGCAGATCGGAATACCCGTTCGCTAGGTCAAAAGCATCAACAACATGTCCAGGATATGCCAGTTCGACATTTCCAGTTGTAGCATTGATATAGTCCTGCAGATTGCGATACGTTTCAGAATCATTGCTGACCATGTATGGTTGTTCCGCCGGATAGTCTGCCTGTTCATAAGGGGTTCCGTCCATGTGGGTCAGGCCATCTGCTGTGAATCTGTGATAAGCTTTCAAGTCATTCTCTGCGCGAAGATACTCCAGCTCACCTTCTCCGTCAGCATACTGCCTGCTGTTCCAGCTTTCCACGCCAATGATCTCAGGGGTATCCTGAACCAGTTTTTCTACCTGATCATAATCAAACAGATCATCTAAAGTAAGGCCACTGAACTTCATGGTATATCCGGAAAGAGTCTCTCCGGTGTTCTTAACCTGTTCCTTCGGTACAGAAACGATCATGTTCTCTGCATTCTCAAATACCGACTGATAATCATTCTGGCTCGAGACATTTGCCTGCAGGTTGCAGAGCGTAAATGCAGTTGTGATGCAGAGGACCATCAAAACAACTGTCATCAATGAATCCGAGATCCTTGATACCAGTTCCTTTGATGCGACAGAGACCGTCTCGCCAAAATTTTTCTTTTTGATTGCATGACCTGCTACTGCAGTTTCCTTCACATGGACCATCTCATCTTTTACGACAGTTCCCTGATCAAGCGTAATGATACGATCACCGTACTGTTCCGCTAAAGCAGTATCATGCGTCACCATAATGATCTGTATTTCACTGGAGATCTTTTTCAGCTCCGACATCAGAATCACTATATTATCGTGATCCAGTGCAGCTGTCGGTTCATCACACAGCAGCAATCCTGGCTGATGCAAAAGAGCACGGATGAACTGCACCCTCTTCTTTTCGCCATTTGAGAGTTTCTTTATCTTTCGATTCTTTTCTGAAGAAAGACTGAACTCATTCAGATAATGCATGATCAAATCAGTATCATGGCTTACTAACAGAAGATTATCCATGATGCTCATCTCATCAAAAAGATTGAAGTCCTGGGTCAGATAATCAAAATGAGGAACATCTTCAATGGTTCCGCTGTACGACTCTCTGCCGGCAATCGCATTCAGGAGTGTGTCTTGCCGCAGCCGCTTGGTCCAAGAATCATTGTGAAGCCAGTCTGATTCAGATCCAATGTAATTTTCTTCAAGGCATGTACGTCATTTTCTCGATTATGATAGATTTTATCGACTTGTATCAGCTTCATGTAATAAGTCCCCCCTTTTTGACACAAAAATATAAATTCCGAATATTTTAAACATCAATGAAGTAATATATTCATGCAGTCCCAATACTTTATATTGAATATACTAATACAGCAGCATTTCAACATCCGCTTTATGTAGTTATTCTAATAAAAAAGGCAATGCCTATCTATTATTCTTGTCTATGTGGTAAATTTTGTGTCTATTTGGTATCCATCTGAAGCGATATCTTTACTGTAAGTTCTCTATCATGGCTTATAAGCACAGGCCCATAATATGTATTTGTAATTATTATCAATACTGATTTACTGTCTTAAAGCACTCTTTATCTACTTTTGAACAATTATATCACAGTCCTCTATTATTCTTTTTTTCTATTCAATATTGTAAAAAAATATACTCAGTAAAACACAGACCAAAATGGAGAGTTCATGAATATGCATGCAAACAAAAGACAGTATTGCTGCGCCACATTCATTACCAAGTAAATTATAAACAAGATAAAACTTTCCCTTTTTAGAAGCATTAGAAAAATTTCCTGCAATCAAGTACCTCTGCATACCTGGAAGCATAGATCTTTCTAAATCAGAGTTTTAGGAACCCTTTGATTAAAGTGACATTTCCACAACCAAAAGAATAATTGCTAATCCAAATAATCAGAGAACTCTTTCACAAAGTTTATCAATTGATCATCACTCAGCTTTGAGAAAGGATGATTGACAGGATCTTTATACCCTTCCATCCTCCTGGAAACAATTGACTCGCTGTTCTTATCATAAGAATAATTCAGGATGACCATGACCTTCTCATCAGGAACCGAAGAATAGTATCCATACGTAACCATGTTCACATCAATCTGTGGTGTATCGTTGATTGTATATTCATACTCTAAATCAAAAAAATCTTAAGCTGGTCATTCTTTGGATGATAATTGCTGCCATTGATCCAATATATGCCATTAATATAGCCGATCGTAAACTGATTTCCATAAGTATCAGTAATGAGTTGACGATTGCCATTCTTTCGACTGTCCGTCTTTTCAGCGATGACATTTGCGGATTGTACAGTCTCAGAATCAAAGCTGTTCTCATAGATATCCATGAACTGTGTTATAAAAGCAGCTTGTTCTTTTTCTTCTTCTGTTCCATTTGTAATCTGCCATCCATAAGTGCCATAAATTCTGAAATTGAACATATTCAATGATGAAAGATGATATTCGTTCTGAACTGCCTTAATGCCGGCTGCATTATTTATCTTCAGCCTTTTTATTGCTTTTTTCGGATCTTTGAATACTGCATTGCCATAACGGTTTGCGCCAATATCATAGTCAACGCTTATTTTACCGAATTTATCAACATCGACATTTCCTTTGACATTGCTGTAATCAGCGATATACACCTGTGTATACTTCAGCTGATCATCTGGAAGATACCCTTTCTTGATCAGGATCCATCTCCCGGTCAAAACCACGGCAATTACCAAAACAATACTTAGAATCACTGCCAGCAGCCGGTTTCTCTTCCGTCCCGCATAGTTCATCTTCAGCAGTGACAGAAGATTCTTTTCTGATTGCGTAACAACAGAATTTTCATTCAGCCTTTCGCCAGCAAACAGTTCATTTAAAGTAATACCCAGCACTTCACAGAGGTTCTGCATAATGGAAGCATCGGGCAGATTCAATCCTCTCTCCCATTTTGAAACAGCATTGATACTAACACCCATCTTTTCAGCAAGGTCTGCCTGAGTCATTCCTTTTTCTTTTCTTAAGGAACAAATGAATTTTCCTATCTTTGACTGATTCATTTACTGACTCCTTTCAAGATAAGAATAGTAAAAGTCTTTGTCAATTAACACATACCAGAGGTTGAATTCAAAATATATCAAAGAAAATCACATTATTTATCTCATAAATAAGAAATGAATCAATCCTTCCCATGTTCATTTTTCATCAGACAGATTGGATCGAGCTTTCCTTTTAAGTCACTTTTGATTCATCAGCGGAATGCACATCTTATAGATATTACGTGCATAATCAGCGCTCCAAGCAGTAATTATTTTCACTGAAAACAGATGATATGTTCCAATTACATTGAAATCTGTTAGGTATCATTCTGTTAACAGAAAAATTTATTTTCTGTAGTGAAACAGTTGTACTGCTATTCTACTTGATGCTTAAATTGCTCAAGACTGACAATTGCTTCTTTCTGATTCTGTGCCGCTGCCGCAACGAGCCACTCTTCAGCTTTCTTCATGTCTTTATTTGTGCCGATGCCGTTCAAGTAAAACTCAGCCAAATTATATTGCGCATCTCTGTCACCATGAAGCGCTGCCTGTGATGTCCATTTGAAAGCTGCCTTAAGATCTTTATCGCAGCCTAATCCATTCAGATAAAAATACCCGATCTGACATTCAGCTAATGGATATCCTTTTTCCGCCAGTTGCATATGACCTTCAAAGCATTCTTTATAAAAGCCATTATTAAAATAAACATCAATCAGGCGATTGCATTCATTCAGTTCTCTGCACGGTTTATAATAGCCCATCATTCCTCCAGATATTATAATTTGTACTTCCGGATTTCAAAATCACACCCACAGACCTTTTCTTCCTTTATGACATCGTATTGATATTTTTTCAGATCTTTACAGACAGTAATTGTATTCAAACAATCGAAGCCTAGTTTCCGATAGAGACGGATTGCATCAAGATTTCTTGAGGCAGCTTCAATAAAAATGCGCCGGAATATTGTTTGACAATCTCTTCCGTAAGTCTGATGGCTGTTGAACCGATACCTTGATTCTGATATTCCGGGAGAACAAAAATGTCTTCCAGCCAATCCGGATTTACTCCGCGGCTTCCTAGATGTACAAAAACCGACTTTCTTTTCCTCTTTTACGATGAAATAAAGCTTATGTCCTTCTGCTGTCCATGCTTTCAGATCATCCATGCCATCATCCCCTTCGGGGACGATTCCATTGTGGCACTTCCAGAATGACACGATCATAGATGTCATTTCCTTCACTTCATTGTCATATAACTTCAGTTCTATCATAATCAGCTACCCTGTCTTTTCGATGACGTACATTGAAATATTGTATATCCACTGCATTATATAACATTTCGAACAGAATGATGGTGCTCCGTTGAATTGTAATTTACTTGTTGCCGTAACTGTTTGCAAAAATTTTTCCCCGGTCAGAATTTTTTGATCAATATAGTTATCAACAGCACGGAGATGCTAGTAAATAATGGAATTAATACTTTTCGAACAGTAAACAATTTTGTGGATAAATTCAGTGCTTGATATAATGGTATAGCCAAATATAGAAACACTTAAGCAGCTATCTAGCTCTATGTTGGCGACATCTCCGTTAGATGGCTGCTTAAGTGATGGAGATGCCGCTATGTCAAAGGGAGTAAACCCTTTTCAAGATAGTGTGTTTTCGTTACCTGCAGAGGACTTCGCCCTATTACAGGATGCGATTGCCATTCGTCTGAATAAGGAAAAGTATGGATCATCATCTTTTGAAGAGTTAGCTGAACAATATGGGCGTAAGTCAGTATGCCCTTCGTGTGGAAGCCATGAGAGCGCTTTGAATGGAAAGACGCCTGATGGAAAGCAACGATATATATGCAATGATTGTGGGCAGATATATACGATACTTTCTGACTCAATCTTTCATTCAACAAACAAGAGCTTTGATACATGGGTTAGATATCTTGTTTTGATGACATTCAACGTACCTTTGGAAATGACTGAGACGCTATGCAGCATTTCTCATCCAACTGCTATGCTGTGGAGAAGAAAGATCTTTGCGACAGTTGATGGATATCAGAATCATTTGGTTCTTCATGGACGTATATGGATTGATGAAACATATGTGTTTGACAGTACTGTTCTTCATGAAGATGGGTTCAAGAAGAAACGTGGATTATCCAACAATTTGCTTTGTATTGTTGTTGCGATTGATACCTTCGGCAACTCCTACGCAGAGATTTGTGGGCATGGAAGACCATCAAGCACAAGAATATATAAAACATTGAGAAATCATATACATTCAGGATCGACAATAGTTCATGATGGTGAGAAGGCTCATGCATTCCTCATCCAAGAACTTCATTGCACTGAAGAAAAATATATTGCAGATAACTCGCCAGAATACTTAAAAAAGATGGCGCTTATCAATAATATGTGTGCGTGGTTGAAGCGATATCTATATAGATTTATTGGAATGAATACAGAATACATGCCTTCATATCTGAACTGGTTTGTATACCTGTATCGTGTCAAATCTGCTAAAGAAAAGTGGCCGACTATTTCTAGAATTCTACGACATTTGATATTGACCGAAACAACTTTTAAGAGAAAAAGGCCTTAAATACAGGACTTGTCATCCACAAAATTGTTTACTGTTCGAAATACTTTTATATTCTTGGTATATCTTTGCCTCCTTCATCTGTATCTATTACAAGCCTTAAATAGTAAATGAGTTAATCAATCAACATGCTCAATCATTACTCTTACATAAATCAGAATAAAATATCCCGCGTTCCCCAAGGAGCAGCATTGTTCGAACTGTCTATTTTATTGCTTAAACAGCAATTTTTTTGTCCAACATTTATTTTCAGATACGTTAAAATGATTGAAAGAGTGAAAATAACTATGAATATCAATCTGATCAGCAATATTCTTATCAATATGTTTCAGTCAATTCTGTTGATTGTATTTTCCTGCCTGTATATTCAAAATGGCAGACGAAAGCTCATGCTTGGTTTTTTGTTTTCAATTATTTTGTGTTTAGAAGTTACAATATTTAATTATTTTGCGGTATATGAAAGCTTATTGTCTGGCTGTTATATTTTGACCGTTCTGCTGTTCATGTATCTGATTGATGGGACAAACATCTGGAATTCCTTGGTATTTGACCTGCTTATGTTCATCGTACTTACGGTAAGTGCTGATTTGACTTTGTTTTTCTTGTCTCTTTCTGAGCATCAAAATATTGCGGAGTATGTTACATTAAACAGCAACATTCTCCTTCGTTCGACCATCTGCACACTCATATTTGCGGTTCTGGTGGGAATCATCATTGCTTTTTCGAAGACCATAAACTTTGTAAAAACGAAATATGACTGGCTGTTCTCTCTGATATTTCTCATCATATATGTATCTATTGCTTCAACAACATACATTGTTTTCAACTACAGCATTTATTCTGCATACATCATCATTGGCGATATTACAGAACTGGTTGTTGCCATCGTTCTATATTATTTGTTCTGTCTCAATGCGTCAGACCATGAGAAAGAGAAAGAATACATGCTGCTGAATACGCAGCTGGAAGCAGTAAAACAGCTTGCTGACGAAAAAACAGCAATGATCGGGAGATTCGCATTATAAAGCATGACCTCGAGAATCAGTATCAGATCCTTGACAGTTACTTGGAAAAGGGAGATATCGCTTCATGCCGAGATATCATCCATCAATATGAGACAAATTGGAAGACATGCCGATCAATGTCCATACTGGATTTACAGCAATTGATGCCAATCCTTTCGATCAAGCTCTCTGCCGCCAGAAAAGATGGCATCGATACATTTTCTTCTGTTTCTATCAGTCAATTATCCAAAGAAAAAGAGTACTGTATCGCAGCACTCTTAGCGAACCTATTGGATAATGCCCACGAAAATATTTCCAAGCAAACAAACAGATCATCGTCAAAATATGGCAGGATGATAAGATCATCATCAAGGTTGAGAATACAACTGACAATCTGTCAGGATCCTTGAGCACCAGAAAGTCAGATCCCATCAACCATGGTCTAGGACTGCAGAGTGTGAAATCACTCATTAACAGATATAAAGGCAGTATTGATATCATTCAGGACAGCGGCAGATTTTTTTGTTGTCATCCATATCTGAGCAAAGTTATAAGCTCATTACATACTTCTCATACGCATCATGTACTTCATGATTCTTTGAACGGCTTAGATAAAGCGGCATATTCCATTTCTTCAAATACACTTTTTCCTTATCAATACGATAAATCGCTGAAATATTAACAAATACAGAACGATTCACATAAACAAATGATTTATTGTCTATTTTTTCGTATAGTTCGCTGAGATTCATATCAAAGATATGATATGAATCTCCTTCTCTGTCATAAAGATATAGTTTTCTTCCCAAGACCTCGCAGTATATGATGCTGCTGATCAGAATTCCTGTGAAGCCATCATCAGTCTTCAGAAATATACTTTTATTCAATGAAATCTCTGTAACAATTTTCTTCATGATATCAGGAAGTTCTCTGGCAAGATTCTTTTTCTTAACAAATGCCAGCACATTGAGCCCAAAGGCATTTTCCATTGCATCATCACGATTTGTCAAAAATACAATTGGTGTATTATTGCCTACTTGATGGAGTTTTCGTGCCAGTTCGATACCGTTGAGCTCAGACATTTCAATGTCTAAAAATGCGGCATCATATTTCTTATTCAGTATCGCATTTTCAAAATCACTGACTTTATCGAAAAATTCAGCAGATGTGTCCAACTGCAATTTTATAATTGTCTCCTGTATGATCTTCAGATATTCTTTTTCATCATCAACGAATGCAATTCTCATAAAGTATATGCTTTCTTTTAGTCATCCTACCACAATTCCTTCTGTATACGCCAGCACAAACAACAAACCTTAATCAATGCCTCTCAATGAATATGCATAACTATAAATATAAACACCGATGATGCTGTCATAAATGGAATTGTCATTGCCGCAAACAGAGCACGCATTGGAAACTGCTGGGCAGCAGACTGAAAGCATTGATTCGAGGTAGGACAATCATCAAAGAAACAGTTCAATATTGATTTTATCCTGCTTCATATTTGTAATATGAATAATCCAAGTCCCATTTATCATACTGATAACACGCAGAAATGCTGATTATTGCTAGAAAATCTGTACAAATTTCCCGTAAAAGGTTGACTCAATTTCATATGATTCTAAAATAGAACCATGCAGGAGAACAAAAGCCACAAAAAAATATTTCTAAAACATGTTCTGCCATATATCGGTGCACTCGCTGTCATCGGAATGCTGCTGCCTTCTCAGGAAATTTCAGCATTTGATGACACAAGCAAAAAGATGGCTGTTTACAACATCGAAACGAACGATCCATATGCCAGTGACACGCTGAAACTAAAGGTGATTCATCATTTAGCAGATCAGGATAGCAGTATCGATCTGTCATCCATTGATATCTTCAACAGTAAGATTTCAGTCTCTGGATTTAATGCTTCCAGACCTGGCATTCAGGCTGTATGTATTCAAGTCAACTTAGTACAATACAATGATTCGTCCAGCACCTTCGGTTATTCTGATACCGAAAATGCAGTCATTAACGTTATTAATTCATCTGCGCCGTCTTTAAAGTTAAAGAAATCGACCATCACCGTCAATAATGGTGATGCATGGAATCCTTCATCATACATTGCTGAAATTTCTGATGATTCAGGTACACTTCCTGTCTTAAAGGAAATAGACAATGTTGATATGAATACTGACGGTCAATACTATGCTTCATATATTGCAGTCGATGCAGAAGGCAACAGCACTTCTGCAATCCTGAATGTCAATGTCAAGACACCGCAGGAAGTACTTGATGCAAAGGCAGAAGCAGAAGAGCAGGCGCAGGCAGCGGCAGAAGCTGAAAGAGAAGCACAGGCAGAAGAACAGGAAAGACAGGCACGTGCAAAGGCAGCAGCGACATTATCAGCAATTGATATGTCAAAGCTTGGACAGTATGCTGGCGGCATCAGCACTGCGTTATCAATGGCAGGCAATGTTCCTTATGCATGGGGCGGCACATCTCCTTCCACTGGATTTGACTGCTCAGGCCTTGTTCAATACAGCTATGGTCTGACCGCAAGAACTACAAGTGAACAGCAGGCATTGGGTCAGCATCGATACGATGTTGAGAATGCTCCTGCAGGTGCTCTATATTTCTACGGTTCCGAATCTTCTCCATATCACGTATCCATCAGCTTAGGCAATGGATCAGCTGTGCAGGCACTGAATCCTGCGGAAGGTATTCAAGTTGTTAACAACTCTGTATTAATGCCAAGTTATTACATTGTCATTGGTCAATAATTTCAATACAAAAAATGAGCATTCTGCCATTACAGCGAAATGCTCATTTTATAATTTATCTTGCTGTTTTTCTTTGATAGCATTTAGCAATGATGATCATTGAAACTGCAACCAATGCCATGATCAAATACAAAGCAATGAGATAAGATCCAGTAAAATCATAGAGATAGCCGATGATGCTTGCACCAGCCGCATTTGCCAAAGTTGTGCCCATGCTGATCTTTGGATAGACACTGCTGTAGTTCTCAATACCAAACATTGTCTTGCACAGCATCACTGTGCCTACTGTCGCTACAGAGTAGCAGAGCCCCAGCAGACCGGCACCTATAAGCATAGAAATATCAGAAGGAATGAGAGCAAGAAGAATCAGGCCGATGAAGATCAAAATGCCATACAGCATAATCGATACTTTTTCGCCAGTCTTATCAATCAGTACACCAAGCAGGATCTTTCCAAGTGTATTTGTCGCCATGCAGATAGAAAGCATCATTGCGCCGGCATTCAGTCCGTATGCCTCGGCTAAGCCAGGCAGATGTGTCGGCATTGCTGTTGCAAATGCATAGATGACCGCAAAGGCTGCAACTGCCGCAATCAATCCTCCATCCAGCTTTTTGTGTATCCTTCAGTCTGTTGATTGGCAGGATGCACTTTTTCAACTGCAGCTCCTAGAGCTTTTAATCCATATGTTTCTGGTGCAAATGAGATTGGAAACAGAAAGGATGGAAGATACAGAAGAATGGTCAGTAAAGCTGCTGCAAAATAGCCCATGCGCCATCCGGCAGAAGAAATAATGGAACTGAGCACGGGTGAGAATACGGCACCGACAATGCCGGAACAGCCAAAAGCAATGGATGTTGCAAGACCGCTGTTTTTTACGAACCAGTTATTGATGACCATAGTCGCAAAGACGATGCCCAGGATGCCGGCAGCCAGACCTCTGACTGCGCTGAAGACATACAGCATCCAGATACTGGTGCTGAGTCCCATCGCTGCCGTAGAAACAGTCAGGAGCACTGCACTGATCAACGCAACTTTCTTATATGATTTTTGATTCAGCATCTTCGCTACCAGAATGCCGCCGATGGAATAAACGATATTGCAAATGGTCAATGTCATCGACACTGTTCCTTTACCTACATTAAATGCTTCTGCGACCGGCGTAATATATACACCAGTCACATTTGTTGTTAAGCCCAGGGAAGCTCCGATGACTCCGCACATCGCAATTAACACCAGAAGATACTTGCCTTTGATTTCCTTCATAAGAGACCTCCTCTTTACGACTTCAGTATAGGGTCTGTCTCAGTATATTTAAAATAGTTATTTCTTATATCATATTATGCAATTTATGCATTTCTATAGATAACTGCAAAAACTGAAGTCTGATGAACTTCAGTCGCTGCAGATATCACATCATTCTTCAGTAAATAGAATTTATCTTCTGCCTGTCAGAGGCTGGATTGATCTTCCCAATTCATAAGACGCCTGCGGACAACTTGTCTTCTTTGTCATTGAAGGTGTTCCACACCCACTGCCGATGATCATTCCCTGATCATTAAAGCCCATATAGGAGCAGATTTTTTTATAATAGGAAATCACAATCTCAAAGGTTGACAGCGATTCATCCCAGGCTGCTGCAATCAAGACGCTCTTTTTGTGCATGCCGGAGAGTTTTGTGGTAAAGCTGTAAAAGCGGTCAATGACTGCCTTCATCTGAGCAGGCCAATTGAAGTAGTATATCGGCATAACAAATACCAGCATGTCTGCATCACAGATCATCTGCTTTAGTTCATTTTCATAATCATCCTTCTGTACACAGCTGCCGTTCATCCCGCAGTGCGTGCATCCGCTGCAGGCATGAATGTTCGCATGAAATACATCATATTCTTCAATTTCATTTCCACTTTCTTCTGCCCCTCTGATAAATTCTGCCGCAAGCAGATTGGAGGATCCATGTTGATTGCCGCTGCTTTTCAGTACAAGTATTTTCATTGATTTCACCTCTTTCAATTCAGATTCAGACTTGTAATCCATTGCGATATTTTCACTTGAAGAAGTTTCTTTTTGCAACCTTCTACCTTCGAGCCACGTCCCTGTCCCCTTTGCAAGAGAAGCCAGTGTTGTTCCGCTGGATCCAATTCCGCTTTCTGCTGAAGTGCAGAAAGGAATCACTGTTTTATCACTGAAGTCATATTTCTCAACAAAGGTATCCATGACAGCCGGTTCTTTTCCCCACCAGATCGGATATCCAACATAGACAATACTGTACTGTTCCCAGTTTGGTACAGTTCCGCTGATTTCCGGGCGTGCATCCTGATTGTTCTGCTCGACTGATGTACGGCTGTCAGTGTTGTTGTAGTCGAGATCTTCGCTTGTATACGGCTGCATCGGCATAATCTGATACAATGTTCCGCCGGTTATTTCGGCTATCGATTTGGCAATGCCCGCGGTGTTTCCTGTACACGAAAAATATGCAATCAGGATCTGCTCTGAAGTATGCTCTGGAGCAGTACTTGCTGATGCACTGTTTTCTGTAGCCTTTGTGCTGTCAGCAGCACTGCTGCATCCTGACAGACTGAAGGCCAGTGCAATGATCAATGCATGCATCAAAGGATTCTGTATTTTCTTCATAAGCATTTCTCCTGATTACCTCTAAGTATAGGGAATGCGATTTCTATTTTGTTATTGTGTTTTTCTATTTCATATCATGCAGTTCCTGCATTTCTGTGCAGAAAAAATGAGCAGAAACATTTCTGCTCATTCATCAAAACTGTTTTGAAGATAAGAGATGAAAGCCTTCACCGTAGCTGAGAAGGGTACATTTCTTTTCCATACTGCAACTGTACCTGTTTTCTCAGAAGGCTTCATCGGGATAAAGACAAGATCTTTGCTGATCAGTTCTGTCTGCACTGCATATGAAATACCAATCCCCTGCAGCACCATTTTCATTCCATTGGCAGGCAGATTATGATAGGCGGCAATATTCAGTTCATTCACTGTAATACCCGCCCATCTGGCCAGCTGCTCCTGGACCAGTGTGCGTTTTGAAATCAGAAGTTTGTTCTTGGTGATGTCCTTTGGCTTGATATATCCCTGCTTTGCCAATGCCGAATTCTTCTGAACTACAAATCCCCATTCAGCCTTCTGCGGCAGGCGGATATAGTCATATTTTTCAATATTGACAGGATCCAGAAGAATGCCAATATCTTCATTTCCATTCTCAATTCCTTCTTTGATCTGATCAGAATCACTGGTTACGATATTAAAGCTGACCTGCGGATGCAGTGTCTGGAATTCCTTCATTTTGGTGCAGAGCCAGGTGAAGCTTGGAAATTCACCGCTTCCAATCACAATTTCACCGCTCAGCTGATGCTCGGCAGTAAACTCATTTTTTGTCTTCTCCATCAGCGCAACGATTTCTTCTGCTCTTCTTTGAAAGAGAAGCCCGTCTTCCGTCAAGATGATCCGATGATTTGAACGGTTGAAGATCTTGATCCCCAATTCTTCTTCCAGGTTCATCAGCTGACGGGAAAGCGTTGGCTGTGTTACATGGAGAATACCGGCAGCCTTAGTGATATTTTCTTCCCTTGCAACAACTAGAAAATACTTCAGAGTATTCATATCCATATCAATCTCCACATGTTCCTCATGATAGTTTTATTCATACCATACAGTTATTGTACATCTCAGCGCCAGAAATGAATTAGGGTAATTTCTAGGATTTAGCATACAATAGATGCATGGAGACTGATTATGAGAAATCAAAATGGATTTGATCAATGGGCAGATGAATATGAATCATTTGTCAAAGAAAATGAGAACGCTGAAACATATCCCTTTGCTGGATATCAGAAAGTGATCGGAACGATTTTCAACACAATCATCGAGAATCATGGAATCGACATTTTGGATGTCGGCTTCGGCACAGGTGTACTGGCTAAAAGATTATATGACAAAGGCTGTCATATTACCGGCGTGGACTTTTCAAAGCGCATGATTGAAATTGCCGGTGAAAAAATGCCGCGGGCAAGACTGATCCAGCATGACTTTTCTGCTGGCCTTCCATCAGAACTGGGCAGTCAGAAATATGATGCTGTCACAATCACATATGCAATACATCACCTGACAATGGAACAGAAAGAAAAACTGATCAATGATATGCTGGAGCATCTGAAGAACAATGGCATGATATTGATTGGAGATGTAGCATTTGAAGATCAGAATGCCATGGATCAATGTGCGCAGAAAGCAGGCGACGCCTGGGACAGCAGTGAAATGTATCTGACAGCAGATGAAGTGCAGAAGCATTTCCCGCAGGCACAGTTCCATAAAATATCATACTGCTCGGGCATCTTTGTCATTGTTCATCAAAAGTAACATATCAGCAGTCTTGAAAGAAGTGCGGTCGATTCTGCACTTCTTTTTCTATACAAACAGCAGAAAGGCCACCCTGCCAGGTGGCCTTCTGCCCGATATTTCTATCGATGTCTGGGGTCAGTTGTATTCACCTCTTCCATTGACGTGATGGACGAGAGCAACTGCAGTTATCTTTCCGCTGTCATGCCGATTGTGCGGCATCGGCGGCATTTTAATGATTGGGATTGTTACTGCAGGAATCACTATTCAAAGTATTTTTTTCTGAAGATCAATGCCAGTCCAGCAAGCAGGATTGAGAATGCCAAGATCCCAGCTGCTAATGGAACATTGCTTTGATCACTGGTGTTTGGTGTTGACGGCCGTTCAGGTGTTGATGGTGTCTCCGGTCTGTCTGGGGTAATTGGTGTATCTGGTCTTGCTGTGACTGTCAATGTACCTGGAACAGCTGTCATTGTGTAGTTAACTGCATTGGTGTTTTCATTCAGTACATATGTGAAGGCATTCGCACTGCTGCCAGCTTCGGTCTGCGTACCGGTAATAATGTATGCAGCACCTTCTCCTGTAATGAAGCCATCGCCGCCAATAGTAACTGTACTGTTCGTCAATGCAGTGCCGTCATAGACCTTGGTTGAAGTTCCACTTGTTAATGTAACGGCTCTCTGATTGATCGTAACAGTTGCCTGTCCATATGCATCGCTATAATTCGGGGCTACAGCCTTTACATAGACTGTCTGTGCCGCTGTTGCATTGATCCATGTCGGAAGGTCTGTACTCCAAATGCGGGTATCAGTACCATCACCAGGATTGCCTGTCAACGGCAGCTGTGTTGTGTAATACAGTGTACTGCCTTCTACTGCCGCCGATGCTGTAATTGTATGTGCCAATCCATCATATAAGCCGGAATAGGAGGATGTCAGTACTGCATTTTCATTGGAAGCTGTGACTGCCAATGTGCCGATAGACTCTGTGACTGTATAGTTGCTCTTGAGTGCAGTACCATTCCATTCCAGAGTATAGGTATTTGCAGAACTGCCGACTGCGGTCTGTGAACCAGTCACAGTGAATGTGTATGTCTCACCTTCCACCATGCCAGTGATTGTTCCCGGTGCAGTCAATGCTAAATTATTGAATATCTTAGATGCTGAAGTTGTGACAACATTCAGCGGTGCCGGTGTAATCGCGATTGTTCCATCAATCTTTTGGATATTGAGCTTGGAGGTAACATCATCACCTTCTGCATTTCTGATTACCAACGTATCGCATGTTGCTGTCACTGCTGCGGCTGTGACGTTTGTCGCTGATGCATTGGATGCTGCTGTTTCCAGCGAATATCCTGCTGGCAGTGTACTTACCGATACAGTTGCTCCATGCGGCTTGCCGTCATATGTGAAGCTGCCGCCCGTCGTCGTCACAACGATCTGCTCGGTATTTTCAGTCACAGTCAGCGTGCCGATTGTTTCATTGATCGTATAGTTCGCTGGGTCAGCGCTTCCATTCCAGTTCAGGCTGTAAGTGTTCGGTGAGGAACCGACTGCCCGCTGACTGCCTGTTGTTGTGAAGGTCGCTGTTTCTTGATTGACGAAACCGCTGATCGTACCATCCTTGGTCAATGGTGTGCCGTTATAGACCATGTTGGCATCCGGTGTCGTGACTGTCAGTTCAGCTGGGATGATTATAATTGTTCCATCAATCTTTTGGATATTGAGCTTGGAGGTAACATCATCACCTTCTGCATTTCTGATTACCAACGTATCGCATGTTGCTGTCACTGCTGCGGCTGTGACGTTTGTCGCTGATGCATTGGATGCTGCTGTTTCCAGCGAATATCCTGCTGGCAGTGTACTTACCGATACAGTTGCTCCATGCGGCTTGCCGTCATATGTGAAGCTGCCGCCCGTCGTCGTCACAACGATCTGCTCGGTATTTTCAGTCACAGTCAGCGTGCCGATTGTTTCATTGATCGTATAGTTCGCTGGGTCAGCGCTTCCATTCCAGTTCAGGCTGTAAGTGTTCGGTGAGGAACCGACTGCCCGCTGACTGCCTGTTGTTGTGAAGGTCGCTGTTTCTTGATTGACGAAACCGCTGATCGTACCATCCTTGGTCAATGGTGTGCCGTTATAGACCATGCTGGCATCCGGTGTTGTGACTGTCAATGATGCTCTTGCAACTTCCAATGAACCTTTAGCATATGTGATTACATAGTTCTCTGTCACAATGACTGTACCATGCTTGATTTCTGCCGCAGAAGCAACATTATCTGATATTCCCACATTTATTTGACTGCCGGCAAATGAAACACTGGCAATCTCATCACCATGCGCTAATGAACCTGTTCGCGTATAGTCGCTGGAAGTCAAAGCTGTACCGTCATAAATCTTATTTCCAGAACCTGCTGTAATTGTGATTTGTATGCTTGCCTGATTTACGGTAAGTGTTCCTGGTTGGTATGAAATTGTATAGTTTTGAGCCTTTGTGCCTGTTGCAAGTGTGTGTCCAGTGATGATATTGGAGCTGTTTCCTTTATACAGCTGGCTTCCTGACACGTTCACATCTGCCAGTCCTTCTCTGCTGACAAATGAACCGCGGCTGATGGAATAATGATTTGCGGTCAATTCTAAACCATCATAGACTTTTTCTGCACTTGCCGCCGTCAATTCAACTGCAGCAGGTGTCACTGTCAATGTGCCAGCTGTATATGTGATTGCATAGTTTGCAGTGACATTCACTGAATCATGCATGATCACTGCTCCAGAAGGCGTATTTGCACTGCTGCCTGCATCGGTCTGTGTACCGGCGACAGCTACGCTTGATAGGATATCATGTGCTGCCAGTGTGCCTGTTGAAGTATAACCGCTGTCTGTTAATGCAGTGCCATCATAAATCTTGCTGGAACTGTCTGCGGTGATTGTCAGTGCGATCTGAGCCTGAGTCACTGTCAGCTGACCATCTTTATATGTAATTGTATAGTTTGCTGCATCAGTTCCTTCTGCTAATGTATGTCCAGTAATATGGCTTGGGCTGGATCCTACGAAGAGCTGACTGCCGCTGATTTCAACAGCAGACAATCCCTGTCCGGTGACAAATGCGCCGCTTGTAATCGTATATCCGCTTGGGAGCAGAGCTGTACCATCATATGCTTTTGTTCCGCTGTTCGCCGTCAGTTCAACTGCGGCAGGCGTTACTGTCAATGTGCCAGCTGTATATGTGATTGCATAGTTTGCAGTGACATCCTCTGTACCATGTCTGATGACTGCACCACTTGCTGTATTGGCTGCTGCTTCCTGCATTTGTCTGACTGCCTGCAATCACAACACTTTCAAGAACATCGTTAGATGCAAGTGCACCTGTTCTTGTATAGTCGCTCGTCGTCAACGCTGTGCCATCATAAGGCTTGCTTCTGCTTCCGGCTGTAATCGTAATGGCAATGCTTGCCTGCGTTACTGTTAATTTGCCGGCAGTTTGAAGGATATTGTAATTGATATCTTTTGTGTTCGTATTCAAAGTATATGTAAAGCTATTAGAGCTTTCGCCAGCAAACAGCTGACTTCCAGTGAAGTGATAGACCGCTCCTTGTCCAGTTACCCAGCCAATCTCTTCAGCTAGAGAGGTCTGACCATTCACAAGTGCAGTGCCGTCATATGCTTTACTCAGATCTGCTGATTTCAGCGTGACCGTTCTCTTTGTAATTGTTAATGTTGGAGCTACAGCACTGTCTACTTTGAAGAACTTTGTAACATCGACCATATTACTGTTATAAATAATGATTCCAGAATAGTTTATGGAGCCTGTATATTTGGTGGTGCTTGCATCTGTCCCCTTTGCCGGCACAACTGTTATCCCTGCATATGTATAGCCGGAAGGCAGTCCGCTGACTGCAATGACAGAATTGGTCTGCTCACTGCCGTTATATGTTAAGGAGACATCTGAACCAGTAATGATCAGATGAGTGATCTGCTGCCATTGTGCATAGAGAATGTTTTGATCAACTGTATATTGTGCTGCATTGTCAATCTGGATATGTTGTCCAGCACTGACTGCCGTTCCTGTTCCATCTGCTTTGGTATTCCAGCCAGTGAATACATAATCACTGCGTGTGATACCGGTGATGCCGATGACAGTGACCTGACTGTTTTCCAGTGAAACGTAGACTGTACTGGAAGAAGCATTGTCCGCATCCAAACCGCCATTATAATCGTAGATCAGCGATGTTGTGGCTGCTGCATTTGCCCATTGTGCTGTCAGAGTGATTGCCTCTGTACCCATTGTAATCATGCTGCCTGGATAATAGATTTTGTCATCCTCACTTGACAGCCAGCCAACAAAGACTTTTCCTGTCGGTGCACTCAGACCTGCACCGCTCAGTACTTTCGCCTGTGCATCTTCCGAATAGCCCGCAGCATCAACTGGTACTGTACCGGATCCGGCGCCTGCTGCATAAGTGATCGTATATGTTGTGCCGCCCATCCATGTTGCGTAAATATTCAAGTTTGCTTCTATTTTCTGTGAGAAGCTGAATGGTGTGCCGTCTTCCTTGACCCATCCAGCAAAATCCTTTATTGAATCTGTTGGAGGAGTAATCGCTGAAATTGTAGATTTCGGAGCAATATTCGATACCGTTTGATATACGGACTGACCATTATAGAAAGTAACCGTAAACGTAGGTGCGACCCACTTTGCGTAAAGAATCAAATTGTTAGCCGGCATAACAGTGGAAGCAAAATTGAACGATTGTGTACATGCTTCATCAATGTACCAGCCTGCAAACGTATAGTAGCTTTCATATCCCGCAGGAAGAGACGGAATGTAAGATGAATATGAAGCTAAGGAACCCTCATAGAGGACCGATGCAGATTGTACATCTGCATTGACGTTATGGAATGTCAGCGTATATGAATTTCTTGTATACCTGATCATCAAGGTCTTAGAATAACCTGTCGATCCATTCACTGATGCATTATACCAAGTAACACCGCTATCGAGACTGTATTGTGAGAGTGTGAAGCCGTTGTATTTATTTGTGAAGTTGAATGTCCCGCCGGCGGTAGCTGTTGAATTTGTAGGCGTGCTAGGGTATGTTCCGTCTAAATTCTGTTTATAATGCTCCACAACGGATCCCGATGATATGGACTGACCGTAAAGATTCAATGTTGTCCCTGCTTTAGGAGGAATAAATGCATCTAAGAATGTCAGATGTATCGTACCATAATACCAGTCATAGCCAGTCGGCCATGTATATTCATTGGAAGCCAGCGTTGAACCATACAGTCCTGTAAAAGTTTTAAAGATTGACCAGTCTGAATTCGGAGTTGTTTTGATGTAGAAATTTACAGTGATCAGATTACGGTCATAGTATACATTCAGGATGGTTTTTCCATCAGCCGCAACCGTTGCTGATACTGTTGTCAGCGCCGCGTTATATGAGAAACCAGTATAACTTAACGCTTTATCCTGAGCAGTCGGAGAAACTGCTGAGCCAATCTCTGCAGAACGGACATAGGTTGTTCCATAATCATATGTCTTATTTGCGTTGGCAGCATTTTTTGCGTCCGTGATCTTCTGCTTCCAGATGATCACGGAATAGTTCACTTTCTTTGCTGTCCACTTTGCATAAATGGTCGTGCTTGACGCTAATGGGTTTCCAAAAGTGAATTGAGTAGAATTACTAGAAGATGTGTACCATCCTGCAAAGTCATAACCGATTCTCGTTGGTGATGCCGGTGCTGCAGTTACATCACTCGGCCCAACAAACTCTGGTTCAATATAGCTTCCCCCTCCAGCTGTATTGGTGTCGAATGTCAGCCATGTGCCGGTGCTGATGATTGGTTTCAGAATCATGTCGCTCGTGACTGGAGATCCATTCACTGCTGGGACGGAAGGATCGGAAATATACCATCCGGTCAGCGCCTGATCGTTTTCTACAGTCAGTGTAATTCCTGAATAATCCAGTACCTCACCATCCGCATAGTTCTGCGTATAAATGATCTCACCATTCTGATTTTCATAATAGACATGATATTCAGAAGAGTACTTCGCGTACAGATCAACTGTCGCTGTCGCTGAAATAGCGCCCACGCTGCCAAATACATATGGGGTTGAAGAGCCAGTCTTGAACCATCCAGTGAATTTCAACCCAGCCGTCTCAGGTACAGCAGGTTCACTGACTATTTCATTGCTCTTAACAATCTGAGTATCGGCTGCAATCAATTGATTATTCACATCGTAGAAATGGAAAGTGAGTGTTTTTGGTTCACTCGTTCCGACAACATAGATGGAGAAGCTCTTTGCTTCCACCTGTATATCAGTTTTTCCTGAACCTGATACAGCAACCTCACTGCTGACTGCTTCGGCAGCACCTGCAGCTGTATCCATATGGAATACCTGGATTGCATCCGTGCTGTCTGTGACTGCGGTTGAATTCTGGCTGACGCCGAATTTGATATCAACTTGATATCCTGCCGCAGGCTGCAGTTCATTTCCATTTGAATCAAAGAAAGAAATATTGAAGGCGACTGTTCCATTCAGCTGCTTTGTATCTTCCAATGCTCCTGCAACTGCCTGGTCGATGCTGGAATTCACTACCGGAACAATGCTTAAAGTGGTACCTGCAGGGAATGCACCTTCTGGTGCGTTCACATCTACAGTGACCCCGTTATATTCATATGATCCTTGTATGACGCTGGAAACCGCTGTTTCCGTTGTCTGAGTGCCAGTACCTGCAGTGTCTTCTGCAATGATCGGTGTGGTAATGGTCGTGCCAAAAATGGTCAGTAACGCCAGTACTGCCGCAATGGTCTTCTTAAACCAGTTCATAATATGCTCCTTTGCACAGGCATTTGCCTCTGTCAGCCTCGCCTCTCCGAGGTTTTTTTAGGATTCTTATGGTACGAAGAAGTATTTAATTATGACGTTTTGGAGAAAAAACGCCTGCAGAAATCAGCATCGACTGTTTCGCAGGCATTGAATGTACAATTGCTTCTTTAGAACGACAAAAGCATCTCTCCGATCACAGTTACGTCAGCCTGTTGCCGAAGGAAATGCTGATTTCGTTTATTGACAAACTTTCTCGTGTTAGCGCATGAACACAAAAAAGCCTCCTCCTAATGAAGTTACGTCAGCCTGCACCAGGAGAATATTGTCCATTCAATCCGCCAATATATAACACGTCCCCAAAATTCGTGTCTTTCTACCCTCAGTATGTGGTATGAAATTCTAAAAATCAAGATTCAGCGTTACTTGCACGCATGTTCACATTGGAGTATCAACAATTATCTGCAAAGTGGAATATATCCAGTATTCATCGCATGATTCCCACTTTTCAAAAGTGGATTTTATCAAGTATTCTTCACTTTCCCGCACAGATCCACAAGTTTCTAAATAAGAATTGATATTATTAAGAGTAAAAAATATATTCTGTTTTCTTCAAAAAAAGTTTTCATCTTTTCCAAGCTGATGAACTGCTGAAGATCATTTTACACTGGCTGCTGAGCAGACTGATCCGGTTTCAGCAGTCTCTTTTATCAGAATCTTACATTCTTACACCTGTGTCATTTTTAAGAAAAACCGGATTGTTGGCAGATGAGAGCAACATAATATAGTTATATTTCTGAAAATTTATAAAATTCATATTTATTTTCGATATAATGCCGTTATAATTTCTTATTTATTTATATTTTATGAAATTTAATTCACTATTTTCCATTTTAATTTCTGTTATTTACAATTTTTCTTATTTTTATTATTGACAATGATGGATTTGCTGGCTATTGTTATGACTATTAAAAAATCATCTTTCTACAAGCAGAAAAGAAAGATGAAAATGATCCATATGCACGATTCTGTGCTTCTGCATAAGAGGTCCTTATGGCAAAGACATCAGTTCGAAAAAATAGCTTTTCACAGAAAGCAGCTGTTGGGCTTCTTTTCGCAGCTGCCGGTCTGATTGTTGTCCTGGGCACCGGCTTTGCAGTATTCGGTGTCGTGAATCATCTTAGTCTGAATGTTATGAATACTGAAATTCCCAGTGCCTTATTTGGCATTGTCATTGTTTTTCTAGGAATACGAGATTTCTTCGCAGTGCATCGGCTGTCCAAAAGAATCACTGCAGAGGGAGGAGAGTTTTCCTGGCAGAACTTTCACAGTGGAGGCAAATAAGCAGTCTACAGGGGATTACCTAAGGGGGTAAGCAGTATGTCAAAGCGAAACAAGATCACAGCATTGGTATTAATGTCAGTATTTATCGCAGCCATTTTGATTCTGGCACTGACCGCATCGAATGCAGGTGCCGACCCAACCGGAGCCACCTATGCAGCGACCACCGGAAGTGAAACGCTGCAGGATGTCGCATCCACTGCAAACAAAGCATATTACGGTGCAAACTACACATGGGTCATGATCTGCGCATTCATGGTATTCTTCTTCCAATGTGGATTTGCCATGGTAGAAACAGGTTTCTGCCGGGCAAAGAACGCAGCTCACACCATGACGATGAACTTCATGGTATTCCTCGTCGGTGCTGTTGGGTATTTCCTTTGTGGATTCGCCCTGCAGATGGGCGGCTGCGGAGGTGCAGCTGGACTGGGTTCCGGCAGTACAGTATTAAATTCCCTGCTGACGATTCCAGGTTTCGGCGGCATCATCGGCTATAAAGGATTCATGCTGGGCGGAACGTATGATGCAGGTGTCTATGCATTATTTTTCTTCCAGATGGTCTTTATGGATACAACCGTTACCATTCCGACCGGTGCAATGGCTGAAAGGGTTAAATACTCTGCAGTTGTCATTACATCCTTCTTCATATCCATGTTCCTGTATCCTGTCTTTGCATGCTGGGTATGGGGAGGCGGCTGGCTCGCTACATTAGGCGTCAACTTCGGCATCGGACATGGTGTCGTTGATTTCGCGGGATCTGCGGTCGTACATTCCATGGGCGGCATGCTGGCACTTGCCGGCGCCATGGTCATCGGTCCGCGAATTGGCAAATTCAAGAAGGACGGAAGTGCACGTGCCTTCCCTGGCCATGATATTCCAATGGCGATTATCGGCACAATCATTCTGTTCTTCTGCTGGTTTGCCTTCAACGCAAGCGGTGCTTTGAATGCTTCCGATTTCCGTCTGGCAATTGCAGCGACTAACACAATGATCTCAGGAGCTGTCGGCGGCTTAGTTGCCATGTTCTATATGTGGAAGAAATACGGTAAGCCGGATCCTTCAATGACAGCCAATGGAGCTTTGGCAGGACTTGTTGCCATCACAACACCATGTGCATATGTCAACGGTATCTCTGCATGCATTATCGGAATTGTTGCTGCATTCTTAGTATGTAATGCGGTTCCGTTTGTCGAAAACAAATTAAAGCTGGATGATCCTGTCGGAGCAATTTCCGTACACTGCGTCAATGGCCTCTGGGGTGTCATTTCCCTGGGTCTCTTCGCAGATGGGACTTATGGCGACGGCATTAATGGTGTAGCCGGCGGCGTTCGCGGACTGTTCTATGGCGACGCTTCTCAGCTGTTAGCGCAGCTGATTGCAGTTGCTGTACTGTTCATCTGGGGATTCGGCATGTCTTACGGCTTCTTTAAACTTCTGGATAAAGTGTGGGGACTCCGTGTTGCACCAGAGCAGGAACTTGATGGTCTTGATCTGCCGGAGATGGGTGTCCTTGCCTATCCTGACAACCAATTGATCCGCAGTGAACTGGACTACAGTTCTGATGACAATGCCGAGATTCCTCAGCTTGCCCGCTTCGGCGGCATCCCGCAGGCAGTGTCGGCGCCATACCCTGCAGCACCGATTGAAAAAGCAGTTCCAGTTGTAGATGTTTCCTCTGCTCCGCAGGTATTAAAGACAGAGAAAAGCATCAAGATGACAAGAGTCGATATCATCATGAAGCAGAACAAGCTTGAATCGTTGAAAAATGCCATGAATAAGATCGGTGTCAATGGCATGACTGTGACACAGGTGCTGGGCTACGGCATGCAGAAAGGCAAGACGGAATACTATCGTGGTGTTGAAACAGAAGTCAATCTTCTGCCGAAAGTTGAAGTACAGATTGTTGTTGCAAAGGTTCCTGTCAGAGATGTGATTGAGACAGCAAAAAAGACACTGTATACAGGCAATATCGGTGACGGAAAGATCTTCGTATATGATGTAGAAAACGTGGTAAAAGTTCGTACGGGCGAAGAAGGATATGATGCCCTGCAGGATGTTGAATAAGTAACTGCTGATGAAGTCAGGCGGATCAATTCTGCCTGACTTTTTATTTATATACATATTTTCCATATTAGCCAAAACTGGACACATTTACAGACAAGTTCTTTTATACAAGCATGTTTCCCTATCCTATAATATAAGAAACTCAAATGTAAGAAACTCACTTTCGATACCTTCCAGGAGAAAATGCATGTCTAAAAGAAGTATGCTCAGAAAATTGTTTACAGCTCTTATGACAGTGTCTGTCATGTTATCTGTTTTTTCTGTGAGCCCGAAGGCAGAAGACAAGACTCCAGTCCGTCGGACTGTTCGTGTAGGCCTGCGCAATGGTGAAGTCACTTCAGGAACTTCTGATGACGACCGGAGCATCCTGTTCGACAAACAGTATCTGCAGGCAGTAGCAGAGTATGCAAATTGGGATTATACCTATATTTACGGCACTTGGGCTGAGTGCCTGCAGAGAGCAAAGGATGGAGAAGTCGATGTTCTGCTCGATATATCAAAAAAAGCTGAGCGTGACTCATATCTAGATTATTCTGAAGATGCGATGGGAACAGAGATATGCTATCTCATTGGCCGCTCTGATACAGATCTTTACTTTAATGACTATCAAGGATTTAACGGTCTGAAAATCGGCTATGAGAACAGCGGTACAATGATTGATTCTCTGCAGTCTTACAGCAGAACTTCCGGTTTCAGTTTCCAGGGTGTTGGATTCAACAACGGCATTGACATGTATAACGCTCTGGATACCGGTGAGATTGACGCCTTAGTACAGACCAACTATCTGGAGATTCCAGAAAACCATGTCATTCTCGCAAAATGTTCTTCCCTGCCGGTCTATATTGCCACAAGTAATAGAATCCCGGAGTTAAAAGCCGAGCTCGATCAGGCAATGACAAAACTGATCAGCTATGAGCCAAACTTCAATACTCTTCTGTATCAGAAAACATTTAAGGGAAGTTCCGTTCAGATTGCGGGCTATACGCAGGAAGAAACAGCTTATCTGCAGACCAGTCCAGTTGTATATGTTGCATATGAAACTAACTGGAAACCATTTGAATATGATGAGAACGGTGAAGCATCCGGCATCACACCTGATGTCATCCGAGCAATCGGTAAAGAGACCGGCATCACCTTCAAATTTATTGAATCATCCTCTACCCAGGAACTCTACGACAGCATGGGCAGCAAGCCGTCCGATCTCATCATTGCAGTAAGCTATGATTACCTCTGGGCAAACAATCATGATTTGATTGTTACGCAGCCATATGTCTCAGGTTCGATTATGCGTGTAACAAAGAATGCCGATGTGGATCCTTCATCAGTTGCCATTGTCAGCGGCACCTATCTTGCAAATGAGATTGTACAGGCATATCCAGAAATGGAAGCAGTCAAATATGCCACTTTCGATGAATGCATCAATGCAGTAGCTGCCGGGAATGCAGACTGCACTTTCTTAAACTATTATCAGGCAAACTACTATCGTGCCTTAACGGATTATTCATCATTTATCTACCGTCCAGTCGATACAATTTCGCAAAGCATTTCTCTCGGCATCACAAAAGAATCCAATCCAATTCTTCTGGACATTCTTTCCAAGTCCCTGCAGCGCATTCAAGACAACGAACTGCAGAGCATCCTGAGTGAAGATACGGTTATCAGTGAGCCAGCCTCTCTGCAGAAGTTCGTAAAGCATTATCCTCTGCAGGCATCAGTGATTGTAACAGTCTTCATGATCCTGATTGCCATCCTGCTGATCACGGCTGCCGGCTCCAAAGTCAGAGAACGGCGAAATCTTGCCTTAGCACAGGCGAAGCAGGAAGCAGAAGCTGCCAACAAAGCAAAGTCAGAATTTTTGGCGAACATGTCGCATGATATCCGGACGCCATTGAATGCCATTGTCGGCATGACGAATATGGCTGTCAATGATATTGACAACAAGAAGCAGGCATTGGAAGACATGAGCATCGTCACAGCAGCATCCAAGCATCTTCTGTCCTTAGTCAATGATGTTCTAGACCTTTCCAAGATTGAAAGCGGCAAGGTCGTCATTGCGCAGAGCAGTTTTATTCTGCCTGATCTGATTGTTGAAGTTGAGAAGATGACATGGCCGATGCTCAAGGCAAAGCAGCAGGAATTTACTGTTACTGCTTTCACTGTCCAATATGAATTCTTGATTGGTGATAAAGAGCGTCTCAAGCAGATCCTCGTCAACTTTATTTCAAATGCATCAAAATATACCCCGCCGGGCGGTAAGATCCAGCTGAGCTTTAATGAGACTGCCGCAGAGGATCCACATACTATAATTTTGGAAATGTCATGCTGTGACAATGGCATCGGCATTGCCAAGGAAAATCAAGAAAAAATCTTTGAACCATTCGCACGTGAAATCCGTTCAACAATTAATCCAGTCGAAGGGACTGGACTTGGTCTTGCAATCGTCAAGAAGATTGTGACAGCCATGAACGGAACGATTCAGCTTGACAGTGAAAAAGGAAAAGGTTCTACCTTCATTGTCAAAGTTCCAGTCCGTCTCGATGATCAGGATAAGATGCTGGCGCAGTTTGATGATGTTATGCACTATAAAGTGCTGTTCATCGCGGATGATCAGCAGACATGCGAATATATTTCCAAGGTGTATCCACTGATCAACAAGGATGCATGTGATGTCGCGGATAATGAACAGATTATGAATGATACAGCAGTCCTCAAGGATTCCTATGATGCGCTGCTTGTGATCAGTGAAGACAACGCACCGGCAGTTGTTGCAAAGCTCCATCAGAAATATCCTTCTGCCAATCTCATCTATGGCTGCAATATGAAGATGATTGATCAGGAAAAAGCAGTGCTGAATGCTGGCGCAGATGCAGTATTGTACCGTCCAGTCTTCCGTTCCACCTTGTTTGAAGAATACAGGACATTGAAGATCAAGAAAAATGCATCTGTCGGAAGCGACACTTATTTAAAAGGCAGACGTGTGCTGGTTGCCGAAGATCAGCCAATCAACTATGCGGTTGCCGAATTTATGCTGAAAGCTGCAGGTGCAGAAGTACAGAAAGCTTCAACTGGACAGGAAGCAGTTGACATGTTCCTGGCATCCTCTCCTGGTGAGATCGATATGATCTTCATGGATATCATGATGCCGGTCATGAATGGCTATGAAGCTGCCAAAGCAATCCGCAGTTCTGAGAGGAGCGATGCATCCTCCGTCATCATTGTCGCGATGACTGCCAATGCCTTCTCAGAAGACATCCAGAAGTCATATGCCTGCGGCATGGACGGACATATCAGCAAGCCAATCGATGCTGCCGTGGTCAAGGAGACTTTGATTCATATCCTGAGCTCACGGAAAAGCTGAGCATAAGAAAAGGGACGATACATTCATCCGACGATGAGTGCACCGTTCCTTTTTTATTAGAACTTTCCTGCCTTCGCTGCTTCCTGTACGGCAACAGCAACAGAAACGCTGGCACCGACCATTGGGTTGTTTCCCATGCCGATGAAGCCCATCATTTCAACGTGTGCCGGTACAGAAGAACTTCCTGCAAACTGAGCATCACTGTGCATGCGGCCCATTGTATCCGTCATACCGTAGGATGCAGGACCTGCTGCCATGTTATCTGGATGCAGTGTTCTGCCAGTACCGCCGCCGGAAGCGACAGAGAAGTACTTTTTTCCCTTCTCCCAGCATTCCTTCTTATAGGTACCTGCAACTGGATGCTGGAATCTGGTTGGATTGGTTGAATTGCCGGTAATGGATACATCAACGCCTTCCTTCCACATGATAGCGACACCTTCACGTACGTCATCTGCACCATAGCATCTGACCTTGGCACGCTCGCCCTTGGAATATGCTGTTTCAGACAGCACTTTCAATTCACCTGTATAGTAGTCAAACAGTGTTTCTACATAGGTAAAGCCATTGACTCTGGAAATGATCTTAGCCGCATCCTTGCCCAGTCCGTTCAGGATGACCTTCAATGGTTCTTTTCTTGCCTTAGATGCATTTCTGGCAATGCCAATCGCTCCTTCAGCAGCCGCAAAAGATTCATGTCCTGCTAAGAAGGCAAAGCACTTTGTATCATCATCCAGCAGCATCGCTGCTAAGTTGCCGTGTCCCAGTCCGACTTTCCTATCATCCGCCACAGAGCCGGCAATGCAGAAAGCCTGCAGGCCTTCTCCTAATGCCTTGGCAGCTTCCTTGGCTGTACGTGCATTCTTCTTGATGGCAATCGCTGCACCGACTGTATATGCCCAGCAGGCATCATCGAAGCAGATCGTCTGGATTCCTCTGACCATGCCGGCAGGATCAATCCCCGCATTGTCACAGATGGTCTTACATTCATTGATATCCTTGATTCCGTACTGCTTCAGCACCTCGTTGATCTTATCGATGCGGCGCTCATAGTTCTCGAATAATTCTGACATTCTGTTCTCCTCCTATTCATGACGAGGGTCAATGACCTTGACCGCTTCGTCGTAACGTCCGTATCTGGATTTATTCTTGGCTAATGCTTCATTGGCATCCATGCCGCTCTTGACTGCTTCCATGAATTTGCCCATGTTGACATACTCATAGCCGATGATCTCATCGTTCTCATCCAAGGCAATCTTATTGATATACCCTTCTGCTAATTCTAGATATCTTGGTCCTTTGGCTCTGGTGCTGTAGCAGGTGCCTACCTGGGAACGGATGCCCTTGCCCAGGTCTTCCAGACCTGCGCCGATGTTCAACCGTTCTCAGAGAATGATGACTGGGAACGTCCATAGGAGATCTGCAGGAACAGTTCACGCATGGCTGTGTTGATGGCATCACAGACCAGGTCTGTATTCAATGCCTCCAATGCTGTTCTGCCCACCAGTGCTTCTGAAGCCATGGCAGCAGAATGTGTCATGCCTGAGCATCCGATGGTCTCAATCAGTGCTTCTTCAATGATGCCGTTCTTGATGTTGAGCGTCAGCTTGCAGGCACCCTGCTGAGGTGCACACCAGCCGACACCGTGTGTCAATCCCGAAATGTCCTTGATCTCCTTTGCGTAGACCCATTTCCCTTCTTCCGGAATTGGTGCACATCCATGCTGACCGCCGCAGTGGACCGTGCACATGTTCTCTACTTCTTTTGTGTAATCCATATGTCCTCCTTGTTAGACATTTGAAATTTGTTCTCCCCTGCTGATAAACAAAAAAGCTGACAACCATCTGATCTCACATAAAATGAGACACAGAAGTCATCAGCTTATTCAGCAGTTTGGGATACTTCCCCGAGGAGAACTTCATTCCCTATCAAGATGATAGCATAAATCAGACTCTATCAGTGCATTTATTTTTCCAACAAAATCAGCGGCACCGTCAGTTCCTCTTTTGTAAGGCCTGCATGCATCCCAATCAGTTCATGATCCTTGCGATGATAGGCAAGTGAATAATCCTTGACTGCAATGCCGAGATAGTCACCGACAAATTCTCTGATCTTTGGATGTTCTGTTCCTTCTCCGAACAGATGTCTGTCCAGTACTTCCTGCTTTGTTAACAGAACAAACTTATCCTGGAATGCCTCAGCAAAAGCCGTCTTGAACTGTTCCAGACATTCCGGTCTGACAAAGAAGCTGAATGCCCTTGTTTCAATGGACGGTTCTCTGACCAACATCTCAATGAGGTCAGGATGGTCTTCCAGATAGACCCACTTGGTATCAATCAGGCCATGGTCGGCCAGAATCACTGCCGTGGTGTCTTCCATCTTTGCATACATTTTTTCAACCTGGTCATTGATCTTGACGATCGTCTGATGGACCTGCGGACTGTTGATGCCGTATTTATGGATCAGATGATCTGGATTGATCCAGTAGCAGTAGAGATAATGCCTGCCTGGCTTAGCAGTGATCCGCAGGACCTGACGGCAGGAAGAACCGATAGAATAGTTGAAGTAATGGGAACGCATCGAGATCGTATCTGCCTTGACGTCTGGGCACGCATGATGAATCTGATCCGTGACATTCTCATAATGCATGCATGTTTCTGCCAGGGACTGCTTCGCAGCTTTTTTACCGTTGGATGTCAGCCGGTTCGAGAAGGTAGATACTGTCGTATCTACTTCCTTGAAATACAGCGTCCATCCCAGCCAGCCGTGTTCAATCGGGGCTAAGCCTGATTGAATTGAAGTTGTTGCGGCCACCGTTGTCGGCGGAAAGACAGAGGAGATCTCTGTACGCATATGCGTACGCAGAAAAGAATCTGCCGGCAGATGTTTCTCCAGAAGATTGACACCCATGCCGTCAAACAGCATGACCACAACATTTCTTGGATTTCTCTTCAATGCATCATCCAGGATTGGCTGCGTCGGATGCCCGTGATTGTCTGCGCCATAGTGATGAAGGACAGATGAAGCAACTGAAAGAATACTGTTGTTATAATCGGGAACAGGAAAATCAATCATGATCAATTCTCTTCTCTTTCATTTTGTCTTCAATGTCCCACTTGGATGCTAACAGCAGCAGGACTGCACTGAGCACTGCCGGGACCCGCCAGTACAGGGCATTGAAAGAAAACACAGTCTTTGTTGATATTGAAACAGAGCTTGCACTGTAGTTGCATGCTGCAATCGTCCAGATGACGGCAGCAGAACCGATGCCGGAGCCAATCTTGCAGCCAAAGCTGTTGGCAGAAGCAGCCAGACCTTCGACCCGGATGCCGGACTGCTGCTCCACATAACGGACTAGATCCGGTGCCAGGGTATACAGCTCACACATCACAGCAGCAGAACCAAATCCCTTGATCATGCCGCCTGTTAAAGCAACTGCTAATGAGTTCGGGACAAAGGAACCGACAACATTGCCGGCAAAGACACATCCGACCGCTAACATCATTGTCTTTCTCTTGCCCAGTTTCTTGGCAAAGACAGGGGTCAGCACCAGGCCGATGCCCATGGTCACCATTGGCAATGAAGCCAGCAGGGAAGCATAGTTTGCATTGCCTAAGATCCACTGTGCATAGTATTTGCCGACAGAACTGATTGATAAGCTCATATAGTAATTGATCAAGAACATGCCTACAGCAATATAGAAATACTTCGTCTTCATCAATGCCTTGAAGCCGGCACGGATATCTGACTTTCCCATCGCAGATGCTTTTGCAGGACGGATCTCTTTCTTCTCACGGATATTGAAGAAACAGATCATCTGTGCACCTAAGGCAAAGACGGCCAGCACACCCACCAAGAGTGTCCAGGATGACTGCTTGTCCGAACCTCCCAGCATACTTAACACAGGAATTGCCATCGCTGCCGCAATTGAACCAACGCTGGTAAAGATAGAATCCAATGTACTGATCTTGGTCTGATCATACGAATCATTGGAGATCAGAGGCATCATCGCATTGAAGCTGATGTTGTTCATGGTATAGAAGATCACGGTAAACAGGAAATACAGAATGCCGATCCATGTCAGCGCACTTGTCTCTGACTGTCCCTTTAGAAAGAACATGAAGAAGAACACAATGGATAACGGGATCAGACTGAGGCCAAACCAAGGTCTGGCCTTTCCATACTTTGTGCTGGTGCGGTCAATGATCACACCCATGCCGATATCTGACAGGCCGTCAAAGAAACGGCTGATCAGGATGATCGTACCTAAGACGCCGTATGCCCAGCCATTGCCGCTGAACTGCAGGCAGTCGGTCGCATAGATTGTGATATAAGAAGCTGTAAACACCCACAGAATATAGCTGCCCATGTTGCCAAAGGCATAGAATATTTTCTCTTTCAGCGTTGTCACAACTTTTTCCATGATCATTTACCTTCTTCTAGATGTTTGTCCAGGAACTGGAATAACGCTGTTTCATACTGGTCTTTGCCAATATAATGTGATGCCGCGTGACCCGCACCAGGAATCAGCAGCAGCTGTTTTTCATTCCCGCATGCATCATACAGCTTCAGTGCATTCTCCTTCAGCACATAGCGGTCTTCTTCCCCATGAATGAACAGCATCGGCACTTTCGCATGCTTCACACTTTCCAGCGGACTCTGTGCATCTACAGATAATCCAGTTTCATGATGGAACATTGCCAGCACCTGAAAAAGGGTCAGCTTGATCCTGACATGCATGATCTGCGGAATGATGTATTCCAGCTGCTGACGGATATTGGCAAAGGCACAGTCTGATACAATGGCCTTGACCTGTTCCGGCAGATCCATGTCTGACATCATGCATGCAGATGCACCGCCGAGCGATGTACCGTGAATGATGATCTTGTCATCTGGATTCTCTTTTGCCAGATACTTCACCCAGCGCAGAGTATCTCTGCTCTCCATGATGCCGAAAGTACACCACTTTCCTTCACTGCTGCCGCAGGCACGGTTGTCCATCAGCAGGACATTATACCCATGATGGATATACTTCAGGACCGACACTGGCATACCCTTCATATCCATTTGAACTGTGGCCATGGATCAATACTGCTGTCCTGCCGATATTGGATGGATTGACATAGTAATACCCTGCTAAAGAAATGCCGTCCTCTGCCTTGAGGTACAGCTGTTCAAATGGAAGCTTCTTCAGAAGAACACGGTGTGCGTTCCTGTCCTTCACATAACCTAAAAAGTCCGGTCCCATGAGGTACTCAAGAGATGGACTGATCTTAGCGTTATCCTTGTGAACATTTCTGCCAAATGTCTTCAAATTTACAATGTAGGAGATTATGCACATATTTTACCTTTTCGGCCTGTATGCATGCCTGAATATGTAACATATTATAGGCTTCAATATTGAAAAATGTTCATTTTATCAATGTATTTTCCAGATGCGGGAAATGTTCCCTTTTCCATCCGTCCTGTTTCCATCTTCTTTTCATATCACAGAAATTGAATGTAAACATTTTCAGAAATGTTTTTGTAAAAACATTTGACATTCGATGAACTTTCCACTACAGTACTGTTATCTTCAATGAACAAAAGAGTATTCGGTGATGTCCATCAGCGAGCTGGAACAGAGTGAAAGTCCAGCGGCACCAGAATCGAAGAACCGCATTTGGGAGAAGTCTTTCTGAATCACAGTAGGAAAGAACGTAGAACCGGCGTTAACGGATTGAGGTGGTCGGCAGCTGATTTGCCGGCAATCAGAGTGGTACCGCGATCAAAGTCGTCTCTGGAGATATCCAGAAGACGGCTTTTTTGTTTATCACAGGAGGTGAGCCAATGGAAGAACGACGAATGAACAGCCTCAGCACAAACAACACACAACACATAGAAAAGGGAGAGAAAAGTATGAAAACATTCAATAAGATCTTCAAGACAGCAATCGCTGCCGCATCCGTATTAAGCATGACTGCCTGCTCGGCAGCTACAACAACGACTACAACAGCATCTTCATCTACTGCTGCAGCAGCAAAGAATATCATCATTGCCATCTCACCAGACTATCCGCCATTTGATTCCTTGAGCGCAGACGGCAAGCTGGAAGGCTTTGACTATGACATGGGCGAATGGCTGTTCAACTGGCTGAATCAGAACGGCTACAACTATACACATGAATGGAAGCAGATGAGCTTTGATACAATCATCTCCGCTGTCCAGACAGACCAGGTCGACTTAGGCATCTCTGGATTTACCTATGCTGAAGACAGAAAGGTCCTGTTCTCTGATCCATACTATGACAGTGCACAGGTCGCAGTTGTCGCAGCTGGAAGCTCCATCACAACAAAGGATGATCTGAAAGGCAAGAAGATTGGTGCTCAGTTAGGCTCCACCGGTGAGACATGTGCCAATGAAATTGAAGGTGCAACTGTCCAGGCAGTCGAAGACATGGGTGTCATCATGGAAACATTAAAGAGCGGCGGCATTGATGCTGCAATTCTTGATATCGCTGTTGCAGAGAACTATGTGGCAACCGGCAACTTCAAGATGCTGAACGGTTCCTTATTGGATGAGAATGTCTATATCATTGCCAAAGAAGGAAATACAGAACTGATGGAACCAGTCAATAAAGCACTGGCTGCCTTCCTTGCAAGCGATGACTTCAAGACTTATAAGGCAAAGTGGATCAACGCAAGTAACTGATCATGAGTGATATTTTCACATCAGACAATATTCTCTTTATGTTAAAAGGTGCGGGCTACAGTTTGTTGCTCGCACTTGGTGCGATTGCTATCGGATGTGTCATCGGCATCCTGATTGCAGCCGCTAAGCTGTCACAGTCAAAGAACATCGGCATCCTGATCCTGCGCTGGCTGGCTAATATCTATGTTGAATTGTTCCGCGGCACTCCTATGCTGCTGCAGATCTTATTCTTCTATCTTGGCGTGCCTGTCTTATACCAAAGACTGACCGGTTCCAGACTGAATGCCAATCCATATGTTGTAGGCATTCTTGCTCTGAGTTTCAACTCTGGTGCCTATCAGGCAGAACTGATCCGTTCCGGCATCCAGGGTGTTGATAAGGGCCAGTGGGAAGCATGTGCGACCCTTGGCATCGGTTATGGCACAATGATGAAGGAGATCATTCTTCCACAGGCATTTAAGCGCATTGTACCGCCGCTTGTTTCTGAATTCATTACATTGATCAAGGACAGTTCCTTGATTTCCAATATCGGAGCGCTGGAACTTTTGTACTCCGCTCAGGTATTGGGTAAGAAATACTATGATTATCTGGATCCGCTGATCTTGGCGGGCATCATGTATCTCTGTATGACTGTCATCACATCATATCTTTCCAAGAAAGTCGAAAGGAGGTTCGCCGTCAGTGATTGAGGTAAAACATTTATATAAGAAGTTCGGTGAACTGCAGGCGCTGGATGATATCAATCTAACGGTCAATGATGGAGATATTGTCTGTCTGATCGGTCCTTCCGGATCTGGCAAAAGTACACTGTGCAGATGCATCCACGGGCTGGAGACCGCTGAAAAAGGTGAAGTATACCTGAACGGCGAGCTGATGGACCCAAAGAATAAAACAAAATATATCGAGCAGCGTAAGAAGATGGGATTTGTCTTCCAGCACTTCAATCTGTTCAACAATAAAACAGTCCTGGAGAACTGCATGCTGGCACAGACCACTGCAGGAATTCCAAAGAAGCAGGCAGAAGAAACAGCCAAGATGTATTTAACAAAAGTCGGACTGTCTGACAAGTATGATGCCTTCCCTTCCAAACTGTCCGGCGGTCAGAAACAGAGAGCTGCCATTGCCAGAGCACTATGCATGAATCCAGAAATGATGCTTTTTGATGAACCTACTTCAGCACTTGACCCAGAAATGATCAAGGAAGTATTGGAAGTCATGAAAGATCTCGGCAGACAGGGCATGACAATGATCGTTGTCACACATGAAATGGGCTTCGCCCGTAAGGTAGGCAATCGTGTCATCTTCCTGGATTCTGGTAAGATAGTAGAAGAGAATACTTCTGAAGACTTCTTTGCCCATCCGCAGACGGACCGTGCACAGGACTTCTTAAACAAGGTATTCTACGAATAGATATGCAGATTGCTGATTTTAAAGTAGAACAGTGGATGAATGACTACGAGGGTAAAGCTGTCTTTAACATGACAGATACCTGCGTAAGTCCTTTTACGTTCCAAGAGCTCACAGCTATGGATCAGCAGGGACTGCTTTCTAAAGTAAAGATGGATTACGGCACTATTACCGGGGATATCCATCTGAAGGAAGAAATTCTCAAGCTGTATCAGAGCGGTACAGTTGATTCCATTACAATGGCACAGGGATGCCTGCAGGCTAATGAAATGGTCATGGAGACCTTATTGGAAGCAGGCGACACAGTTGTCACCTATACTCCTTCCTATCAGCAGTTTACAGATCTGCCGCGTTCAATCGGATGTCATGTAACCACCCTGCAGTTGTATGAAGAAAATGGATGGCAGCCAAGGAAAGAAGAACTGGAAGCTGTCTTTGCCGGCAAAGTGAAACTGGTCATTCTCAACAATCCCAACAATCCGACCGGTACTGTCTTTCATGAAGACTACCTGCAGGAACTGTATCGGTTGGCGAAAGAAAATCAGACTTATATTCTCTGCGATGAAGTATACCGCAGTCCTGATCAGCCGAGTATCTGCGATGAGTATGAGAAAGGCATCTCAACTTCTTCATTATCGAAAATGTTCTCTCTTGCCGGGCTGCGATTAGGCTGGATCAAAGGACCTTCTGAAGTCATTGCAGCTGTCAATGTTCGCCGGGATTATTCCATTATTTCGACCGGTCCATTGATTGATGCCCTTGCCCTCATAGCCCTCCAGAATAAGGAAAACATTCTGGCACGAAGCTGTGCAATCATTGATGCCAACAAAGCATCTCTCACTTCCTGGCTGAAGGACAATCCCGCATTCAGCATCGTTATGCCGCAGGCAGGCACTGTTGGTTTTCTGAAATATGATGCACCAATCGCAAGTGCAGATTTTGCCAGGTACCTGCTGGATCAGACCGGTGTCTTCTATGTGCCGGGATCCTGCTTTGACAGTGAATCTCATCTGCGTTTAGGACTGACAGCCGACCATGCGCTCTTTCTCAAAGGGCTTCAGATTACTGCCCATTATCTGCCAATCGAGTAAAAAGGAAGTGCTCATCAAGCACTTCCCTTTTTTGATTGTTTCTCTTTGATGCATTTTGCCAGAACTTCAAACATCAGCTGCGCATCAATCGGTTTTGCAATATGCGCATTCATGCCTGCTTCCATGCACCGATTCACATCTTCATCAAATGTATTTGCGGTCATCGAGATGATTGGGATTGTCTTGGCATCAGGTCGGTCAAGGCAGCGGATTGCCCTGGCTGCTTCCAAGCCGTCCATGACCGGCATGCGAACATCCATCAGAATAGCATCATAAGTGCCTGCCGGCTCTGCCGCAAAACGGTCAACACCAATTCTGCCATTTTCAGCTCTTTCAATTGTCACTCCTTCGCAGCCAGCAGCTGTGAGGCAATTTCAGCGTTCAGTGAATTGTCTTCGCACAGCAGGATGTGTTTTCCTGCCAGGATTGAAAGATCCGCCGGCTTCAATGCTTCATCGTTCGGCATAGTACATTTTGGATGCGTCAGATATAAATCAACTGCTGTTCCTTTATCTTCTATGCTGGTGATCTTGATAGTCCCGCCAAGCAGGTCGACCAGTTTCTTGACAATGACTAAGCCAAGACCGGTTCCATTCTCATGTGAAATATATTCACGCTTCTCCTGATTAAATGGTTCAAACAAGTGTTTCTGGAATTCACTGCTCATTCCGATTCCGGAATCCGCAACAGTATAGTGACATGCAATCTTCTCGTCATCGTTGCTGACCACTTCCATCTTCAATGTCACTGTTCCGCCTGCCGGCGTGAATTTCACTGCATTGGAAAGCAGATTCATAAAGATCTGGCTCATTCGTACAGAATCCACACATACTGTCGTCCAGCAGGGATCATCTTCCGGCGGAATATCAACAACGAAACGGATTGGCTTACGATGAGCAAGCGGCTCAATGGTTGCCAAGACATGATCAATAATCTCATGATTGCTGACAGGCTGCGGATTGAGTGTCATCTTACCTGCTTCAATCTTCGACATATCGAGGGCATCATTGATCAAACTGAGCATATACTTTCCAGACTGTTCAATCTGATTGATATATTTTTCTTTTTCTTCTGGAACATCTGTATGCTGCAGCAGCGTTGTAATACCCAAGATGGCATTCATCGGAGTACGGATATCATGGCTCATATTAGAAAGAAAATCTGTCTTTGCCCGGCTGGCAGCCGTCAGTTCAGCATTCTTCAGCTCAATCTGTCTCTTTGTCCTGCGCAGAAGGATTGTAAAAATAATGAAAACGATCAGCAGCATGGACAGCAGTCCAATCATGATCTGATTTGAATATGTGCGCCAGAAGGATTCCGGCTGATTGATGACCTTTTGCTTCGGATGGTAGCAGGGCTGCTTTCAGGCTGTACTCTTTCAGAATGTTGTAGTCAAAGTAATACATCCCCGGAGTGTTGTATTCTATTGCCGGTTTTTCAGCCAGCGGATCAGTCATCATCGTCACAAGCATGGAAGCCGCAATCTCACCGCTCTTTTCAAAATCCACGACATACCCGCCCAATGCCCCTTCACCGATTCCTGCCGTCGTCAGCCGGAAGAATGGTACGCTTGCGTGCTCCCTGACCATCGCATACCTGTCATATTCATTCAGGATGACATTATTCTTCAGCTGCCCCATAGAGACAAAGAACACGATATCATCAGATGTGAAGAAAGACAGTTCCTGACACAGGTCATTCTTGTCATATTCGGAAGTATTCAGATAGCTGACATGATATCCCTTAAAATAATCCCGCTGTTCATTCAGCTGACTGGCAATGCCGAGTCCATTCTCTTTATTATCGAAGATGAAGGTAATATTCTTCGCCTTCGGAAGAAGCTTTTGCGCTATCTCGATATTTTTCTGATAGTCAACCTTTTCCACTACACCTGTTACATACGGATCCTTTGATGCTTTTTCCGCATTGCTGATATTATCAACAGCCAGAAAAGTAATCGGTATCCTGGCGAACAGACTGTCTTTATACATTTCAACAAAGTTCAAGGCAGCATCATCGCCGACAATCACGCCGTCATATTTTTTTCTTGTAGAAAGCTTGTAGTTCAGCAGCTGATAGTATTCCCGATATCCCTTTGTGTAAGAGGTATTCTTCGTATCCATAAATTCATAATTCACTGCATATGCATCTGAGGTCAGTGTTCTGATACCCCTTTGATCTGCTGTGGAACTGTTCCCCAGGAATAGGAATAAGAGCTGATATAGAGGACTCTCTTGGGGTCATCTGAGGCATGAACAGACAAGGCTGTCAGATTCAAGGCAAGCTCTGCCACGCAAAGAAGTGCTACAAGTAATAAGCGCAGTATCTGTTTCATTTTCATTCCTCTATTCCGCTCCTCAGATGTGATGCAAAGTATGGTATTAATTATTCCTACTCACATTATATAATACCTCCATGCATGAAAGCTACTGCTGCCTGCAGATTGATCCGTCTGCAGGGCATCTTGAGGACCAACTGTGTGAAACTGTGATACAAATAAAGGACTGAATATGAATATGGAGGAGAACATGACAGAAAAAAATACAATGCCGGTGATTTTCACTGGGCATGGAAGTCCAATGAATGCTATTGGCCAAAATAGAGCCAGAGATGGCTGGAAAAAGATGGGAAAGGAACTGGGTCAGCCGAAATTCATCGCTGCTGTTTCTTCCCATTGGATGACGGAAGGATTATGTGTCCGAAGAAGTGATGAAAATCCGCAGATCTTTGATATGTACGGCTTTCCAGACGAACTGTATCAGATCCATTACGAACCAGCTGGATCGACCATGCTTGCCGACCGTGTGCTGGAAGCACTGGACGGCACTGCTTCAGTCAACAATGACTGGGGCATTGACCACGGCATCTGGTCTGTACTTTGCAATATGTATCCAAAGGCAGATATCCCAGTCATAATGATCAGCACGGATACGACGGCTTCGCCAAAGGAACAGTATGAGACTGGCAAGAAACTGGCACAGTTAAGAGATGAAGGCGCCTTGATTCTTGCAAGCGGAAATATCGTCCACAATCTTGGCATGGTCAGCTGGGGCAGTGATCATGGCTATGAATGGGCCGAAAATTTTGACCGTACCATCAAGGCGGCTGTCCTCACCCATCAGTTTGACATTCCTGTCAACTATCAGGCCCTGCCGAATGCCGCAAAGGCAGTTCCTACTTCAGAGCACTACAATCCATTCCTGGTCGCTTTAGGTGCCGCCTCAGCAGATGATCAGGTGACAGTCTGGAACGACTATCGTGAACTGGGCT
>Ga0268356_10376_pt1 | contig 42414 bp, 32 predicted proteins | sample BioMet10_FD_194415 | JGI IMG/M metagenome (GOLD analysis project Ga0268356, IMG submission 194415) | Sewage microbial communities from Oakland, California, United States - Biofuel 10 (PacBio Assembly) | ecosystem: Engineered > Wastewater > Sewage > Unclassified | place: USA: California | collected...
GTTCTGAAGCAATTTCACTGTCACTCTCCTATAAGCCTGATCTGATCATACTGGATCTTGGCCTGCCGGATATTGACGGTGTTGAGGTGATCCGCAAGACGAGGACATGGTCTATGGTGCCGATTATTGTCGTCAGTGCCCGTACAGATGACAGAGACAAGATTGCTGCTCTGGATGAAGGTGCGGATGATTATCTGACGAAGCCTTTTTCCGTGGATGAACTGCTTGCCAGAGTCCGGGCAGCACTCCGCAGGCTCAACTATATTCAAAGTGATCACAGCAGCGTTGCCGTTTTTCAGAATGGCAGTCTGAAGATCGATGAAGCTGCCGGATGTGTCTATGTCGACGGCAGTGAGATCCATCTTGCTCCGATTGAATACAAACTGCTGAAACTGCTGGCAAACAATGTCGGCAAAGTCATCACTCATAACCTGATACTGAAGGAAGTATGGGGCGATACCATGCCGTATGACTCTCCTTCTGTGCGTGTCTATATTGCCATGCTCAGAAAAAAACTGGAAACACCAATGGGAAAACAGCTGATTCAGACACATCCAGGCATCGGCTACCGTATGCTCAGAGTTGATGATGACAGCAGTGAGGCTTCTCCGCAGTAGTCAGTAAAAACATGCATGAAAACAGCTGTGTCTCACTGTCACCAATGTCTGTCGATAGCACGTCTTACATAGTTCCCGCAGGCGTATTTGTTTTCGTCATGATGCCCTATAGCACCATGACGTTTCTTTCATCTGCGATATCTATTCCTTCCTGTTCAGCTGATGACAGAAGTCCTCTCTGCTCGTTGAAAATGGCCAGTTTTTTCTGCCGGAGTTCGATGCCCGGTAGTTCTCGACGGCTCCTCTTATTTGACTTGAACATTGACTTTTCTGCATTCCCGTTGAGCCATGTATGATAGGCACGCTTGAAATCGAGCTGTATATTTTCTGGAACATCACGAAAAAAGTGAAGAAGCAATATCCTTTACTGGCAGACGCGTACTTCCCTTTGAAGACAATGAGATGAATGCATTAGTAACGAAGCCGATTGATCAGGAACGTTTTTTCCAGACAATGTCAGAATGTTTTGCAGATGCCGAAGAACATAAATAGAGAACAAGAACAGCATTACAGAAAGAAAGAATGCGACAAAGCATTCCTGCTGTACAACAGCCACTTTGATCTTTGCTGAAATTCCTTGTTTAAAGGTGTCTTTCTGTAATAAAATAGTTGAAGGTTTGATACGGTGATCAGGCAATTACGTTTCATCTTTAGAATGATGTTTTTATTGCCTGACCATGTCAAAAAAGGAAAGGTATTTTGAATTACTATGAAAAACGTATTTGATGTCATTTTATTAACAGCATTGCCAGCCAGCGGAAAATCAGAGATCCGCAACTTCATGGCTCATATGGAACCAGCAGACCTGCAGAAAAATTTCCATATTGGACAGAGTCTTCAGTTAGACGACTTCCCATATGTCGTCTTCATGCAGAAGATCGATATTGAACTGGATAAGTTAGGTTTGGACCATTTCTGCAGTATCCCTAACGGCGGTACCTTTATCGATGTCAGAACATATGGTGTTCTTTCTCAGCTGTTAAGTGAAGACTATCATGATCTGAAGAACAGAGTTGTCGTCAAGACAGACCGTCCGGCAGAATATATGTTCAATCGGATTGATAATGCAAGAATGCTGGCAGGGATGGAACCAGCTCTGTCCATGTATCCTGCAGACATCAGAGCCAAGCTCACTGAGGCAATGAATCCGGAAGCAGAGAAGGTCATCGCAGAAAAGAACTCTCAGTATCCTGATTCCTTTGAAAACAAGACAATCATCATTGAGTGTGCCAGAGGCGGGAAGCAGGGCAGTGAGATGCCTTTGACAGGTTCAACTGGATATCAGTACTACTTCAAGAACCTGGCACCGGATCTATTGAGCAATGCAGCAGTCCTCTATGTCCAGGTCACACCGGAAGAGAGCAGAAGAAAGAATGCAGCCCGCTTTGATCCGAATGATCCAGACAGCAGCCTGTTCCACAGCACACCGGAGAAAGTCATGATCAATGACTACGGATGTGATGACATGGCATATCTGCTTGAACATTCTGAAGTCAAGGACACCGTTACCGTCAACAATTTCGGCAGAGCATGGCATGTGCCGGCAGGTGTTATTGACAACCGCAGTGATATGACATCCTTCCTGCGTGCAGATGCATCAGAGTGGAAGAAGGAAGACATTGAGACTATTACCAATGCTCTGAAGACCACTGTTGATACAATGTGGAAGAACTACAACAAAGACTGATGAAATCGGAGGCTGTGCAGAAACAGCCTCTTTCTTTTCCGCTGTTGTAAAATAAATACAGGAGAAACAAGTATGATCAAATGGGGAATTATAGGAGCCGGCAATATCGCAAAGCGATTTGCCAAGAGCTTAACGTATGAAGAGGATGCTGTCCTCTATGCCATCAGCGGGAGAAATCCAGAGAAGCTGCAGGCATTCCAGGCAGAACATCCATGTGAGAAGATCTATATCGGGCATGAGAATCTTTTAGCAGATCCGCAGGTGGATGCAGTATATATTGCCCTGCCGCATGACATGCATTTGGAGTGGGCATTGAAAGCAATCCATGCACATAAAGCAGTTCTGTGTGAGAAGCCGGCAGTGCTCAATGAGAAAGAAATGCAGCAGATTGCGGATGCGGCACGGACAGAACATGTCTTATTCATGGAAGCCATGAAGTCGCGCTTTGAACCTGCCTACATCAAGACCAAGGAACTGATCAACGATAATACGATTGGAACCGTGGTATCAATCAAGGCACAGATCTCTTCTGTCTTTCCGCCGGAAAGATATGCCGAGACATATTTGACCAGACCGGTTGTCGGCGGTGCCCTGCTGGATACAGGATGTTACTGCGTTAACTGGCTCAATGACTTATGTTCAGAAGAACCAGCAATAAAGAATGTATCTTCAGTGGTAAAGGATTCGGTTGACTACTTCATTGATGCGACCATGCAGTTTGGAACTGTCGAAGGAGAGGCGATTGCCGGCTTTGATAGGAAGCTGGAACCAATGGCAGAAATCGTTGGCACCAAGGGAAGGATTGTTGTCGAAAGACCGCACCGTCCGGATGTGATCCATGTCTATCAGGACGGGAAAGAAGAGCAGACTTTTGAACTTCCTTACAACCATGATGATTTCTATGGGCAGATTCATCACTTCAATACTTTGATCAAAGAAGGAAAGACGGAAAGTGATGTCATGTCACTCAATGATTCTCTGCGCAATGCACATATCATGGATCTGATCAGATATTCTTTATAGAGGAGAAGCGGAAAATATGCAGAACTTAAAGGAAATGGTATTTACCCCGGAAGCAGTATTGGTACTGGGTACTTATGATGAGAATGGAGTCCCTAATGCTATGAATGCGGCATGGGGCATCCAGACAGATACAAAGGAGCTCAGTATTTCCATGGCATCGCATAAGACTACCGACAATTTAGCAATTAAGCATGAATTTACTGTAGCCTTTGCAACCAGAAAAACAATGGAAATTGCAGACTACTTCGGTCTGGAGACAGGCAGAGAGGTCAATAAGATTGAAAAAGTTGGTGTACATGCAGGAAAAGCACCACATGTAGATGCCCCTGTATTTCAAGAATTTCCTTTGACTTTGGAATGCAGAGTCAAGAGCTTTGAAGATGGTATCCTGGTCGGAGAGGTTCTCAATGTCCTGGCAGATGAATCCATCCTGACCAACGGTAAAGTGGATCTTGATAAGCTGCAGCCAATTATCTTTGATTCCTCTATGTTAAAATATCGTGCAGTTGGTGAAGTTGTAGGCAATGCATTCCAGGCGGGCATGAAGCTTAAATGATCCTGTAATTCAACCAAAAAGGACTGACATGCATGAAACAGCATAGCTCATGTTGAGTATTTTCTGTTGTATATATTATTGAATTGCTATAATAAATGTAGCATGCAGAATGTTTTATGCATTAACCTGCATCATGGAATAGGCAGACCTATGAAGATAGATTGGCTTAAGAGAAAAATACAGCTGTGCCTTGCAGTATTTATTTTAGTTTTTTCATTGGCTCCTCATACAGTTAAAGCAGAGACAGAGGTACTTCGGGTAGGCGTTCCGACGGACCGCTGTCCTATTTCATATATTGATTCCAAAACAGGAAAGATCTCCGGCATCGGCATCGATATCTTTACAATGGCGGCGAAGAATGCAGGATATGATGTAGAATTCATAGGGATTGGAAACAGTGATTTGAAATCGGCTTTAGATAATACAGATTATGACGTCGTAATGCCTTTTGGCTCCGTGATTGCCAGCAAAAGTGGGAAAACAGCTGTTTTTACGGATAGTCTTTTCGACTCCCCATTCGTTTTTGCGGTCATAAAAGGAAAAACACTTGATATACAAGACAGCTTGAAAGTTGGCATGACATCTTCAATGAAGGGCGTTGCTGAGAGCGTTCAGAGTATTTATCCAAATTATACGTTCACTCTCTATGATGACTGGAATCAGGCAATCAATGGTTTGCGCAGGGGAGAAGTCGATGGACTGCTGCAGAGTGCATATATCTGGAGTTATATCCTGCAGAAACCATCTTACAGTGACATTGAAACACTTCCTGTATCCGCAAGCTCCATGCCTTTCTATGCAGGTTCTTTATCCAACATGGAACATATCCAGATCATAAAGAAACTGAATGCTGGACTTGCGCAGATTTCAGCAACACAGAAGCAGAGCATTATTCTTGAATATACGACACAAGATTTCTATTCCTATACACTCGGTGATTATCTCTTTGAGTACCGCTACGCGGCTTTGACTGCACTGTTCATTCTTCTGCTGGTCATTTTAGGTATCTATCAGCTGCAGAAACAGAGAAAGCGCTATGTGCAGAATGTACTCAAGATCAATGAAGAGTTAGGAGAGGCAAATACTCAGCTAGGCATCTCTGCAAAAAAGGAAAGTGAATTAAGAGTCCAGGCAGATGCGGCCAATGAAGCTAAATCAGAATTTTTGTCTAGAATGAGCCATGATATCCGTACACCATTGAATGGGATTATCGGACTGACATATCTGGCACAGGAGCAGAACAACCCTGCTCAGACCAAAGAATACCTGGAGAAAATCGATACTTCATCCAAGTTCCTGCTGGGGCTGGTCAATGAGATTCTGGATCTCTCCAGAGCTGAAAGCGGAAAGACAGAAGTTCATCCAGAACCGTATTACTTGGAAGACTTCCAGCATTATATTGATGCAGTTATTCGCCCGTTAGTGGAAGAAAAAATCAAAAGCTTGAATTTGAAACTCATACAGTTTCCGGCGCGGTTCCACTGATTGATGTCCTTTTGATTAATCAGGTATATTTCAACCTGCTCTCCAATGCGGTCAAATATACGCCAGAAGGTGGGATAATCAAGGTCACCATCAATGAGGAAATGACGCAGGATCAAAAGATCAAGGTCATGGTATCAATTAAGGATAACGGCATTGGTATGAGCAAAGATTTCCAAAAAAAGCTGTTTGAACCATTTACGCAGGAAGTCCCGGCGGGTCAGGTAGAACGGCAGGGTACAGGTTTAGGTTTAGCAATTGTAAAGAGGAATATTGATATTCTTGGCGGCGAAATCAGTGTCAGCAGTGAACTGGGAAAAGGAACTGAGTTCACTTTTGCGGTTGAATATGACTATATCAAAGGTACCAATAAACGCCCAATTCCAACAAAGCTGTCTGAAGATCAAGAAGAAAATGAGCTGACAGGAAAGCATATCCTTGTCTGCGAAGACAACCATATCAACCAGGAAATCATTAAGACACTGTTGGAAGAAAAAAAGATGTTTGTCAAAGTTGTAGAGAACGGCGAACTGGGACTGAATGAATTCCATACCTCCACTCCGGGATACTGGGATGCAATTCTGATGGATATCCATATGCCTGTCATGGATGGCTATGAAGCAACCAGAGAAATCCGTAAACTGCAGCGCGAAGATGCAGCTACTGTCAAGATCATTGCTATGACAGCAGATGCTTTCAATGAAGATGTTCAGAAATGTCTGGATGCTGGTATGAATGGACATATCGCAAAACCAGTCGATCCTGTGGAGTTATATGCATTATTAATTGAGTATATGCGCTAATACGTGTTTTATTTGAGTATATTGTAGTAATAAACTGGTATTTTATTCTGCTTTATCTATACTGAAATTGTTCATTCATTCCCCCTTTTGTGATATACGACCTGCCAATTCGTGTATCACCTTTTTTTGAAAAAAATACACTTTTTAGAAGTGTATTTTTACTTTGCTATTTTTTCATAATATTCATCTTGTGCTGGTGTATCGATAACTGTTGTTGTTTGTGTTTGTTGCTGTGTGCTGTATACTGGAGCATTTTTTTGAGCGACGCCACCATGATGTGAGCATGCTCCTCTTCCTGTAGCACAAGTAGGTGAATAAGAACCATCTACACATAAGGTGCAATACCCTGTTATTATCTGCTCTTGCCCAACGACAACTGTTTCAGTATGTGATTTTTCAGCTACCGCAGGATGATATATGTATGTGGTATATTCAATGCCATCTACTTGGCATCCTGAAGTTACGGTAGTTCCATTACATTTTGGAAGTGGAGTTGGAGTAGGAATAGGTGTTGGGACAACGGTTGGCTTAGGTGTACTTTCTTTGTTTTCGGTGACATTTACTTCAGAAACCTGTTCTTTTTGAGATTGCTCATTACTTGATTTTGATATGCTTGCTTCAGCACCGCTGCAACCAGTAAGCATAAGCAATAATACACTTGTATATACTATACTTTTCTTCATTATTGATCTCCATTATTAACATTAGAAAATTTAGATTATATTCATAAAAAGGGACATCTATTTACCTGCTTCCTTGTCTTTGTCGAAATTATTAATATCCAATTTTCTTTATTACTAACGAATTATAGATGATGTTCGACTGACTTTAAAATTTTCTGATTAATAACATTAATAACATACAAGAAAAAGTAACATATGATATATATAATATTGCTCTACAATTGTGATAATTCCACGATAAGCAATGTGGTCATGCGTTTATACATTAATCGTTTGAGTATAGATTTATATTTCTATTCAAAGGTTTCAAAAACTGATAGTGAAAACCTTTAAAAAGGTAATTGGAATCATTATGGCAGTTGTTGGTGCTGTATTAGGAGGCTTTGGATTGTCAGGATGAGCAGCTATGAATATCAGTACACAAAAATTCTCTCTGCTATCGGAGGAGATAAGTATACGGATTATTCTCCAATAGCGATGATCTGTGCAGGAGCATTTCTGATGATGCTTGGGTTGATCCTTCTTGTTGTGAAAAAGAAGAAGTCTTATTACTGATGTATTTTCAATAACTTAATATTCCTTGGTAGGTCAGAACTTATGTTCCGACCTTTTCATAAGCGTATTTTGAGTATTTTTGAATTCGACTGGACATCTTTATGATTCTGTCGAAAAGTTATATATAATGATAAGTAGTATTCAAAATATGGCGAGGGAAGTAAATGAGAGACATTTATGACCATATTAAGAAGTCTCTATTAATTTTAATAACTGTATTTACACTGTTTATTAGTGTCTTTACAGGTTTTTTCTCTGTATATGCAGAAAATGGAAATCATGGCAAAAAAGAGGTAGTCAATGTAGGCTTCTTTGCCTTTGATGGATACCATATGATAGACGAGAACGGGACACGTTCTGGATATGGCTACGACTTCCTGCAGAAGCTTGGTACATATACTGGCTGGACATACAACTATGTAGGGTATGAAAAGAGCTGGTCAGACATGCAGGAGATGCTGCTGGATGGCACTATTGATATGGTCACTTCAGCACAGAAGACGGAAGACCGGCTGCAGAAGTTTGCCTTTTCAAATGAATCGATAGGTACTAACTATGCTGTTCTGACGGTTAAGAGCGGCAATACAAAGTATGTGGCAGGTGACTATGCGACATACGACGGAATGAAGATTGGTATTCTGAATAACAGCAGCCGAAACGCAAAACTTGCTGAATTTGCGCAGCAGAAAGGGTTCACCTATACAACTGTCAGCTATGACGATACAACAATTATGGAACTTGCGCTTCAGAATGGAAGCGTGGATGCACTATTGACCAGCAGTCTCAGAGTCATTTCCAATGAGTGGATCATGGATGAGTTCGACTCTGCAGATTTCTATGTCATGGTTCGCAAGACCATACTGAACTGCTGAATAGGATTAATACCGCGATTGAAGAACTGGACAACAATTATCCCGATTGGCGTAATGAGCTGTGGAACAAGTATTATCAGGCGGACACGGGAAATCAAATATCATTTACAGCAGATGAGAGAAAATACATAGAAGGAATAAAGAACAGTGGAACTACTTTGACGGCAATTATGGAACCTGACCGTATTCCTTACTCTTACTTTTCTGATGGAACTGCCAAGGGTATCATGCCTGAAATCCTCCACAAAATCGAGGACGCGACAGGTCTTACTTTCAGTATTATTGAACCAAAGGACCGCAATGAATATAACGAAATACTTGCCTCTGACCAGCATATTGATGTCAGGATAGATACTTATGCAGATTACTATCAGGCTGAGAACAGTGGATACAAAATCACGGATTCATACCTAACAGCGAATATAGATAAGATATCAGGAAAATCAGATTCTGAAGTCATAGCAGTTTTGAAGAAAGCTGATATGACTGAGGCGAGAAAAGATCTGCTCAACGGAACACATAATCTGTTATATTGTGATTCTTATGCAGACTGTGTAGAAGCAGTTTAAAAATGGATCGGCAGGTTCAACTTATCTGTATACTTATTTGGCACAGTATTATATTGACACAGATACAACTGGTTCTCTACAGGCAGTTGCCCTTCCTCAGTACAATGTCAGTTTTTCCCTTGGCGTTGCTGTTGATGATGACAATCGTCTGCTGCAGATTTTGGATAAAGCAGTAAGATATGTTCAGGGAAGTGTCGTTCAGGAAATTATTCTTGATCAGACGAATAGTGTTGCATATTCCCTGACATTCTTCGAATTTTTGATGCAGTATCCACTTCTGCTGGTTGCGATATTCACGGTCTTAGGACTGCTGATCGGATTGCTGGTACTTTCGTTCTACCGGCAGCATTCCATACGCTTAATTGCTCAAAGAACAAGGATCTTGAAAATGCAATACATGACGCAGAAACTGCCAATGCTGCAAAGAGCACATTCCTTTCATCGATGAGTCATGATATGCGTACACCATTGAACGGCATTATCGGCTTTACAGACTTTGCATTACGTACCAATGATGTGAATCAAAAGCAGGAGTATTTGAAGAAGGTTCAAAAGTCATCCATGGTATTAAAGAATCTTGTCAATGACACACTGACCGTATCGAGAATTGAAAGTGGGAAAACGACTTTGAATCCTGAATTCACTTCTACCAAGGAAATCTATGAGAACTTGACTCTTGTCATTGCCTCAGCTGCGGAGAAAAAGGGCTTGCTTTCAATTCTTCAAGCACTGTTCCAGATGATCTTTATGTTCTGGTAGATAAGATCAAACTGTCAGAAATCTTCATGAATCTGCTGTCTAATGCAATTAAGTATACGCCAAAAGGCGGGACAGTCTGGTTTGATGTCACATATGAAGAGATCAATGATCATTCTGCTAAATTCATGTTTGTAATCAAAGATAATGGAATCGGCATGTCCAAAGAATTTCAGAAGAAGATGTTTGAATCCTTTACACAGGAAGATCAAAATACCAATAACATGGAGGGTACTGGACTGGGTTTATATATCGTAAAGAAGTACGTAGATCTAATGGATGGAACCATCTCTGCTGAAAGCGAACAGGGGAAAGGAACAACATTCTATGTGTCGTTTGTCAGGGACTTCAAGATCAAAGATGAAGATGATACATATAACATCACGAACTATGATTTCACTGGCAGGAAGATACTGATCGCAGAAGACAATAAATTCAATCAGGAAATTGCCAAGACGCTGTTAGCTGAAAAAGGTGCAGAAGTTACATTGGCAAGTGATGGCCAGGAAGCTGTTGATCTGTTCAAGAATTCTGAAGAAGAATACTATGCGGCTGTCTTTATGGATGTGCATATGCCAAATATGGGCGGCTATGAAGCAACGGAAATTATCCGCAGTATGGATAGGAAGGATGCTAAGACAATTCCTATCATTGCCATGACAGCGGATGCCTATGATCAGGATGTACTGAACTGCATGAATGCAGGAATGAATGCGCATGTCGCAAAACCTATTGATACAGAACATCTTTACAGTGTGCTTGATGAGATGTTGAAAAAATAATCGATGCATGTCTTTAGGACGTGCACCGATTTATTTTTATATGAGGATGTTCAACCTAATCTCTGTTTAAAATCATGATAACCGAAAGCAGTGATCTTATGGAAAATGCCTTCCTGGGACAGCTTCCAGATATCAGGCAGCGGCATGCCATTGAATGTATTATTCTTGCATGTTGTATAGATTGCCATATCACCAAATACCAGGATATCATTCTCTTTTAGAGGCTGATTGAGTTCATAGCTGCCTATGATGTCTCCGGCTAAGCAGGTTGGTCCTGCCAGGCGGTACGCATATCCTTGGCTGCTCATCTGATAGAGGGGAGGACGGTATGGCATTTCAATGACATCCGGCATATGGCAGGCGGCGCTGGTATCCAGAATGGCAATTTTCTGACCGTGGTTCTCAACTATATCCAAGACTCTGGATACAAGATATCCTGCATTCAGCGCTACTGCTTCTCCTGGTTCAAGATAGACTTCGATGTTGTATTTCTTAATAACAGAAAGAATGGTCTGTTCCAGAAGGGGAATGTTGTAATCTGGTCTGGTGATATGATGACCGCGCCGCCCATGTTCAGCCCATTTCATGGCTGGCAGAATATCACCGAAGTTCTTTTCAACTGCATTCATGGTCTGTTCTAAGGCGTCCGCATTTTGTTCACATAGAGTATGAAAGTGCAGCCCATCCAGTAATAGCAGAAGCTCTGGTGTTATTTCAGCATCAAGACTGAACGAGTCACACCTAAGCGGCTTCCAGGAGCACATGGATCATAAATACTGTGGGAATCTTCCTGTGTAGAACATTCAGGATTAATGCGGAGACCAATACTTTTATTGTAAGCTTTTGCCAAGGAACCAAATTTTGCTAATTGATGGATTGAGTTGAAGACAATGTGATCTGCATAAGAAAGAAGTTCGTTGAATTCTGCATCCGTATAAGCGGCACAGAATACATGGACTTCTTTATCAGGCATCTCCTCTCTGCCTAAGCGCGCTTCGTAGAGACCGCTGGCTTCGGTTCCTGCTAAATACTTAGACAGCAGAGGGTAGAAAGTAAAATTGGAGAAAGCCTTTTGTGCTAGCAGAATCTTTGCGCCGGTATGATCACTGACTCGATTTAAGACTGCTGCATTTCTTTCCAGCTGTGCTTCATCAATAACATAGCAGGGAGTTGGAAGGTCTTTGAAGAGCTGTTCTGGAAGATGACCCTGCAGAGAGGCAAAGACGGGTGAAGTTCTGCCGAATTCCATATCAGTCAACAAGGACTGGATCAAAGGATTCTGTCTTCGGCAGTCCATACTGATCCAGAGCTTCTAAGAATGGGTCTGGGTTGAATTCTTCGACGGTGTGGACACCCTTCTGATTCCACTGTCCATTCAGCAGCATCAATGCACCACACATTGCCGGTACACCAGTTGTATAACTGATTGCCTGGCTCTCAACTTCTTTATAGCATTCCTGATGATCGCAGATGTTATAGATGTAGTATGTTTTTTCGATACCATCCTTTTTGCCTGTGATGATGCATCCGATGTTTGTCTTGCCATGAGTCCTAGGACCTAAACTGGCTGGATCTGGCAGCAGAGCTTTAAGAAATTTAATTGGTACAATTTCCTTTCCTTCAAACATTACTGGAACAGTTGACAGCATGCCGACATTTTCCAGGCACTTCATATGCGTCAGGTAGCTTTGACCGAAGGTCATAAAGAAACGGATGCGTTTTGCCTCTGGATAAGCGGCAGCCAGAGATTCAATCTCTTCATGATGCAGAAGATACATATCTTTCTGACCGACCTTGTCAAAGTCATATTCACGCTTAATGGCCATTGGTTCAATCTCGACCCAGTGACCATTTTCCCAATAGCTGCCTGGAGCGGAGACTTCTCTGAGGTTGACTTCTGGATTAAAGTTGGTTGCAAAAGGGTACCCATGGTCGCCGCCGTTGCAGTCCAGGATATCGATTGTATCGATCGTATCAAAGTAGTGCTTCTTGGCATAGGCGCAGTATGCCTGGGTGACGCCTGGATCAAAGCCGCATCCTAACAATGCGGTCAGACCTGCCTGTTCAAACTTTTCTTTATATGCCCACTGCCAGGAATAGTCGAAGTAGGCAGAGAAGCCTTTTTCTTTACAGCGTTTTTCATAGACAGCGCGCCATGCAGGATCTTCGGTATCTTCCGGTTCATAATTGGCAGTATCCATATAATTGACGCCGCAGGCAAGACATGCATCCATGATGGTCAAGTCCTGATATGGCAGGGCAATGTTCATGACCAGGTCAGGCTTGTACTGATTGATCAATGCAGTGACTTCATCGACATGGTCAGCATTGACCTGTGCTGTTGTAATGACCGTTTTTGTCTTTCCTTCCAGACTGTTCTTGAGAGCAGTGCACTTTGATTCTGTACGGCTGGCAATGCAGATCTCAGAAAAGACTTCTGGAAGCTGGCAGCACTTGCGGATGACAACAGATGCGACACCGCCGCATCCGATAATTAATACTCGGCTCATAGATTCGTATCCTCCTATTTGTTTACGATGGTTCCGGGAGCACCGGTAATACTGGAACGTACTTCTAAAGCAATGCCATATTCCTTTGCCATGATGACAGACTGATCATGCAGGACCTGGGCGCCTGAATTGATCAGCTGGAGCATGTTGTCGTAGCTGATCTCCTGGATCTTTTCAGCAGAGGCATCACGGTGAGGGTCTGTGGTATAGACACCATCCACATCTTTGTAGAACTGGCAGATATCTGCTTTCAAGTAGGCAGCTAAGGCAACAGCAGTTGTATCAGAACCTCCTCTGCCAAGAGTGGTGATATTCCCTTCTTGATCGACACCCTGGAAACCGGCAATGATGACAATCTGGCGCTGGGCAAGATGTTCTTCAATCACGGCGGTATCAATCTTGGTAATAGAAGCAGAAGAGAAAGTGTCGGTGGTATGGATTCCCGCCTGCCAGCCAGTCAGGCTGATGACAGGATATCCTTTCTTCTGCAGGCATAGAGCGGTCAGAGCAGTGGAAATCTGTTCACCAGTGGACAGCAGTGCATCAAGTTCACGGCCGGAACATTCTGGGTCAATCTCTTTTGCTTTGCTGAGAAGAAAATCAGTTGTATCTCCCTGGGCAGAAAGGACAGCGACAACATCATCCCCAGCGTCATAACTGCGGGTGATGATTGCGGAGATTTTCTGAATCTTTGCGGCATCCGCCAATGAGGAACCGCCGAATTTTTGAATGATCAATGACATATCAGGTTCCTTTCTAGCGCGGAAGTGCCAAGAGAAGTTCACGCAGGATCTTGCAGGCAAGTGCAGTTGAAGCTCCGCTTTGATCCAGCATCGGAGCAAGTTCATTGAGGTCAGCCCCGACAATGTTGCATCTGCATACTGTTAAGACTGCTTCCAATAACTGCAGGAAGGTGATCCCGCCGGCTTCTGGTGTACCGGTACCGCAGAAACAGGATGGGTCCAGACAGTCCAGGTCGATTGTGAGGTAGACAGGTGTATTTGTTTTGACAAGTGACTGTACAGTTTCATCCAGACCGACAAAATTGAATGCATGCATATCCGTATGTCCCTTGGCAAAGAGGAATTCACTTTTCTCTCCGCTGCGGATGCAGAACTGATGGATCTTACGGTCGCCGACCAGATCATAGATCTGTGCAGGACACAGGCATGGCTCAGCCTGGTGCCCAAATAGTCATCTCTCAGATCTGCGTGGGCATCAAAATGGATGACCTGGACATCGGGATACTTTTCATAGACAGCACGGAACGAGCCTAGTGTTACTAAATGCTCTCCACCCAGCATGAGCGGCAGCTTGCCATCATGCAGTATCTCTTCTGCTGTTTCCTGAATCATTGTCAGAGCATCTTCCGGACTGCCGAATGGCAGCTCCAGATTGCCGGCATCATAGATCTTTCTGTCGGTCAGATCCCTGTCCTGGTATGGACTGTAGGTTTCAATGCCAAAGCTCTCGTGGCGGATAGCTGCGGGACCGAATCTAGTACCTGGACGGAAGCTGGTCGTAGAATCAAACGGAGCACCGAAGAGAACAATCTCTGATGCAGCATATTCACTGTCACAGCCGATGAATGTTTCAATATTCTGCTTCATTTTTCCACCTCCATTAACATTTTTTCTAGAAAAGCCGGCAGATAGAACGATCCGATATGAAGCCGGGTCGTGTAGTAATCTGTAGTTAAGCTGAGAGCGTTCCAATCAGCAGGATGGAAGTCATCCAGCGGATGGTATTTCTTGGACGCAAAGCCAAACAGCCAATAGCCGGCTGCATAGGTTGGAATGTGTGCCTGGTAGACGCGGCTGATCGGAAACGTGCTGACAATCTTCTGATGACTGCGGCGCATGGCGTCTGCATCATGATGGAAGAAAGGACTTCCCTGCTGATTGACCATGATGCCGTCCTCACGCAGAGCGTTGTAGCAGATGCCGTAGAACTCTCGAGTGAAGTAGCCTTCGGAAGGACCGAAGGGATCAGTGGAGTCAACGATGATCAAGTCATAGGCCGCATGGCACTTGCGGATATAGCGCAGAGCATTGTCAAAATAGATATGCACGCGTGAATCATCAAGCTTGGAGGAGTTCTCCGGCAGATAGGTGCGGCATGCCTCCAGGACAAGCGGATCCATTTCGACTAAGTCAATCTTTTCGATGGTGCTGTAGCGGGTCAGTTCTTTGACAACGCCGCCGTCACCGGCACCAATGACTAGAATATCCTTAATCTCTGGATGTACGGACATCGGCACATGCGTAATCATTTCATCGTAGATGAATTCATCACGTTCAGTCAGCTGTACATTGCCGTCCAGAGTCAGGACCTTGCCAAATTCCGGGGTTTCAAAAATATCAATCTGCTGATATCTGCTCTGTTGAGAATAGAGATGTCTTGTCACGCGAATGCTGTGTTTGACATCTGGTGTATGAAACTCACTGAACCAAAGATCCATGGCAGTAATCTCCTTCAAGAATATTGATTCTTTCAATATCTGGATCTTCCGGTCCAGTCATGGAACAGCCTTTCGCCTTGGCATAGAGAATGTACTGAATGATCTCTTCTGTAATTCTTTCTCCTGGTGCCAAAACTGGGATGCCCGGCGGATAGCACATGATGAATTCACTGCATACTTCACCAATGCTCTCTTCCAGCGGAACGCTCTTCTTTGGGGCATAGAAGGCTTCCTGGGGACTGATGACGACTTCCGGCTGCAGATATTCCTGACTTAACATATCAGTCACGCTTCGCTGGTGACGTCTTCGTATTTCGGCCAAGGCACTGACTAGGCGCTCTACTTCTCCAATGCGGTCACCGATGGACAGGTATGCAAGAATGTTTCCGATGTCGCCGAATTCAATCTGGATATTATATTCATCGCGGAGAAGGTCATAGACTTCAATTCCTGCCAGACCAATATCGCGGGTATGGATACTGAGCTTGGTCGGATCAAAATCATAGACTGAATCTCCGTTGATCAATTCACTCCCGAAGGCATAGTAGCCACCGATGGCGTTGATTTCTTCTCTGGCATAGTCAGCCATTTCAACGACCTTCTCAAAGGTCTCTTTCCCGCGCTTCGCCAGGTTCCTTCGGCTGATATCCAGGCTGACCATGAGGAGGTAGCTTGCTGAGGTGGTCTGGGTCAAGTTGATGATCTGACGTACATATCCTTCCGGAATGGCTGGTCCAATCAGCAGAAGGCTTGACTGGGTGAGTGATCCGCCGCTTTTATGCATGGAGACAGAAGACATGTCTGCACCGGCTGCCATTGCCGATAACGGCATCTGATCGCCAAAGTAGAAATGCGTTCCATGTGCTTCATCCGCCAGGCAGTACATGCCGGCAGCATGTGCCATATCAACAATGGCCTTCAGATCACTGCAGACGCCATAGTATGTTGGATTGTTGACTAAGACTGCCACTGCATCCGGATGATCGGCAATGGCCTTGGCAACTTGGTCACGCTTCATTCCTAAAGAGATGCCTAAGCGCAGATCAACTTCTGGATTGACATAAACAGGGATTGCGCCGCAGAGGACCAATGCGTTGATCACACTGCGGTGGACATTTCTTGGCAGAATGATCTTGTCTCCGCGCTTGCAGGTGGAAAGGATCATCGTCTGTACAGAAGATGTCGTGCCTCCGACCATCAGAAAAGCATTCTGTGCACCAAACAGCTGAGCAGTTAAAGCTTCTGCTTCACGGATGACAGAGATAGGATGACATAGATTATCTAAGGGCTTCATGCTGTTGACATCAATACTGACACAGGCTTCGCCAAGAAAAATCAGTCAATTCAGGATTGCCCCGGCCGCGCTTATGTCCCGGGACATCAAAAGGAACGACCCGCATATCACGGAAAGACTGCAATGCTTCATAGAGAGGTGCACGGTTCTGATCTAGGATTTTATCTTTCATATCTACCTCGAAAAAAAACACAAGTCGTAAAAATCGCAGCTTGTGTTTATCCTAGACTGATCATTCAGTGTTAATCTCCAATGCATGCGCACCCGCAAAGCACCCTCTGATATTCCCATCAAAAAGATGGTTCTATAAGAATGCCCGAGTTCATAGATTAGAGATGGATTTTTGGCATACAGAGTCTATATAGCAATATACTTTTACTACTCTTATTGACCGTTTCACAAGTTTGCGCAGTTACGCAGTTTTGGTTGTAAAGTAACCAACTTATAAAATTTGAGCTTTTAACTCTATCAATAAGGCGGAATGACCGCCAATCGGCAGTGAACCCGGCTGTCCGTATGGCCTTGACTTTCCTGAATGACAGGAAAGTGGTTCGAGAAATTGCTATGGAGACCTCATATTCCAAAGAGAGCATCCATGATTTGTATGATGCATGATACAGAAATAAATGTCAATAAAATTTTAATGGTTTACAAAAACTTTACACAGGAGATGACAGAATAGTTCTGTTTTGAAACAGAAGGATGTTACAGAAGCAAATCTTTAATGTTGTTAAAATTTTTATGGTCAGGAGGGACGATTATGGAAATCGGAATGATTCTATTGAAACAAATTGTAATCATGTTTGTGTTGATGGGTGTCGGATTTTTCTTGTTCAGGAAGAAGATGATCACAAACCAGGGCAGTAAAGATATTGGTAAAATCCTTCTTTACATTGTAATTCCAGTGGTCATCATCTCCAGCTTCTGGATTGAACGGACTCCTGAAAAAACAACTGCGTTAGTTCAGTCAGCTGCCATCTCGGCAGTATGCATGTTCCTGGCTGTCTTTATCAGCTGGCTGATCTTTGGAAAAAGAAACGGCATCAGCTGCTTCAGTACAGCTTTCTCCAATGCCGGTTTTATCGGCATTCCCTTGGTACAGGCAGTCTTGGGCAGTGATGCGGTATTCTATATTTCCATCATGATTGTATTGATCAATGCCCTGCAGTGGACCTTTGGAGTGTATATGATCTCAGGCAACAAGGAAGTAATGAATCTGAAAGCAGTGATCAAGAATCCAATTGTTGTTTCAGTTGTGATTGGACTGTTCCTGTACTTTTTGAATGTACCGTGTCCTGAGATGGCTTCCACTTTGTTCAGTTCCATCAAGGGACTGAATACTCCTCTTGCGATGATTGTCTCCGGCGTGTTTTTAGCTCAGTCAGATCTAGGCAGGATGTTTGCCAAAAAAGAAGTCTGGACAGTATCACTGTTCAGACTGGTCTTGATTCCGTTGATTACGATGTTTGTATTCTGGGTCATTCCTTTTGGGACACTGAATATTAAGCTGGCAGTTCTGATTGCTTCAGCCTGCCCAGTTGGCTCGAATGCAGCAATCTTTGCTCAGCAGTATGAGAAGAGTTATACGGAAGCGGTGGAAAATGTATGCATGTCTACATTATTATGCCTGATTACGCTGCCGCTGGTAGTCACTGCTGCATCTATGATCTTATAGCTGCATGAAGATCATCATGAAGCTGTGATAGTCCTCTGCATTCTGCAGTGTCTGTGCAGAAACATTGCTTTGAATTGCTTTGGAAATATGATCCATGAACCAGGCAGAATTTGAAGCACTGGAGGCACTGAGCAGAAAGACCAGCTTGACTTCTTTTCTATTCCAAAAGACAGGTTCTTTCAGCTTGGCAATTGCCAAAAAGTCTGGAACATCTGATGTATCTAATGGATGCGGGATGGCGATGCCGTTGTCAAATTCAGTAGGACCCAGTTTTTCTCTGGACAATACACGTTCCATAAAATCATCAGGAAGACTGATGGTTTTTTTGATGTGAGCAATCATCTTCTTCAGGATCTCCTTCTGATCATGGACATCCTCCAGATTCATGAATAAAGCCGGGTCGCACAAACTGGTGATTTTCTGCTCACTGGACAGTCCAGTCAGTGTATTTCGAATCTGGGACATTTCTTCATCGGTAATAAAGTTGGAGATGCTGAGTGTCTTGACAGGAATGTTCACGGGAATATCTGTCATGTTCAGAATCAAGTCATAATTGCTGGAGGATGCGGACTGAATGCGCTCAAGATCAGACACCTTGATAAAGGTCAGTGAACCAATCAGGTCATGAAGATCACGATCCAGCTTAAAGGACGCGATATGATAAATCGTCGTGACATCTTTGCAGATGATGCCGATATTGTACTGGACTTCTGACTGCTTGTTCTTTTCCAGGCTCAGCTCAAGATGCAGTGCAAAGTAGGAAATCTCAGCAGAAGAAATCTGCCCTTCCTTGAACATGGAAAGACCATACAGAGCCAGTTCATAGGCATATGGGAATTCATTTTGAATTCCTGCCATCTCTGATTTTGTAATCTGCAGGTTATTGTTGACGCGGTTGCGGAATGGAATGATATGGTTCAATAACGTAATGCGAAGTTCTTCATCTTCAAAGAAATCCACATCACTGTACTTATAAATATTACGCAGGAAACGGTTATAAAAGATGATGTCATCTTCTGTTACCTTGAATTGGATCTTATGATGGCTGACAAAGCGCTGCTTGCCGTTGATATGCAGGGTCAGATACATTAATTCATTCTCCGGCAGAGAAATACCAAGCGTATCCTTCAAATCACGGTTGATCCGATTGGCTACAAAGTATTCCGGTGATCCTTTCAGCTGCAGCAGGGCAAACTCATCCGGCATATTTACAGTATTATTTGTTTCAATCCGGTTGATGGCAATCATGATATGCAGAGCGAGGGCACTGATGCCCTTGTCACTTAAGGAGATTCCATAGTACTGCAGGCTCTTGGACACAATATTGGATACGCAGGAGATCTGATTGTCATTGAACTTGGCACCAACTAAGACAGAACTCATTGCGGATTCATCTTTACATTCCCTGGTCAGACAGTGGCGAATATCCACTTCTTTGCCAGTGATCCGGTAACCATTTTGGTGAGAATTCTCCAGTTCCAGATTGTATTGTTGTGCCGTTTCCTTGAGGGATCGGATAATATTTCTTAACAGGGAAGGTGAGATATAAAGCTCATCTGCCAGGTCATAGAGACTGATATAGTCTCCATTGGTCAATAAGCGCATCAGGACATAGGATCTTCTTGTCTGCGGATTATTCAGTATGCCCTTTTCCTCAGAGGAGAATTCAGCCAGATACTGGTTGAAAACAACTGGATCCTTGATAATCAGCTTCGTACCTGTTCCATGACGGATATCCAGTACAGCACCATGATCCTCAACCTCATACTTCAAGATATTCAGGTATTTCAGCACTGTTTTTTCAGATGTATTCCACTTCACTGCCAGGTCTTTGCTGGTCTGATAATCAGGGGAAGACATGAGTGCATGAAGAATGTTGTCTATTTTGTCATATCTCATTTTCTATATCCCTATTTCTCAAATTATAATAGCATAATTAAAGAAACAAACTGTGATATGACAAAATCACAAAGTTCCTTTTTGAAAAGGAACTTGATTACATCTTCATCATTTTTGATTGTCTATGATGTAGTTGCAGATGAGGTGAGAATATGAAAGACAAGAAAACGATTCTGCTGATCTGTGCTGCCGGAGCTTCTACGAGCCTGCTGGCACAAAAGATGAAAAAGGGCCTTCATGAAGATGAACAATGGATCTTCGAAGCGAAGCCGATCAGTGAATTACCTCTTGTTGTCGCCAAATACGACATGATTCTCATTGCGCCGCAGATTGGTTATGACCGCAGAAAAATCGAGGAGCTGGCTGCTCCTTACGAGGACATCAAAATCCTGGATATCAATCCAGATGCCTTCGCTTCAGGTAAAGCAGATGCAATCCTGGATCAGATTCGACTGGCGGTAAATGGTGCTGCGGGCTGCGCGACATTAAAAAATGATGAAAGGGGAATTGAAATGTCAGAAACAGCAGGTAAAAAAACATTCATGGACAAAATGTCAGACTGGATGCAGAAGTACATCGTACCAATTGGTATGAAGATTTCCAACCAGAGACATCTTGCCTCCATCCGTGACGGATTAACAGTCCTGATCCCAGCAACAATTATCGGAGGTATCGCAATCCTGATTGCCGTACCGCCAATCCCAGCAACAATTACAGAATTAAGCAACTTCTTCTATGCATTCCTATTGGCTTGGAAAGCATTCGCAGCTGCCAATGCCAGTGTATTGATGATCCCTTACTACATGACTATCGGCATCATCGCTGTCTATGTTGTATGCGGTGTATCCTACACATTGGCAAAGTCTTATAAGATGGACGGCATCAATAACATGATTGCTTCACTGCTTGTCTACTTATGTGTATCAGGTGCTGTCGATCTGGAAACAACTTCTCTGAAGATTGGCAAGCTGGGTGCTGCATATATGTTCTCAGCAATGCTGGTTGCCATCATTACAGTTGAAATAACACATTTCTTTGAGAAGCGTCATATCGTCATCAAGCTTCCTGATTCTGTTCCGCCAAATGTTGCAGCTCCATTCAATGTTCTGCTTCCATTAGGCTTCACAGTCATTCTCATGCTTCTTGTAGATGCAGGTCTGACTGCCTGGACCGGTGCAGGCTTTGCCAGTCTGGTCTATACAATCTTCCAGCCTTTAATGAGAGCAACTGGTTCTCTGCCGTCAGTCTTATTGATCAACATCCTGATGACAACATTCTGGTTCTTCGGCATTCATGGTGCCAACATGCTTTCAGTTGTTACAACACCGATTACAACTGCAGCTCTTGCAGCAAACGCAGAAGCAGTTGTCAACGGCGAAACACTTCCATATATCTATGCTGGTGCTATGAACTCAGTCTTCGGCAACTGGATCACATATAACGTCATCCTGCTTGTCATCTTCCTCTGGTGCAAATCCAACCAGGCTCGCTCTATTGCCAAGGTTGCCATTGTTCCATCATTATTCAACATCAATGAGCCTTCGATCTTCGGCCTGCCTACTGTGTTGAATGTCTACACATACATCCCACTGCTTCTCTGCGGCATTATCAATACCACAGTATATTATCTCTGCGCTGCCGCTAATATTGTCGGCAGATTCTACATCACGCTGCCATTTACAGTTCCAGGTCCATTACAGGCATTCCTAGCGACAGGCGATGCCAAGACAATCATCTTATGGGCACTGCTGTTCGTGGTCGATATTCCAATTGTTTACCCATTCATCAAGACTTATGATAAACAGCTTGTTGAACAGGAAAAGGAAAATGCTGAAAAGCAGGAAGCGGAAAAACAGGCAGCATAGTCGTTCATCAATTGTAGAGCACTGCTTCGGCAGTGCTTTACCTCATTGTAAAGAAAGGGAATAAGTATGAAACTGATCGTAAATGGTGATGACCTTGGCTATACAAGAGGTGTGACAGAAGGAATCTTGGAAGGGTATCATCGCGGCATTCTTCGTTCGACAACGGCATTGATGAACTCAGAATACATAAATGAAAGCGCCGTATTGACCAAGGACTGTAAAGATCTTGGTATTGGGGTTCATTTGAATTTGATGTTGGAAAGCCCGCTGACGAAGAGTCAAACACTGACTGATCCAGCAACCGGTGAATTCTATCATGGCCGGACTGAGGTGTGGAAACATGATCCTGACTATACTGAAATCTACAATGAATGGAAGGCACAGATTGAAAAATTCATTGAAGTATTCCAGAAAATGCCGACGCATTTAGACTCTCATCACAGTGTTCATGACGCAACACCGGAAGCATTGGCAGCCGCAAAGCGTCTGAGCGAGGAATATCATCTGCCTTTACGAAGATATAATCATTATCAGTTTGTGAAGGAGTTCTTCGGTTCGAAGGAACCGCAGCAGCTGATCAATATCCTGGAGCAGTACAAAGATACGGATATTGAAATCATGGCACATCCAGCTTTTGCTGATCTTGACCTCTATCGCAAGTCATCGCTGTGTTTCCCACGTGTCCAGGAACTGGCAGTTCTCTGCAGTGAAGAAATCAACAATTATGTAAATACGCATCAGATTGAATTGGTCCATTACCATGGAAATGAGGAACAGCTATGAAAGTTAATTTTACCAATGAACAGGTCAGTTCTCATATCTACCGTGTCCGCGGCTTAGGGGATGCGTGCATGTATTATATCAAGGGTCAGGAAAGAGGACTTCTGGTAGATACAGCATATGGTGTCGGCGACCTGCGGGGATATATTGAAGGAACTTTTCAGCTGCCGTATGAAGTCATCATTACACATGGACATGCGGATCACGCCAATGGGATTGCACAATGGGATGAGGTCTATCTCAATGAGAAGGACAGAGACATGTACTGGACAAAGACAGATATCAATCTGCGCCGGACAATGTTGAAAAGATCGGTGCCGGATATAGATGTCTATGCAGACAGTGATTTCCAGGGCGATTTTAAAGGCGTCTTTAAAGATCTGGAAGACGGTATGGTATTTGATTTGGGAAAATGCACAGTGGAAACAATCAGTGCGCCAGGACATACACAGGGCATCATGGTCCTTCTGGTCAAGGAAGACAGGACAGTATTATTCGGTGATGCATGCGGTGTGTGCACATTCATGTTCAAACCGGAGTCATCTACGGTTGCCGGATACTGCAGTACATTAAAGAAACTGCAGAGCTATGAAGACCGCTTTGAGTATGTGCTACGTCAGCATGGGACCTGTGCATCGCCAAAATCCATTACCGAAGAGAACCTGGAGACAGCACAGAAAATCTTGAATGGTACCGATGCACATCTGCCTTTTGAATATATGGGCGAACATGTATGGATGGCGGAACCGATGGATCCTAAGACCGGAATTCGCCTTGATGGAAAATCAGGGAATATTATATATCGCTCAGATAAAATCAAGTGAATATGAATAATATATAGCGTGAAAGCAGAAAATCAGTATATAAACTGAGTCTGCTTTTATGAATCTGATTTTTGTGAGTAAATACGGATATCTATGCCTTATAATTATCGAACAGTAAACAATTTTGTGGATGACAAGTCCTGTATTTAAGGCCTTTTTCTCTTAAAAGTTGTTTCGGTCAATATCAAATGTCGTAGAATTCTAGAATAGTCGGCCACTTTTCTTTAGCAGATTTGACACGATACAGGTATACAAACCAGTTCAGATATGAAGGCATGTATTCTGTATTCATTCCAATAAATCTATATAGATATCGCTTCAACCACGCACACATATTATTGATAAGCGCCATCTTTTTTAAGTATTCTGGCGAGTTATCTGCAATATATTTTTCTTCAGTGCAATGAAGTTCTTGGATGAGGAATGCATGAGCCTTCTCACCATCATGAACTATTGTCGATCCTGAATGTATATGATTTCTCAATGTTTTATATATTCTTGTGCTTGATGGTCTTCCATGCCCACAAATCTCTGCGTAGGAGTTGCCGAAGGTATCAATCGCAACAACAATACAAAGCAAATTGTTGGATAATCCACGTTTCTTCTTGAACCCATCTTCATGAAGAACAGTACTGTCAAACACATATGTTTCATCAATCCATATACGTCCATGAAGAACCAAATGATTCTGATATCCATCAACTGTCGCAAAGATCTTTCTTCTCCACAGCATAGCAGTTGGATGAGAAATGCTGCATAGCGTCTCAGTCATTTCCAAAGGTACGTTGAATGTCATCAAAACAAGATATCTAACCCATGTATCAAAGCTCTTGTTTGTTGAATGAAAGATTGAGTCAGAAAGTATCGTATATATCTGCCCACAATCATTGCATATATATCGTTGCTTTCCATCAGGCGTCTTTCCATTCAAAGCGCTCTCATGGCTTCCACACGAAGGGCATACTGACTTACGCCCATATTGTTCAGCTAACTCTTCAAAAGATGATGATCCATACTTTTCCTTATTCAGACGAATGGCAATCGCATCCTGTAATAGGGCGAAGTCCTCTGCAGGTAACGAAAACACACTATCTTGAAAAGGGTTTACTCCCTTTGACATAGCGGCATCTCCATCACTTAAGCAGCCATCTAACGGAGATGTCGCCAAACATAGAGCTAGATAGCTGCTTAAGTGTTTCTATATTTGGCTATACCATTATATCAAGCACTGAATTTATCCACAAAATTGTTTACTGTTCGATATAATTAAAATATGAATCCTGATGTTGATCTCATCGAGCAGTATCTGGATAATATCGAAAAGATGCATGCTCTCAGTGTTCTGACTTTTCCTGCGGAAACAGCTGGAAAAGATATTTTGCGTGGGCTGCAGGATGCGTGTGAACAGTCAGCTGCCATCAGACAAGAAAATTACCGGCTGCTTAGAGACCCTTCATTAGGTCTTTATACACCAGTTGAGAATATGACTCCGCAGCAGGCAGATACCTTGAAGCGGTTCGCAGATCAGCTTTCTACTTTTGCCATGCACAAAGATCTGGGACTTTTTTATCAAGTTCATAAACATCTTCTATCATATGCAGAATATACACATGATCAGTGTCTGCAGATTGCAGAGAACTACTACTGCGGCATTGCCATTTATTATCTGCGCACCCCTTACGAATCACTTCATATGGATAACTATCAGGATGAAGAACTGCATTACTTTCATGCCAATGCAGAACTGCTTCCGCAGATCACACAGCTGAAAGATCATGATGCACAGCTTTTTATTCTAAGAAGCATCGGCAACACCAAGCTCTGTTATTCCTTGTTTTTAGATTCAGAACCATTCAGTTTGTTCCCGCCAAGAAGAGGGGATGTTGACAGATACATCAATGAACAGCATGCTGTTGTGAAATTGTTCTTTGATCCAAAACTTGAAGAGGCAATGCCATATCTTCCATGGGAAACGCTCCGCTTCACCATCAGTGTCGGCTGCACAACGTTATTCAGCTATCTCAGAGATACAGACAACAAGAGTGAAGCAGCATATGTTTATGAAAGAATGCAGTATGTTGATGCTCACCGCAATCAGACGGACAATGCGAAGAACCGCTTTGTCAAACCGAGATATGTATATTATCAGGCTGCTTCAGCATATCACGCAGGAAAGTCTACCATTGACCAGCTCCTGATGACGTTATTCACAACAATTGAATCTGCCGATATGAATGATCATACGCTGGATGGAACTTATCTGAATCTGGATCTTTCTTCCTATGCAGTCGCATACTGGGGAAAATTCAGCCGTGAAGAAAAATGGCGCCCGCATCTCGATACGATAAAGAATCGTGCAGAAACATATCTGAAGACCATGACAGATTATGATTCTTCTCAGGTCGTTGCGACATACTTGATCCATCAGATGAACCTGAACTATTCATATCATCTCCAAAGTGATGCATCATACTTATTGAAAAATCTGCTGATTCTTGAACGTACTTCATATGTTCATTCATATATTGTCAGTGAATTGTCACGCGTTTTGGCCAGCTGTCTATATCAGCATCATCCAGAAGTATTTGTACAGCTGCAGCAGTATATGAAAGAGAAAGGGCTGGAAAATACAGCACCTTTCATCATGGAAACTGTGCGTATGGCCGGGCTGTACAGTGATGTTGGAATTCTTTCAATCCTGCCGGTTGTCAGAATGCAGAGCAGACCATGGACAGCTGAAGAAACAGAAATTTTCATGCTACACCCGTATGCAGGATATATTACTCTGTGTCTCCATCCAGAAACAGAAATTTATGCAATGGCTGCGCTTGGACATCACCGTTGGTATGATCAGAAGGCTGGCTTCCCGGAATACTATGACCGTGAGAAGGACCGTACGTCAGTCATCACAGACATTGTGGCGGTCTGTGCTTATCTGGAAACAGCGACTGATAAGTTCAGAATGCGTCAGGATCAGTCAATCGATGCGGAGCTGGCAATGCGGTTTGTCGCAGAAGGTGCTGGGACACAGTTCCATCCATTGATGAAGGAAGCAATGGAAGACCCTTCCCTGACGCAGCGCATCACCAGTATCCTTGACCGCGGCAGAAAAGCTGCATATATCAGAATATACCGGCAGAAGGGACAGGATGAATAACATGGCTGACAATAAACAGAATCAGACAGACATCCTGAACACGATCCACATCAGTATCTGCATTGCTGAAATGTCTGATGCAGAACATATTTGTACTACTTTCTTTAACAAACATATGCTGGAAGTGCTGGGATTGAATGATTGTGATTATAAAGATGATCCATTGATCATGGATTATATGGAGGACCCTGTGAGCTGTGTTCATCCGGCGGATGTACAAAGGGTCACAGACAGTCTGTATCATGGCTATCAAAAAGATTTCTTCAGCATCAGTGATTTCCGTATGAGGGATGCAAACGGAAATTATCTGTGGGCAAGGCTGAAAGCTTCTTTGTTTTCTCAGGAAGGAAATATATGCCGCTATTACATCACCCTGCAGGAAGTTGGTGAAGAAGTGCGTCTGCATTACGAAATGACTGAAAGACTGAAACTTGAACAGCAGCTCCGCACACAGGCTGATCACGCCAATCAGATGAAATCTAATTTTCTATCCAGTGTTTCACATGATATGAGAACACCATTAAATGCCGTACTTGGATACACAGATCTTGCACTGGCAAGCAGTGATCCGTCAGAACGTCAGGAATATTTGGAAAAGATTGCCCAGTCCGGCAGCATTCTGAAGGAATTGATCAATGATACATTGGATCTGTCGCGGATTGAGAGCGGCAAGATGTCGCTGAAAACAGAAGCTGTGAATTTCTATGATGTCATACAAAAAATTGTCATGACAGTACAGCCTTCAATGGAGAAGAAAAATATCTCGTTTGTACTGCAGGTAGATGAAGCTTTGAAAGCGGTCATCTATATGGATGTGCTGAAGATGCAGGAGATCATTTTGAACATACTCTCTAATGCTGCAAAGTTCACACCGCAGCACGGCACTGTCAGATTCACTGCAGAAGCAGTTCAGGTCGGCGACTATGATATTCATGCAAGAATGACCATCCAAGATACCGGCATTGGTATGTCCAGTGAATTTATGAAGCGCATCTATGAGCCGTTCTCACAGGAGCGTACAGTTGAAACTGCAAATATCGAAGGTTCCGGACTTGGCTTGACAATTGTCAAGAAGATCATTGATATGATGGGCGGCACCATCAAGGTGACCAGTCAGATCGGCAAAGGCACGACTTTTGTGATTGACCTTTCTCTGGCGGTAGCTTCGGAAGCTGCGAATGCATACCTTATACATTCTTCATCGGCACCTGCCGACCTGCATAACATGCGCTTCCTGATCATTGAAGATAATTCATTCAACCGCGAAATTGCCCGTAAGATCCTGGAGCAGCAAGGTGCAGAGATTGAGACAGCTGGAAATGGCAGAGAGGGCGTCGATCTGTTTGCGGCCAGCGAACCTGGATATTTCAATGCAGTTCTGATGGATATCAGAATGCCGGTCATGGATGGGTATGAGGCAACTAAAGAAATACGTTCTCTGCCGAGGTCTGATGCAAGGACAGTACCTATCATTGCAATGTCAGCGGATGCATATCCAGAAGATATTCAGAAATCTCTAGATGCTGGGATGAATGAACATCTGGCAAAGCCAATCAATGTTGCAGTATTGGCTGAGGTTCTGCATCGGAATGTGAATAAAGAATAAAAAAATTTCACAGAGGCAAATGCTTCCGTGAAATTTTTTATTTAACGTATATCTTTTCGATTTGGAATCCAGTCTGCTGTCTCCTGATACCAGTTCAGAAGCTGCATCTTCATCGTTTCAATCTGTTCTGCATAGACAGGATTGTCAATCTCATTGTGCATTTCATCAGGATCCTGATCCAGGTCATACAATTCATCTTTTTCATAATAGCGCATTGTATATTTAAGATTGCCCATTCGGATCATGACTGCTCTGCCATGAGCACCGCTGTCTTCATGCTGAACGGCTAAGCGCGGCCAGTACATATCATCGGGGGAATCATGCCCAGCTCTTTGGCATAAGTATCACCATTCATGCGCCCGCCTTCAGCATAGACAGCATCTTTATGATGGTCGTCACCATTGAGGACATGGACCAGGGATTTCCCGTACTGTACATAATCCAATGGAACGCCAGTCATCTCAGAGACAGTCGCATTCAGATCGACCAACTCTGCCAATGCCTTTGTAATACGCGGTCTGCAGGCAAACTGCCTGGCAGGCTTGATGACTAATGGAATATTCGTCAGATCGTTCTCGAAGCAGTTCTGCAGTTTCTCTACAATATCGTAGTCTCCTGTGTAGTCACCATGATCTGAGAATACGAATACAGATGTATCATCGTAGAAATCATTTTCTTTTAATGAATGCATGACCTGACCTAACTGAGAATCCCATTTGCTGGTCATAGCAAGGTATGTAGCACGAAGTTCATTCCATCTGTTTTCTGACCAGTCATGGAGATCCATATTGTTGGCAGTCTTTACCAGCATGGCAGGTTTATCTGGATTCCATGGCTTCCTTGGCGGCAGTGCATTTCTGTCAATGGAAGAATACCACGGATCGCAGCATGCATATGGCGGATGCGGAAACATCAGTGTGCAGTAGACAAAGAACGGCTTCTCGTTTCCTGATTTCTTTTTGCGTTCGAGATATTCCAGACAGGAACGGATGCATCCATCATCAGCTGTTCCGCTGTGCTTTTCATCAACTTTGCCAAGATAGAAGGAATACATGTCTTTATTGAATTCTTTCTTTGATCTGGTATCCCCATTGAGCATCTCCATGACATCAATTCTTTTGTCTCGGATGTTCTCAGAAGAGTACCCGTTATAGTATTCATCGCAGTATTCTTCTTTGGAGCGGTCCCCTGGAACGACATCATTTCGTCCAATCCAGATGACTTCATAGCCTGCATTCTTCATGATGCGCAGCAGGTTCGGCTCATCTTCACGCTGCAGGTAATGCATGGTGCGGTGGCCGGTCGTATGTGGATATAATCCGGAAAGGAAGCTGCATCTGCTTGGGACACAGACCGGATTCTGACAATATGCATTCGCAAAGGCAACACCATCTTCAGCCAGTGCATCAACATTAGGTGTGATTGAAGCAGGATTGCCTAGATAATGCTGTGCATCGGCACGCATCTGGTCAGCAACAAAATATAGTATGTTTGGTCTGTCACTCATGGTAAGCCTCCCCGAAATCAATGTGAATATACAAGACTATTTTAAGCTTTCTGCGTTTCTTCTGCAGATGCTTTTTCTTCTTCCAGTGACTGTCTGTCACACATCTTGAAGAATGGATAGTAGATCAAAGTGGATATGGCAATCAGTACTGCCTGCAGAAGAACACCTCTGAAGTCGCCCCAGGCAATAAAGGCAGACAGAAGTACTGGTGTACCGGTCGATAATGCAACACCGTTCATATAAGGGACGATGCCAGTTGCCATTGCACCCCAGCCTAACAGGAATGTTACAGTTGGTGCTACCAGCATTGGAATCAGCATCATTGGATTCAATACCATCGGCAGACCGAAGACCATTGGTTCAGAGATGCCGCAGAGGCCTGCAGGCGTAGAAATCTTGCGCAGTGCCTTATAGCGTTCGCTCTTTGCGAAGAAGAGAATGCAGAGGCAGAGACCAATTGCACAGCCGGAACCGCCGATATTGCCAATACCGAACCAAGCCTGAGAAGTAATGATGTTCGGCAGTGCCTGACCGGCACCATACGCTGCCAAGTTCTCTAAAGTAATCTCTGTATATAAAGCGTTCATGATGGCTGTTGCGACCATGCCGCCGTGAATACCGAAGAACCATAAGATGTTGCATACAAGAAGCAGGATAATGAATGTCAATGGGCTGGCAGCCATTGCGGTCAATGGTGCTTTTAACAGGCCGTAGATCAGCATTGTTGCTGAACCATAAGGGGTGGCAGCACACAGCAGACGGATGATGATTGCTAAAGCGGCGATGCAGATAGCCGGAATCATGGCACCAAAGGATCTGGAGATCATCGGTGGTACAGAATCAGGCATCTTGATCGTGATGTTGCGCTTCACAAAGATGTTGTGGATCCACGGAACAGCTATGCCGAGGATCATGGCTGTAAATAAGCCGGCAGAGCCGAGGAACGTTGTACCGACGGCAGCAGCGACATTGACTGCCTCACCAGCCTGTGTCTTGCCGGTAACACCTAATGGGATCAGGATCATGAAGACCATTAAGGCAATAATGCCGGATGAAGTAGATTCATCCTTCATGCCGATTGCTTCAGCTTCAGCCTTGGCAATCAGGAAGACGGCATACAGGGAAATCATGTTTGTCGTGTAATCTGCCGGAATGGCAAGGATGCTCTTTAGACCGATGTTTGTAATGAATGTCTGATAAGGGCCGATGTTCAAGCTGGAGAGCAGGGTGAAGATGGCACCGACCATGACGACCGGCAGCATCGCTGAGAAACCTCCGCTGATGCCTTTCAGGATCTTTGAGTTGTTTACCTTCTGCGAGAAAGGTATCAGGATGTTTTGAAGCTTTTCAGTAAAACCATTCATAATCTATCCTCCTTGTGGAACTTTGATACCTGTATTATATGTTGGTTAAAACAAATTTCAAGACTAAAATAAAACAAATTTTATTCCGTTTTAAATTTTATATGAAATATATTTCAAAAAGAAAGGTTCCGTTATAATAGGGATAAGAAGAAACCAGGTGAGTGTATGAATCCAACAAATCCATTAGATCAGATGCAGTCCTACTATGATGATTTTACAAAAACAGATAAAGACATCGCTGTATATATATTGAATAATTCACAGCTTGCCGCTACAATCAGCACCGAAGATCTTGCCAAGATCATCCATGTATCCAAATCAGCTCTTTCCAGATTTGCCAAGCGGATTGGTTATTCTGGATTCATTGAATTCCGCTATACACTTTCCAGATTCCTGGTCAGTGAAAATGCCTCAGGCGGTACAGAGGGTGAAGATGGGAATGCGCTGCAGAGCATCATTGCCTCCTATGAGAATTATCTGACCCAGATGTCTGAGACATGTGATGTACACAGCATTCAGAGAATTGCTAAAGCGGTCGTGAAGGCAGACAGGATCAAGATTGTAGGTTCCAACCGCACCTACAACAGTGCTCTGCAGATGAAGCAGCGTTTAGGCAGAATGGGATTTGATTCAGAAGCCATCTGTGATCTGATCACACTTGCGGATGCATGTGCAATTGTCGGGAAAAGGGATCTAGTCATTCTATTTACCATTCATGACAGCGTCCGTTATGACAAGTATGTCAAGCAGTGCAAAGAAAGAGGATGCACAGTCGTATGCGTGACCATGACCCAGGATCTCACATACCGGAAGCTGTGTGATACCTACGTTGTGCTTCCAAGGATCTCAAGAGATTCAAAAGTTTCTTTCTGGATGACCAGCCGCTGTTCATGATCTACATCGAGATCCTGCTGGCAGAGATTGCTAAGCTCTGAAGGGACATGATATGGATACCATTACAGTCTTGATCAAGCCGGCATCGTCATCCTGCAATCTGCATTGCAGATACTGTTTCTATACAGATGTCAGTGAGAACAGAACAACAGCTTCCTATCATGTGATGTCTTCTGAGACAGCTGAGGTTGTCATCATGCGGATTGCAGAAGCACTTGATCAAAAGGGAACCGCCAATATCTCATTTCAAGGAGGGGAGCCGACCATGGCTGGTCTGGCCTTCTATGAAATGTTTACAGAAAAGCTCGATGCATATCAAGAAATCCAGACTCACTACAGCATGCAGACCAATGCCACATTGATCAATGAGGCTTGGGCGCAGTTCCTGCATGATCATCATTTTCTGGTGGGTGTCAGTCTTGACGGCTATCAGACAAATATGGACCATTACCGCTATGATGCCGAAAAACGAGGTGTTTATTTTCAGGTCTTAAAAGGAATTGACTGTCTGAAAAAGGCGCAAGTTGATTTCAATATCCTGACAGTTGTTACAGAAGAGCTTGCCCGGCATGGCAGATCATTAATGCAGTTCTATCTGGATCATCATTTTGCATATGTACAGCTGATTCCATGTCTTCCCGGGCTGAAGGAACAGGAAAATGAAATCTCACTGACACCTGAAATCTATGCATCCTTCTATATTGAATTCTTCCAGACATGGAAGAAGGCATATCTGAAGGGACAGATCGTATCTGTTGGCTTATTTGAGAATCTGGCTGGAATGCTGGCAGGGATGCCGCCATATCAATGCGGGATGAATGGTCAGTGCACAATCCAGTATGTCATTGAGGCAAATGGCGATGTATATCCATGCGATTTCTACTGTCTGGATGAATACTGCCTGGGCAGTCTGCAGGAATCATCGTTTGCTCAGCTGGCTGCTTCTGCACATGCCTCAGCTTTTCTGAACGGCGCAGCCTGTCAGAAAGAACCCTGCCTGACCTGCAGTGTGCGGCAGTTCTGCAATGGGGGATGCAGAAGACAGAATGTATGCTTCCTGAGAGAAGACTTCTGTGCATATCAGAAAGTCCTGACCGCAGTCCTTCCGGAGCTTCAGCAGCTGATGAATAATCATTGATGAACAACTGGGCTGAAATGACAGAAAATAGCGTCATTCAGCCTTTTTATTTACTTGTGTGATTCCTTTCACTGCTTTATACTTTAGATATCAAAAGCATGCAGAGGACTGCATGAGCATCATGATAATAAACAAAATTCATCAGTGACTGTATCAGTAAGGGGGATATTTCTTAGGGGCGGATTTTATGAGAAATATAGATCGAACGCAGATCAAAAATATCGGTGAATTAATTCCAGGGACGATTGCCATCTATCGGGCAAATGGGGATTCTCTGGAAACTCTTTATACGTCCAAAGAACTGCCTTCTATTTTGGGGATGGATGAAGCGGAGTACAGTTCTCTCAGTGCCAGTGATGCCATTGATGTTGTCATCCCGGAAGACAGAGAGAAAGTTGTCGCTGCTCTGCATGCATGCGTTGAAGGAAAATTGCAAAATCCGGATATCTTTTATCGTGTCTATAATCGAAAAATGGATGTTGACTGGGTCCACCTCAGAGCAAAGAAGATCGGCATGATGGAAGACAGACCGGTTTTTATGTGCAGCTTTACAAATTCATCCGTCGAAACAGATATTTATCAAGGCATCATCAATCATACAGACAGCATGATCTATGTCAGTGACCGTGACAGCTACCAGGTATTGTATGCCAATAAGGCATCCCGGATTGCCAGCGGCAATCAGGATGAGGTTCTGTATGGAAAGAAATGCTATGAGTACATTCTGAATCGGACTTCTCCATGTGAAGACTGTTTGATGAAGAAGGCGAAGGAGAACCAAAGCGTCAACATCATCCGCTTTAATGCGCAGAAGCAGATCTGGGAACATGTATATGGAGAATTTGTAGATTGGTGCGGACACCGTGGATTCGTCCAGCATATTGAAGATGTGACAGATCAGGAAAATACAAGAAGAGAAATTGAATCTGCTGAAAAGCGCGTTGAAATGGCTGCACAGGCAGCACAGCTGAATACCTGGCAGTTCAATATTGAAGAACGGTGCATCACATATGGGCAAGGTGATTTTGAAAAATATGGACTGCCTAAAGTGATTCATAATGTACCTGAATCTCTGCTGCCGAAGGTGGCAGAGGAAGACCGCAGGAAGCTGATTACTCTGTATCAGCGGCTGGTCGCTGGTGAAACACGGATCACTGAAGATTTCTGCATGCTGGATGAAAACGGAGCCAGACATTCCTATCTCAGGACGATGTATCTGACGGAGAAGGATGTCACCGGCAAGCCGATCATTGCATATGGAGCCAGCTTAGACATCACTGCACAGGTCAGAGAGAAGGAAAGATTCCATAATGCCCTGCAGGCGATGCTGGCAGCCAATCCAGATGCGCAGTGCTCCTATCTGCTGAATCTGACTCAGAACCGCTTCCAAGAAGGACACGGCACTTCAGAATATGTCATTCAGTCTCTGCAGGCAGAGGATGTAGATGGAATTTTCAGCAACTTTCTGAAGCTGATGCCGGTTGAAGAGGAAAGAAAGAAGTTCGCACACCTGTTCCACCGGAAGACCCTGATTGAGTCTTTCCATCAGGGGAAGGAATCCTATTCTCTTGACTATCGGCGCCGGACAGCAGACGGAGGTCTGATGTGGGTGCGCACATATCTGCATCTGCTGAAGAATCCTGACAATGATGATGTGGAAGGCGTTGTATATTCTGTTGATATCTCCAAAGAAAAGCGGCAGGATGAGATCTTCAAGATTATTACACAGCAGGATTATGATTATGTTGCCTTAGTTCATGTGGATGTCAATCAGATTGAGATCCTTTCCCTGAACTATAAGATCCATCAAAAATATGTTGATTATTTTAAAAATGAAGGAGCACTGTATGATTTTGATACAGTACGTTCTTTAATGGCGGCCAGCTGGATTGCTGAAGAAGATAAACAGTATTATCTTGCCTCCAGCGACCTTGCCCATATCAGGCAGGGACTGGATCAGGACGGTCACTATGAACTGAGTATCAGAGGGCATTACAGCGGTCACCCGGATGAATACATGTGCCGCAAGCTGCAGCACTTTTATCTTGATGAGGCTAAGGATGCCATTGTAATTGTTCAGACCGATGTTACGCAGATCTATCTGCAGCAGAAGAAAGATGCTGATGATGCCAAGAAAGAAGCTGAGAAAGTCCAGGAGATCATGGACTCCATTGCCAGCGGCATCAGTGTTCTGCTGATGAGAGATCCAGATCATCTTGAGTTTCAATATGTCAATCAGCAGATGTTCAGGATCCTTGGTTTCTCTGATACAGGGAACAATCTGGCAAAGAAAGAATACAAAGATGAATTAGTACGTGATTACGTCGAAAATGGGTTTGCCGGTGCACATCCAGATGATCTTGAACGAATCAAAAAAGAATTTCATGATCATTATAATGACAGCCATTTTGTCATCTCTGATTATCGGACGTTAGGGAATGATGGCAGATATCACTGGCTCCATCAGGAGATGATACTGCATGAAATCAACGCGTCTGGACATATCTTCTTCGGTACATATTTTGATGTGTCGCAGGAGCATATTCTGCAGGAAGAACTGGAAAAGCAGCGTCGTATCCAGATGCAGAAGACATTGAAAGATACAATGAACAACCTGCCGACAAACTTTGTACTCTACAGGATTGTTGGCAATCATATCGAAGCAGAGCAGTTCTCGGATGAATTCAATAAGATGTGCGGCTATCAGAAAAATGATGAGATGTGTCGCGGTGAAGCATACAACGGTGTATATCCAGAAGATATTCCAGTGCTGGAAGAGGCGCTTTCCACGCACCTTACGGATCATCATCCTTTCAATTGTATTTATCGTATTGCACATAAGGATCAGAAGTACTTCTGGGTCAGCGTCAATTTCAATACATTTACATTTGAAGGACAGAATTATCTCTATGCAGCATATACAAATATTGATTCCATAAAGAAACAGGAAGCTTGGCTGAATGAACAGTACAATGAGGCGCAGGCTTATATGATGTCCGCCTCAGCGACCAGTGTTGCTGCCAGAAGAATCAATCTGACACAGAATATTATTGAATCAGTTCAGGGCAGAAGTCCTCTGCAGCAGGCGGATAATATTACGGCATATGATGCCTATGTCAAGATTCTGATCCAGATTGCGGCAGGTTTTAATGTGCATAAATTGGCAGCATTCTATGACCGTGATCATCTGATCAAAGCATACGAAAAAGGAGAACGCTCAATGTCCATTGAGTTCCCGTATCGTACGGAAGCAGATGAGATCAACTGGTGCCGCAATACACTCAGCCTGATCAAGCGCCCATACAGCAATGACATCATTGCCTTCAGCATTGTGACAGATATCTCACAGGAGAAGCTTACAGCAGATATCATCCGTACACTGGTGCAGAAGAAGTATGACAGCGTAGGTACAGTAGATGCACATACCGGGAAGATAGTCGCTTATATTTCCAATCTCCATTATCGAAACAATATGATGATTGAAAAAGGAGATTCTTTTGAAAAGATCATTCATGAATACAATGAGAGATTTGTACTCGAAAGTGACCGCAGAATGTGCAACCAGATGCTGACGCTGGACAATATCCTGAAACAGCTGAATGAACATGACAAATATGCAATCTTCTTCGCTGTTCATGAAGACAATCAGACCAGGATCAAACAGAAGGAGTTCTTCTATCTTGATCAGAAGAATCAAATGGTGAGCTTTGTGAGTTCAGATATTACAGAAGCCCATGACAAGCAGGTCAAACAGGAGGAGAACCTCCGGGTTGCTCTGAAGCAGGCAGAAAAGGCAAATGAAGCAAAGTCTGCCTTCCTGTCCCGCATGAGCCATGACATGAGAACACCGCTGAACGGCATCATCGGTCTGACGTATCTGACTGAAGAAATGCCGCTGCCGGAAACAGCACAGAAGAATCTGCATAAGATTGATACATCATCAAAGTTCCTGCTGGGATTGATCAACGATATTCTTGATATGGCAAAGGCAGAGAGCGGAAAAGTTGCACTGAAGCTTGAACCATATACAATCAGCGAGTTCAATGAATATCTGGATGCGGTCATCCGTCCGCTGTGCAGAGAAAGAAATCTGAACTTTGTTCTGGATGAAAGCGGCATCGAAGATCGGATTCCACTAGCTGATAAGCTGCGGATCAATCAGGTCCTGTTCAATCTCCTGTCCAATGCGGTCAAGTATACACCAGAAGGCGGTACCATCACCTATACCATTCAGTCAGTTCCGCTGCCGGATCAGCGTGTCCAGATTACGCATACCATCAGTGATACCGGAATTGGCATGAGCAAGGAATTTCTGACGAAGCTGTTTGATCCATTTACGCAGGAAGAACGAACGGAAGGAGTCAAGGTGCAGGGCACCGGTCTTGGCTTGGCGATTGTCAAACGCATGGTTGATCTGATGGGCGGCACAATCAAGGTTGAAAGCACACTGGACAAAGGAAGCACATTTATCCTGACCCTGGAGTTTGATACGGTTGAACCAGGTGCTGAGACAAATGATGCACAGAAGATGAATGAAGATCCTTCCCTCGCACTTGCTGGAAAACATGTTCTGCTGTGTGAGGATCATCCGCTGAATCAGGAAATTGCCAAAATGCTGCTGAGCCAGAAAGGCATCAATGTGGATATTGCCGACAATGGGCAGATTGGCGTGAATATGTTCCGCGGCAGTGCCAGCCATACTTATGATTTGATCCTGATGGATATTCGGATGCCGGTCATGAACGGCTATGAAGCTGCCAAGGCAGTCCGTGCCTCTTCACAGAGCGACAGCCGAACGATTCCAATCATTGCAATGACAGCAGACGCCTATCCGGAAGATGTTGAAAAGGCAATGCAGTCAGGCATGAATGGTCATATTGCCAAACCAATCGATCCTGATCATCTGTTCGATGTACTCCAGCAGATGATGAATCAAAAAAAATGATGTAAAAAGCACGGGACTGTTGACGGCAGCCCCGTGCTATTTCATCTTTGACATTCCATTGCCATTCATGCCTCTGCACTTTCCCATGTATTGGTGGATCTCCTGCATGGTCATCTGCTGTACCTGATCAACCGTGACAAAACTGTCCAGTTCCTTCAGCATTAAATAAGCTTTGTATTTTCCTAATGACATGCCATTGTCCTGTGCTTCCTGCAGCAGTGAATTATCAGCAGTTGCATAAGCCGCATTGGCCATGCACTGCATACTGCCGCTCTGGAGAGTGGACATCATCTTTTCACAGCCTGCCTGACTGCCGCCGGCAATGGTGATCACAACATTGGCATTGTTCCATTCACTGCTGCTCAGGATCTCCTGGACAGCATCGGTATAGCTCATATTGTCAACACTGTAGGAAGCGGTGGATGTTCCGTCATATGTGCTGACGGAAATGACTCGCTGATACATATTGACATGGAGTTCGACGGATGCAGTATCATCCAGACTGATGGCATAGACTGGTGTTGTATAGGAGAAGATGCCGGCAAAAGCAGCAATGATCAATGCAGCTGCCGTCAATATCATTTTTCGCGGCATTCTTTTCTTTGCAGGAGTTCTTTCTATCACCGCATTGACTGTCTTCTGCTTTAAGGCATCATCAGCCTTGATTTCATCAAAGGCTTTTCTGATCTGATCTTCCGTCATCTTCTTCACCTCCTAACACTTCTTTTAATTTCTTCTTTGCGCGATCCAATGTTGTATAGATTGTATTGACATTCTTCTTCAATATCTTTGCAGTCTCAACAGCACTGTAGCCTTCATAGTAATAGAGATAGACTGCATCCCGGTATATTTCCGGCAGCTGCAGCACTGCTTCCAGTACTTCAGAATGTTCTGGTGCTGCTTCGGCAGCAATCTCCTTGATCTCATCTAAGGAAACGCGGTTCTGATTGAAGAAGCTCTTGAGGAAATCTTTACAGGCATTTTCAGTCACTTTGATCAGCCATGCCTTCTTATGTTCCTCACTGGAGAATTCCTGTTCATTCTGCGCATACTTGAAAAAGACATTCTGAAAAATATCTTCTGTATCAGCTTGGTTTTTTAAATGGATGATACAGATGCGGCGGACAGTATCTGCATACTGCTGGACCGCACTGTAAATGTCTTCTTCACTGCGCATATTTTTTAGTTGTTCTGTGTCTGCGCTGCTCTTCTTCCCTGTCCGCAGCAGTTTCTTGTCCGCTGTGCAGTCTGGCAGCTTCCTGCATTATCGCAGATGCCGTCTCCATTTCATCTACAAAGCTTCCACCGCACTGACCGTTTCCGCGGTTGTCACAGATTCCATCCCCGTTCTCATCGACATAGCTGCAGAGCTGAGTGGTCTTGACGGTCGGATCGGCAGGATTTTCCTGTGCCTGAACGGCAGTCATGCCGATTCCTGCTGCTAAGGCAGCTGCTGTAATGCCTAACATCATTTTATAAAGCATATTTGATTATCCTCCATGAAGCATTCATCGCTTCACTTATAATACGAATGAATACCGGCAATCCTTTCACATCATTCAAAATATTTTTTCACTGATGCAGAAAATGCAGAGAGGATGCCAAAAAAAATCACCCTGAGGTGATTCTTTTATGCTAGTTCTGCTGTTCGCAGTCCGCAATTGTAACTGCTCCGCAGCTTTTTCCTTTGATCTGATAAAGGCATCTGTCAGCACAGTCGAACAGTTCGTTGAAGCTGCTTTTGGCGTTTGGTGAACAGGCGGCGCCAATTGATGAAGTGACAGCGAAATCAAAACCATCGATGTTGCATAAAGTCTGCAGCTGTTTTCTGATCTCATCTTCCTCCTGATACTGTTTATAGAACAGGACAAACTCATCTCCGCCGAACCGGCCGGCTATCAGACGGTCATCATTTTCGACAAGCTGATGAAGCTTTTCGGCAAAGCGCTTGATTACAGCATCTCCAGCCCGGTGACCATAGGTATCATTGACATTCTTGAAGTTGTCCAGATCACAGATTGCCAAGGCATATCCTTTCTTTGATGGATTCTTCAGAAAATCCTCGACTCTGAATTGGAACGTCGGCTTATTGTTGACGCCGGTCATTGGATCCAGATCACACATTTTTTCCAGTGCCAGGTTGGTGCGGTAGTTGCGGACCATGTACAAGGTGATGGTAGAAACTGCCAAGAAGGCAATGATCACAGCGATACAGATGACCATGGAATCCAGAAAGAATAATTCTGGACCCTTGAGATGCCAGCTGAATGTCAGATAGATGATTGAAGCAGTCAGTATTTCAGTAATACGCCAGAGAGGATGTCTGGTATAGATCTGCGTCATTAATACAATACAGGATGGAAAGACAAATGACGGAACAGAACGGAAAGCCGCAAATTCAAGATAGGCTGCCGCAAAGAGGATTTCATATCCGAAAAAGGAAATCGTAAGGTTCACTACTGAAACAGGATAATCTGCAGTCGGTGAACAAACAATCCACAGGCACAGTACAGAATGCAGGATCGTCAGCACAAGAATGACGCCTGGAGCCAGCTGAATCCCGTATTTTGGACAGATCAGATAAGTGAAAACAATGAAAAAGACCAAGTATAAGATCGACATTGGCCTCAGGATCTGCCAGTTATGATGTGCGTTGAATTTTGCGTTTGTAACAAAAAAATCACGGCTCTCATTCATCCAGCGAATGGCAGCCTTGTATGCATCTGAATCCTTAAACATAGAAACCCCCAGATAAGCCTGCAGCATGATCAATCAATATGAGTGATAGGAATGCTTTTTCATTATAGCTTTTTTAGCACCAAAAAAAGTGATAACGATTGAGCAGCCGTGAAAAAAGGAAATAGGATATAATTTGGGCATATCAGTGGGATGAAAAAGTGTTTTGTGGTTTAATACAGAGTGCATATAAGTAAATATATGTATTTTTGGGAGGCACAAAATGAGTGAAACAAGATTCAATCCGGTCACTAGAAAAAATGAAGAGATCCATCAGGAGAGCCTGAGCGGCGAAAGAGCGCTTTACAGAGGTGAGAACCTGGAGATCTATGATACTGTTTTTCATGATGGTGAGTCACCATTGAAGGAAAGCAGAAATATAAAGATATACAGAACAGAATTCCAATGGAAATATCCTTTATGGTACTCCCAGAATATCTATGTCAAGGATTCTGTCTGGAAGGAAATGGGACGTTCCGGTGTCTGGTACACAGACCATATGACAGTGGAAGACAGTCTGATCTGGGCACCGAAGAACTTCAGGCGATGTCATGACATCACATTGAGAAATGTATCTATGGCGGATGCTGCTGAGACATTCTGGATGTGCGACGGCATCGTATTGGATCACGTGACTGCCAAGGGTGACTACTTTGCAATGAATTCAGATAATATCACCGTGGATCATTTGGATCTCTATGGCAACTATGCTTTTGACGGCGGCAGGAATATTGTCGTCAGAAACAGCAAGCTGATCACCAAGGACTGTTTCTGGAACTGTGAGAATGTAACTGTCTATGATTCTTATATTTCCGGCGAATATCTGGCATGGAATACAAAGAACCTGACGCTGATCAACTGTACGGTTGAATCCAACCAGGGACTTGATTATATCGAAGGACTGAAGATGGTCAACTGCCGGCTGATCAACACCAGCTATGCGTTTGAATACTGTCATGATATGGATGTTGAAGTGACGACAAAAGTGGATTCAATCCTGAATCCAGGCTCCGGCATCATCAAGGCTGAAGCAATCGGTGAGAAGATCATTGAGGATGACAACTGCGACATCAGCAAGACAAGCATTACTGAAACAGGTAAGTGATATGACCACATTTGATTTTGACAAGATCATTGACCGCCGCGGAACGACTTCTGAAAAGTGGGATGTCGGTGCAGGTGAACTGCCGATGTGGGTAGCTGATATGGATTTTCAGACAGCTCCTGCCATCCGTGCAGCAATGCAGAAAAGACTGGATCATGGCATTTTTGGCTATACTGGGATTCCGGATCTCTGGTATGAAGCATATATTCAGTGGTGGGAGAAGCGCCATGACTTCAAAATTGAGAAGGACTGGATGATTTTCAGTACCG